>OUNM010352638.1_pt1 | contig 41510 bp, 45 predicted proteins | sample 1769961 | NCBI WGS metagenome assembly OUNM01 (sample SAMEA3914820, study PRJEB12502) | metagenome | biome: forest; material: soil | place: USA | collected 2012-03-12 | depth 0.3 m | reverse complement strand
GCCCTTCCACGTGGCCGAAATCTTCACCGGTACGCCGGGCGTGCTGATGTCGATCGAAGACACCATCAAGGGCTTCAAGGGCATCTGTAACGGTGAATACGACCACCTGCCGGAAGCCGCCTTCTACATGGTCGGCACCATCGAAGACGCCATCACCAAGGCTGAAAAGCTGGCCGGGGAAGGCAAGTAAATGGCAACGCCGGGCAAGCTGCACGTCTCGCTGGTCACGCCGGAACGCGAACTGTTCGCCGGCGACGTCGATCAGGTCACCGCGCCGGGCACCGAAGGCGAATTCGGTGTTCTGGTCGACCATGCGCCGTTCATGACGACGCTGGCCGAAGGCGACGTGGTCATCCAGAACGACGGTCAATCGCGCATCTTTCAGGTGCGCGGCGGCTTTGCTGACGTCAATCCGGACGGCATGACCATCCTGGCCGAGCACGCCACCGAATACGGCGAGAACGTTCACTAAGCGTGGATGTTACGAAATGAGGAAAGGCCCGCTGGAGCGATCCGGCGGGCCTTTTCGTTCAGTGCGCCAGGTCGGCCTTGCCGGCTTCACCGATGTGCGGGCGCTCACCGGTAACCAGCGATTTGAGATAGGCGGCGCCGAGAACGAACTTGTTGGGAGCATCCCAATATTCGGCCTCGTGGATGTCGAAGCGGATCAGGGTCAGGTTGGGATCGTCCTTGCCGTCCGGGAACCAGGCTTCGATTTCCTTGGTCCACAGCGTGTCGATCTTGGCGCGGTCGCGCTCGACCGAGGCCTCGCCGCTCAGCGACACGTAGGACTGCTTGTCGGGCGAGGCATAGGTCACCAGGACGTGCGGATTGGCGCGGATTTCCTCGACCTTGGGCGTGCCGACGCCGGTGAAGAAATAGAGCGCGCCGTCGAAATCTTCTTGCTTGTCGAGTTTGGGGGCAACCATGGGGCGGGCGTGGAACAGCCGGCCGCTGTCGTCGGCGGTGGCCATCATCGCCACTTGGACGTCCTTGATCAAATCGAAAACCTTGTCGCGCGCCTCGGCGCCGTAAAGCGTGTCCATGTTCGCCTCCTTGGGGGATGGCGAAGTGTGAGCTAGGGCGGATAAGGATGCGATTTGAAGGTGGCCCCGAAAACATCGGGGCGCGGGGTCTGTGACCCCGCATCTTATCTCAATTTCTTCTCGTCCACCCGCCCCCAAAAGGGCGGTGGTCGAGAAGAAATAAGGAAGGACTGGGGCCTCAGGCCCCAGACCCCAATGTATTACAGCGACAGCCTTGCAAACTCGGCGATCACCTGCCGATAGCTATCGCGCTTGAAGCTGACGACGCGATCGATGACGCGGTCGAGATCGCACCATTCCCAGCGCGAAAATTCCGGCTCATGAAACGCCTCGAGGTCGATCTCGTTGTCCTGGCCCGTGAAGCGCATGGCGAACCAGATCTGCTTCTGGCCCTTGAAGTTGCGGCCGATTTTCTTCTGCGCCAGCACCTCCGCCGGAAAATCGTAGACGATCCAGTCGGCGGTGCGTCCGATGATATCGACCGAGGTGATGCCGGTTTCTTCCTGAAGCTCGCGGCGGGCAGCGATGACCAGGTCTTCGCCTTCGTCGACCCCCCCCTGCGGGAATTGCCAGGCGTGATCGCCTGAAACGCCGGCGCGATGGCCGATCCACACCTGTCCGGCGGCATTGAAAACGACGATGCCGACATTGGGCCGATATCCGGCCGGGCCGGCATTGTCTGCGTTACTCATTGATGCATCATAGCCGAGGCGGGCGCCAGCTGTATACCCTTGCCGTCCAGCGACTGAGTCCACTTCAGTGCCACGGCCAGGGTCACGGGGAAGGCCATGCCGGTGCCCAGTGCCTGGCCGCGCGACTTGGCGGTGGCTTCCAGCCCGACCAGCTGCGCATTGATCGCCGCGGCATTGATCTGGTTGTCGACGATGCGGTCAGCCGAGGCCCGCGCCCAGGCGCCGACGGCGTCGCGCGCCTGACCATCGTCGATGAAGCCGACACCGTGCGTCTTCAGCGTCGACAGGAAGCTGCCGAAACCGGGTTTATCCTTGATGAAGGCACCACCCTGATAATTCGACACGGCGAAATAGCCGGTGCAGCGCGACAGCACCCAGGTGATATGCGCCATCAGGTCGTCATTGCGCGCATTGGCCAGAAGCGTCTGCGGCCCCGGATCATTGTCCGGATAGTTGACCGGCTGCATCGGCACCTCGATCATCACCTCGTGGCCGGCCAGGCGCGCCAGGTCGATCCATTTCTGCAGGTCGGTGGTGTAGGGCACGAATGAGAGCGTCACCTGCGGCGGCAACTGCTCGATCGCCTGTTTCGTCGTCGCCGGATTGAGACCCAGGCCGCCAACGACCAAGGCAACCATCGGCTTGCCGTTGCTCTTGAACGGCCGCGCATAGGCCGAGGCCGGCGCCATCCCGTTGGGCGCGATGATCGGCAGCGGACCGGTCGCCGTCGTCTGCACCAGGCCGGTGATCGGCGCCGGCGTCAGCGGTTGGCTGGCGATCTTGGTGGCCGCTATGCCCGATGTCGAGGCATCGTCGCCGGGCAAGGTGATGATGGCGGTGCCTGGGGCCGGTGCGGCCGCGCCGTCGGTATCGCCCGTGGCGCTATAGCCGTCGCCGAACTGGCCCTGGGCGTCCATGGTCAGCGGCTGCGATTGCGGGTCTGTGGTGTCGACATGCACCGACACCGGCTTTGGCCGCGTCAGGTTGATGCGCACGCTGGGCGAGCCGGCTTCCGGGTCGCCGCTGAGATTTAGGAAGGCAATGACCGATACCGCGAAAGCGCCCAAGGCCAGGCCCGGCGCCACATAGGGCTTCTTGAGGGTCTCCAGCGCCCTGGTGAGCGCCGAAGCGTCCGACTTGGCGTGGATGCGCGGATTGAACCGCGCGGCGGCCTCGGGGGCTGTCTTGGGTTTGGCGAACATAGCCATGGACGGGGAACTCCTCGCGCCATGTTTGCCGAAACTCGGTTAATAAAGCCTAACAGAAACTGAATCATGCGCAAAAAAGCCCGGCCAAACCGGCCGAGCCTTAATGTTTGCCGATGAACGCCGCTTACTTGGAGGCGGACGAAGACGATGCCGCGCTGCTGCTGCTAGCCGTAGCGGTCGCCGCCTTGGTCGCCGATTCCGGATCGGCGGCCTTGGCCTTGGCATCATCGGTGCCGCCAGCGCCCTTCATGAAGCGCTTGCCGGGCTGATCGACCAACTGGGCATCAGCCAGCTTTTCACCGCGCGGATGGGCGGCGGCCATCTTGACGTCGCCGCCATAGCCCAGCACGTCGAGCGCACGCGTCAGTTCGAAGTCGCCGGTCTTGGTGTCGAAGGACTCCGGCGGCACTTCCTGAACGGCGTGCGGTGACCGGCGCGCCTTGCCTTCGTCGGCATCGAGCGCGTTGGCATAGGCGGCTTCGGTATATTGCACCGAAGACGAGGCGATGTACTTGGCCTGATCCTTGGACTGCGCCACTTCGAGGTCGGGCTCGATGCCGGTCTTCTGGATCGAACGGCCCGATGGCGTGTAGTAGCGCGCCGTGGTCAGCTTGATGGCGCGGTTGTCGCCCAGGTCGATGACGCTCTGGACGCTGCCCTTGCCGAAGGTCGTCAGGCCGACGATTTCGGCGCGATGCTGGTCCTGAAGCGCGCCGGAAACGATTTCCGCCGCCGAAGCCGTGCCCGGATTGACCAGCACGACCATGGGCAGGCCGTGCAGCATGTCGCCCTTGTGCGCCTGATAGCGGATGATGTCGTCGGGGTTGCGGCCGCGTTGCGACACGATCTCGCCGCCATCGAGGAAGTCGTCGGCGACCTGCACCGATTGTTCCAGAAGGCCGCCCGGATTGTTGCGCAGGTCCAGCACCAGGCCCTTCATCTTCGGGTTCTGCTTGAGCAGGGCTTCCAGAGCGTCGTGGGTTTCCTGGCCGGTCGTTTCGCTGAAGCTGGCGATGCGCAGGTAACCGTAGTCGCCTTCCATATGGTACTTGACCGACTTCACAGTGATGACTTCGCGCGTCAGGGTGACGTCGAACGGATCGGACTTGCCGGTGCGGACGACCGTTATGGTCAGCTTGGTGGCGGGATCGCCCTTCATCTTGCTGACGGCATCGTTCAGCGGAATGCCGAGGATCGAGGTGCCGTTGATCGCGGTGATGTAGTCGCCGGTCTGCAGGCCGGCCTTCTGCGCCGGGGTGTCGTCCATGGGCGTGACGACCTTGACGGCGCCGTCCTCACCGGTGACTTCGAGACCAATGCCGCCGTAGGTGCCCTTGGTCTTTTCCTTGAGGTCGGTGTAGTCGTCGCCGGCCAGATAGTTCGAATGCGGGTCCAGGCTGGCCAGCATGCCCTCAAGCGCGGCATTGATCAGCTTCTTGGAGTCGACCTTGACGACGTAGTCCTGCTGCACGATGGCGAGGACATTGGCGAACAGGTCGAGCTGCTGATAGGCGTCGGACCGCGGCGACAGCACCGGCTGGCTGGCATAGGCCACGGCGCCACCGCACAGAGCCAGGGCGGCAATACCGGCGAGATAAATTTTCTTCATACGATCCTCGAGGACATAACGCGCCTACTGATATCTAAAGTCATATAGGAGGAATATGGGGACGTAAACTGGGCGCGTAAGAGGTGAAAAAAAGGTAAGGTTTCGCCCCACTGTTGCACTCTTTTTACAGCACGGCCTGCCGCACGGCTTTTCAGGTGCCGGCGATCTGTGCCCCGGGGCTGATCGGCTGGTCGCCACGGCGCAGTTCCATGTACAAGGTCGTTTTCTTGTCCGACAGGTTGGGCATGCGTCCCAGGGGCTCGTGCCGGCTGACGGTTTGGCCCTTGTCGACATAAACGCGGCCCAGGCCGGTCATCACCACGTGCAGGTCGTGGCCGATGCTGAGGATGACCACCTGGCCGTAGGAATCGAGCGGACCGACGAACTCGATCTCGCCTTCGGCCGGCGCCGTCACCTGCGAGCCCGGATCGGCGGCGTAGCGGACGCCGCGGTTGTCGCCGCCAAAATCGGCTAGCTTGTCGCCGACCACGGGCGGCAACAGGTGCGAAGTGTCCTCGCCGGCATTGAACAGGCCGCGCAGAGGCAGGATGCCGTGCAGCTTGTCTTGCTGCGCCTTCAGCTCCAGAGTGCGCGCCTGGAGCTGGTCGGCCTGATTGAGCAACTGGTCTTCGAGCTGCGCCTTCTGGGTGATCAGCTTCTCGATCTGGATGCGCTGGTCGGCGACGTCGCCTTGCGAGACGAACAGGCCCTCGTTTTGCAGCGCCACCTGGCGGCGCAGATTGACCAGGTCGGTGTTTTGCTGGACCAGCACCTGAGCGCGCTTTTCCAGCTCCGGGGCGATTGAGCGCATGATGATCGCCGCCATCACCGCGTCATTGATCTTGCGCGTCGACACGAAGATGGCCGGCGGCGGATTACGCGAATAGATCTGCAGCGCCGACAGCAGCCGCGCCTCCTTGCCGCGCATGGCGATGAGCTGGCGCTCGATATCGGCCTCGCGCAGGTTCAGCGTCTCCAGTCGCGCCTGATAGATGGCGACGCGGGTCTCCGACATGTTCTGCTTTTTGGAGATGTCGATGATCTGATTGCGCAGGTCCTCGATTTCCTGGGCGATCTGGCGGGCACTGACGCGGGAAGCATCGACCTTGCGGTCATTGGCCCGCATCTGGGCCGACAGCTGGTCCAGGGTCTCCTGATCCTGCGCCGACAACGCCTTTTGCCGCATCTGGGCATCGCCCTGGGCGGCGGTCAGCAGGCCCAGCAGCGCCAATGCCGAAAAGGTGAGGGCAAAACGGCGTTTCATCGCCTTCGACATAGGCGCGTTTGGGCCCTCGCTCAATGCTTGCCCTTGCCATTCGTGCAATTTCGGCGTTTTACGCCTATTCTGTCCGTTCACGGTTTGATTCTGTCGATGATGCTCCGCCGCGCCCTGTTTCGTGCCCTCGCCAAGTCCGACATCAACATGTTGCGGGCCCTACGGGCGCGTGGCGTGTCGTTGGCCTACGAGCCCGAGGACAGCCAGCCGGCGTTCAACGCGGCCTTGTGCGCTGACTTCGTCGATATCGCCGTCCTCGACTGGCTGGAGCACGAAGGCGTCGATCCGGCGATGCGCGATCGCGATCAGTGGGCCGGCGCGCTGCATATCGCCGCCGGGCGCCGCGATCCGGCGGTCCTGGCCTGGCTGATGGGGCGCGGGCTCGACCTCAATGCTCAGTCGAAGACCGGTGAAACCGCTTTGATGCTGTGCGCCCGCGCGCCCGAAGACGCGCCGGTTGACTGGTCCGACTGGGGTCTGCGCGATGCGCGCGAACTGATCGCTTCGGGTGCCGACGTCAACCTGGCCGATGAGACCGGTCAGACGGCCCTACATTCGGCGTGCGAGACCGGTCACACGGATCTGGTGGCGCTACTGATTATGGGGGGCGCCGACGTCAAACGTGCCGATGCCGACGGCACGACGCCGCTGCATCTTGCGGCCGCCAAGGGCGCGGATGCCTGCGTGCGGGCCTTGCTCGACGCCGGGGCCGAGGCCGATGCCCAAACGGGTGACGGTCTGACCGCGCTGCATGGCCTGGCCGGCAAGCCGGTGACCGAGACGACGCCGGCCCATCTGCGTACGGCGGGGCTGTTGGTCGCTTCGGGGGCCGATTGCGGCCGCATCGATGCGCGTGGCTTGACGCCGCTGGTGACCGCGGCCCTGGCCGGCAATGTGCCGATGGCGGCGCTGCTGATCGCCGGGGGTGCCATGAATGTCAGCCATCGCGCCGACGCGCTGCGCCACGCCGTGACCTTCGAGGACGCGGACATGACCGGCTTGCTGCTCAAGGCCGGCGCCGAGGCCGACACGGTGTTCGATGAGGACGAGGGTTTGCGGCCGCTGCACATCGCCGCCCAGGAAGGTTTCGTTGCTGGCCTGCGCCTGTTGCTTGAGGCCGGCGCCGAGATCGACGCGGTCAATGGCGATGGCGAGACAGCACTGCTGATCGCCGTGCGCCAGCAAAAGTTCGCTGCGGTCGAATGGCTATTGCAGCATGGGGCCTATGCCGGTCATGCCGATCGCTACGGCAATACGGCAGTCAATCTGGCTCAGCGCCGTAGCCAGGCGGCGATCCTGCGTTTGCTCGACGGCTCAATCCCGATGGTACGGCAGCCCAGCTAGGATCGTCACGGCGCGATACATCTGTTCGGCCAGCATGACGCGCACCAGGGCGTGAGGCCAGGTTTGCGGCCCAAAGGCCAGCGAAAACGCGGCGGTCTGACGCAGGGCCGGATCGAGGCCGTCGGCGCCGCCGATGACGAAGGCGACGCGCCGTTCGCCGCGATCCTTGAACTTTTCCAGCCGGGTGGCGATGTCGCGCGACGACAGAAGCTCGCCGCGTTCATCGCAGGTCACGACGATGCCGCCGTCGCTCAGGGCTGAGCGGATGGCTTCAGCCTCGGTGGCTTTCAGTTGCGCGGAGGTAAGGTTTTTCGCCTTTTTGGCCTCGACTTCGATCAGGTCGGCGGGACCAAGGCCCAGCGTGCGGCCGGTTTGACTGGCGCGACCGAGATAGTCGCGCGTCAAGGCATTCTCGGTCGTGGCGCCGAGCTTACCCACGGCGCACAGCGTGAGTTTCATGTCTTAGGAAACGGTGTGCCCGGTGCCGGACGGCGACAGCGACCACATCTTTTCGATGTTGTAGAAGGCGCGGACTTCCGGACGGAAGATGTGAACGACGACGTCGCCGCAATCGATCAGCACCCAATCGCAGGCCGGCAGGCCTTCAACCTTAGCCTTGCCATGGCCGGCATCCTTCAGCGCACGCAGAACGTGGTCGGCCAGAGCGCCGACGTGACGGTGCGAACGGCCCGACGCGATGATCAGCGTATCGGCGACCGAGGATTTGCCCTTGAGATCGATGCAGACAATGTCCTGGGCCTTGTCGTCGTCAAGACGGTCGACAATCAGGTTTTCCAGGGAAAGCGCCTCGCCGGAATCGTCCTTGGCGAGAGCATGAGTGCCGCTAGACAGCGGGTCTGTGGACGACTCTTCGAGACGAAGAGCGGTTTGGGGCGCGTCGTGCGCGGGTTGCAGAGACAGGGCAAAGGTTCCTTTTGCGGCCACTTGATCAACCGACCCTAGCACAAAAGGCCGGGCTGGTCATCCCAACATGGGGCAGGTCACGTGTTTTTTAAGAGGTGGGGGTGGAATCGCCATCGGACGGCGGCTGCGCGGCCCGCATTTGCGCCCGGATGGCGCTTGAAGAATGGCCGTGCAGCGGGCCTTTGATATAGGCCCAGGCCGGCGCCGTGCGCAGCGGCAGTTCGTGCGCGCCGCGCTCGCGGACGCGGAAATGGCTGAAACGCCGGGCCGCGGGCGACAGGCGGGCATTCATCAGGGCGCCGGGGCGCGAGACGATGACCATCGGCACCATGTGCATGATCTGCACCCAGCCGCGCCACTTGTGGAACGAGGCCAGGCTGTCGCCGCCCATGATCCATACGAAATGCACGCCGGGATACCGCGCCTTCAGAGCGCGCAGCGTATCGAGCGTGTACTTGGCATGGATGCGCGTCTCGAAGTCGGAAACGATGTCGTTAGGGCCGATGAACGGCTGAAGATCGGCCATGCGCTGGCGCAGCGGGGCCGTCTCGGCGGCCGACTTCAGCGGATTTTGCGGCGAGACCAGCCAGATGATCTTGTCCAGGCCCAGCCGCGTGCGCGCGGTTTCGGCGACGTGGTGGTGGCCTTCATGCGCCGGATTAAACGAGCCGCCGAACAGGCCGATCTTCATGCCGCGTTCGAGATGGATGCCCGTGCGCAGGGCTCCCGAACGGACGGCATTGGTCATGGGCGCGAGACCGGCGAACCACATAATTTCGTCAGTTGTCCCAGGGGCTGTAAGAGGTGGTGGCCGGAGCCTCTTCGGCCGGTTGCGCATGGCCCTGGATCGTCGCGAGTGCCGCGAACAGCAACTCGCGCACGCCTTCGCCAGATACCCCCGAAATCAGGTGCGGGGTGTGGCCACAGGCGCGCTTCAGCTTGGTGCGCAAGGCCTTCTTCGTCTCGTCATCCATGGCGTCGATCTTGTTGATGGCGACGATTTCGGGACGCTCCGCCAGGTCCTCGGCGTACTTCTTCAGTTCCTTGCGGATGACCCGATAGGCCTTGACCGGATCGTCCTGGGTGCCGTCGACGAGGTGGATCAGCACCTTGGTGCGTTCGACGTGGCCAAGGAACTTGGTGCCGAGGCCGGCGCCTTCGGACGCGCCCTCGATCAGGCCCGGGATATCTGCCAGGACGAAGCGCTGTTCGGGACCGAGATCGATAACGCCGAGATTAGGGGTCAGGGTGGTGAACGGATAGTCGGCGATCTTCGGCTTGGCCGCGCTCGATGCCGCCAGGAAGGTCGACTTGCCCGCATTGGGCAGGCCGAGCAGGCCGGCATCGGCGATCAGCTTCAACCGCATCCAGATCCAGCGCTCTTCGCCGTCCTGACCCGGCAGGGCGAAGGTCGGGGCCTGGTTGACCGGTCCCTTGAAGCGGGTATTGCCCCAGCCGCCATTTCCGCCCTTGGCCAGCCGGTAGCGCTTGCCGGCCTCATCGAGGTCGACGATCAGCGTTTCCTGGTCTTCTTCCAGCACTTCGGTGCCGACCGGAACGCGCAACACGACGTCTTCGGAATTGGCGCCATGCATCTGGCGGCCCTTGCCATGCTCGCCGGTGCGCGCCTTGAAGTGCTGTTGATAGCGATAGTCGATCAGGGTGTTGAGGCCTTCGACCGCTTCGACCCAGACGTCGCCGCCCTTGCCGCCGTCGCCGCCGTCGGGACCGCCATTGGGGATGAACTTCTCACGACGGAAGGACACGCTGCCGGCGCCACCGTTGCCGGAGCGAATGTAAATCTTGCACTGGTCGAGGAATTTCATAACGGGGGATCAATGAATGAAAATGAGCACAAGATCAATGACCCTGTGCTCAAATGGAGGATAAGTCGGGTGGCGAGTTAGTCAAGATTCCAGGGCGCAAGCCCTGGCAAGGCCAAAGGCCGCCCGAGCGAATGCGAGAAGCACGGCGGCGTTTGAGCCCTTAAAGTATTCTAATCATGTGGAGAGCTTGGTGTTCACCATCTCTGGCCATAGACGTCTCCATGGTCCGTCGCCCCGTATACAGAAAGTCAGCGGCGATCAGCGTACGCGCCGAGGCGTCGTTGTCGGCGAAGTGCGCCGCGTGCACGATCCGGTGCGCGCGATGCTTTTTGCACCAGCGCAGCAGGGCGTCGATGGCTTCGGTGCCGTAACCCTGGCCCTGGAAGGAAGGCGCGATGAACAGGCTGAGGTTCGGGCCGAAGCAATGCAGCCCGTCGGGCTGGCCGCAGGCCGACTTTTTCAGCGAAATCACGCCGATCAACTGCTCGTCGTCGAGACGGATGGCCCAGTGCGTGCGCACCGTCGCCATCATCCTGGTCAACAGCTTTTCGGCCTCCTCGCGGGTGAGCGGATGCGGCACGGCATGGGTCATGCGCGCGGCATTGCGATCGGCGAAGACCGCGGTGAAGGCGTCGAGATCGGCGCTTTTCAACGGGGTCAGCGACAGGCGCGGGGTTTCGATGCTGGGCGTCTCACGCTTGCGCGCGGGCCGGGGCGTAACGCGTTCTGGGGTCGGCGTGATCATGGCTCGTCTCCTTTGCCCAACCTGTAGCTTAGGTCCGCAAGTGCACTTACGGTTAGGCATTATTTAGGGTCGAAATTTGTCGTTTCGACCTCACGGCTGTTGAGCAGGATCACGATTTGTTGCCCGACGGATTTTGGGCGATCGCAAAACGAGAAACGGGAGCCCGGTGAAATCCGGACTCCCGCTCAATTCTCGGTCCGGATCGGCTTTGGGTAAAAGCACGATCCGAAAGACTGAACCGTGCTTATTCGGCGGCTTCGGCCACCGGAAGGATCGACACGTAACAACGGTTATTGCGCTTGGTGGTGAACTTCACCGCGCCCGTCGCCGTGGCGAAAAGGGTATGATCGCGGCCGAGGCCGACATTGGTGCCCGGCCAGAACTTGGTGCCGCGCTGGCGAACCAGGATGTTGCCGGCGAGGACTTGTTCGCCGCCGAAACGCTTTACGCCGAGGCGCTTGGATTCTGAATCGCGGCCGTTACGCGACGAGCCGCCGGATTTCTTGTGTGCCATGGGAGGATATCCTCTTAAGAACTGATCTTAGGCTTCGTCGGAAGAGGCGTCAGCGGCCTTCTTCTTCGGAGCGGCTTTCTTCTTCGGAGCCGGAGCGGCTTCGACGGCGGTGTTTTCTTCGTAGAAGGGCTCGACGTCGACTTCCGGCGAAGCGATGGCGGCAGCCACCGAACGCGGCGCCAGGTTACGGGCGCGGGCGTCGAGCTCGGCCTTGGTCACCAGCGACACGGTGCCGTCCCAAGCAGCCGTCTTGCCGGCGCCGGCGATGCCGGTGACGCGCAGAACGCTTTCTTGCTGACGGTGACCGTTGGTGCGGCGATAGCCCTGACGGCGGGTCTTCTTGAAGATGCGGACCTTGTCGCCCTTGCGGGTTTCGATCAGCGTCGCGGAAACCGCGGCGCCGTCGACGACCGGAGCCCCGACCACGGCACCCGCCGCGTCGCCGATCATCAGCACGTCGTTGAAGGTGATGGCCGCGCCGGGTTCACCGGCCAGCTTTTCGACCACGAGCAGGTCGCCGGCCGAGACGCGGTATTGCTTACCGCCTGTTTTGATGACCGCGTACATGGTCAGTTGCCTCTTCAAGAGCGCACGGCTTTTCAATGACGAAGTCGCGTGCGAGAAAACGGAAGACCGCCCCAGGAACCGCAAGGCTCCGGGCGAGAGGGCGCGACTTATACTCGGAAAGGCACGTGAGTCAACGCCTTTGATATCGAAAGGTAGAAGATTTGACACGTACCGCATGCCCAATTAGCTGTCGCTTCCTGATCCCGGGTCTTGAAAGCCGGGCATTGCGGCAAATAGTCTTGGGGGGGGGCTGATGAAACTTTGGTCGCTGGCGCTCAGCGTCTTGTTCTGGGGTGCCGCCGTCGCGCTGATATTATGGGTTGTCCGTTGCCCTGCTAACCAGCTCGCTTTCAGTGCAAGCGTGTGTGCGGTCGTTCCTCTATTGGCGTTGGTGATAGTGAAGGTTTCGCGGGGAGGCATCGTCATCAGCGGAGAAAGGTCTGAGACCAAACCCGATGCGGTTGCACTGCTAATTTTTCCTGGCTTGGGTTTGGCTATCCGCGCCTTGGGCCCGATACATATTATAAGCTGGCTAGTCGCCCTCGCATGGGCCGGTGGACTTGCCTTGGTGTGGATCTGTCTTGCCTATTGGGCCGGCGCGTTCGCGGCGACGCGAAGGAAAATCGCGACCTTTTCTACGCTGCTTTTCATAGGTCTGGCTTATGGTTATGGCGCAATATGTCTGGCCGACATAGTGCCGGCTCAAGGAACAATGAAAATCGAAAAGGTAGCGGTTTTAAGAAAATACATAGGCGCTGGCCGTGGGCATCAGCCTTATCTGGATTTGAGTTCATCGCCCTTGAAACCTAAGGGTGGCGACGAGTCTGTAACTTTAAAGACTTACAACGGCGTACAGCCAAATCAGTCGATCTGTATCGTCGAGCATCCCGGCGCTATCGGCATAACCTGGTACGAAGTTGAGCCGTGCGAACACATATCGGCTTGATTTCAGGTCGCAAAGGCATACTTAAGCGGCGAAGCCTTCGCGCTATTACACAATAACACCCGAGAGACCGTCATGGCCGACACCCAATCTTCCGTTTCCAAAACCCCGGTGACCGTGCTGACCGGCTATCTCGGCGCCGGCAAGACCACCTTGCTCAACCGCATCCTCAGCGAAAACCACGGCCAGAAATACGCCGTCATCGTCAACGAGTTCGGCGAAATCGGCATCGACAACGACCTGATCGTCGGCGCCGACGAAGAGGTGTTCGAGATGAACAATGGCTGCGTCTGCTGCACGGTGCGCGGCGACCTGATCCGGATTCTCAGCGGCCTGATGAAGCGCAAGGGTAAGTTCGACGCCATCATCGTCGAAACGACCGGCCTGGCCGATCCCGGCCCGGTCGCCCAGACCTTCTTCGTCGACGAAGAGATCAAGGCGCGCACCTACCTCGATTCCGTCACCACCCTGGTCGACGCCCGCCACTTCGAGCAGGCGCTGAAGGACGGCAAGGAAGCCAAGGAACAGATCGCCTTTGCCGATCACATCATCCTCAACAAGACCGATCTGGTCAGCGAGGACAAGCTTGATGAGATCGAAGGCCGCCTGAAGGGCCTGAACCCGCTGGCCACCATCCAGCGCGCCCATCGCTCGGACGTGCCGATCAAGGCGCTGCTCAACCAGCACCGTTTCGACCTGGCCAAGATGGAATCGGTCGAAAACCACGCCGACCACGATCATCATCACCACGACCATGATCATCATCATCATCATCATCATGAAGACGGGCACCACCATCACGACCACGATCATCATCATGACCATGGCCATGATCACGGGTATCACCACCACAATCCGGCGCATGGCGAAGCCGGCCACGTCCACGACGAACATTGCAGTCACACGATCAACCCGATCCATGACGAAGAGATCAAGTCGGTGTCGCTGACCTCGCAAAAGCCGATCGACGGCGTTCGCTTCACCCAGTGGCTCGACAAGCTGCTGGCCGAAAAGGGTCAGGACATTCTGCGCGCCAAAGGCATCCTCAACGTCAAGGGCGAGGACAAGCGTCTGGTCTTCCAGGCGGTGCACATGATCCTCGAAGGCGAGCTGCAGCAGCCGTGGAAAGACGGCGATCCGCGCGTCTCGCGTGCCGTGTTCATCGGCCGCAATCTCGATCCGGTCGCGCTTAAGGCTGGATTTGAGGCGACCATTGCGGCATAGGCTCGCCTCATGAGCATTGCCTACTCCAAGACCTTCGACTCTTACGTTGTCGCCGCCCTGTTCGACTCGCTCGATGAGCCCATCATCGCGCTGGGTGACGGCCGTGTGGTGTTTCCCGACGCCGATCAGACTTTCGACGCCCATCCCAACGCCGGCGTGTTGTGCGCCATCGTCCATCCGACCGGGCTTGGTATCATCACGGGCGGCGATGACGGCCGCGTGGTGTGGACGACGAAAGACTCCGGCCCGATCGAGCTTTCTGCGCACAAGGGTGCTTGGATCGACGCCATCGCCGCCGCGACGGATAGCCAGGTCATCGCCTATGCCGCCGCCAAGAAGGTCTATGTCCGCGACCTGCTGAAAAAGAGCGAGATCGTCTTCACGCACGACGCTTCGGTGGCCGACCTGGTGTTTTCCGCTGATGGCCGCAAGCTCTACTGTGCCACCTATAACGGTGTCGTCGTCTGGTTTTCGCGTATCGCCCAGCAAAAGCCGAACAAGCTCTACTGGGCTGGATCGCATACGAAGATCGCCATTTCGCCTGGCGACAAGTTCCTGATCACCGCCATGCAGGAAAACGCCTTGCACGGCTGGCGGTTACAGGACGGCAAGGATATGCGCATGGGCGGCTATCCGGCCAAGATCAAGACGGTGCAGTTCTTCGCCAAGGGCAAGCTTTTGGCGACTTCGGGCGCCAACGGCGTGGTGGTCTGGCCCTTCCTCAAGCCGACCGGGCCGATGGGTGAGCAAGCGTCCGAGATCAATCCGGAAGAGGCGACCATGGTCACGGTGGTGTCCGGCGCGCCGGAAGACACCCTGCTGGCCGCCGGCACCGAGGACGGCCGCGTCTGGCTCGCCGAGCTGCAATCGACGGGTGTCGAGTGGATCAAGCGCGAAAAGGGCTCGCCGATCACCGCGATCGCCGTCTCTTCCGATACGACACGCGTCCTGTTTGGCGATGAAGAGGGTTTCGTGTACATTTACGAAGTCGAGATGGAACCTCTGGCCTCTTAAGCCTCTGCCGAAACGGCAGGTTTCGAGACCGGGCAGTGCTGGGGCGTGCAAATGGGGGATGATGCGGGCAAGGATGACGCCAACGGTTTGGCGGCGGACACCCTGTATGACATTCAGCCGCAGCCCGCGCCGGCGCCCGAACCCGCGCCTCAGCCGGTTTCGCGTCCGGTGGCTCCGCCTCCGCGCAAACGTCTGCCGATTTTCAAATGGCTGGGCTTGACGGCGCTGTTCTTGGTCGGCTTTTCAATCGTTCAAGTCTGCGTCTACCGTTTTGTGCCGGTGCCGGTGACCTTGTTGATGGTCGAACGGCTGGTTCAGGGCAACGGCCTCGATCACCGCTGGGTCGGCAGCAGCGACATCAATGACAATCTGCGTTCGGCCGTCATTGCCGCCGAGGATGCCCGCTTCTGTTCGCACAACGGCTTCGACGTCCAGGCGATCCACGCGGCGGAACGCTACAACGCCACGCACAAGAAGAAGCGCGGGGCTTCGACCATTTCGCAGCAGACCGCCAAGAACGTCTTCCTGTGGCCGGACCGCTCATGGGTGCGCAAGGGCTTTGAGGCCTGGTACACCTTCCTGATCGAGCATCTGTGGTCCAAGGAACGGATCATGACGGTCTATCTCAACAGCGTCGAATGGGCGCCGGGCGTTTATGGTGCGGAATCGGCGTCGCAATACTGGTTCCATCACTCGGCACGCACCCTGTCGCCGGCGGAAGCGTCAAAGCTGGCCGCCATCCTGCCGGATCCGGACAAGTGGAAGGCCGTAGGCTCGGGCCGCTACGTCAGCAAGCGCTCCGGCAGCATCCAGGCGCGGGCAAAGGTCGTGGATCATTCGGGGTACGATAGCTGCGCGGTGGATTGACCCAACTTCGGGGCTTGGGGCCACAGGCCCCAAACCCCGCAATTGGTTAAGCCAGCTTGATCTCTCTTATCCGCTGCATCAGGAACTCATGCGCCGTGATCGGCTCGGGGAACTGGTCCGGATGTTCCACCGTGATGCAGTTCGGCAGCGTCTTGATGATGTAGGGCGAGTTGAAGTGCAGGAAAAACGGCGTCGAATAGCGCGCGAAATCCTTGCGCGCCTCGGCCGGATTGATCACCCGGTGCTGGGTCGACGGCAGCACGCCATTGGTCAGGCGCGACAGCATGTCGCCGATATTGCAAACGATACAGTCTTGCGGCGGGGTGATCGGCAGCCACTGGCCGTCGCGGTCGAGCAGTTGCAGGCCGGGCTCCTCGGCGCCGAGCAGCAGGGTAATGACATTGATGTCGCCATGGGCGCCGGCGCGCACGCTTTCGCCCGGCTTGTCGACCGGCGGATAGTGCAGCAGGCGCAGGACCGAATTGCCGAAATCGACCTTGTCGGCAAAGAAGTCGCGATCGAGCTTGAGGTAGACGGCGATCGCCTGCAGAACTTTTTTGCCAAGCGTATCGAGCGCCGTGTAAAGCTCATAAGAAGCGGCGTGGAAGTCCGCGACCTCCGCCGGCCAGATATTGTCGGCCATGTGATCGCGATAGGGGTGCCCGGCCGGCAGTTCGCGGCCGACGTGATAGAATTCCTTCAAATCGTGCGCCGTATAGCCCTTGGCGGTTTCAACACCGAACGGCGTATAGCCACGCGCGCCGCCGCCGCCCTGGCGGTGATAGGCTCGCTTGACGTCTTCCGGTAGGGCGAAGAACGCCTTGGTCGCCGCGTCGACCCGCTTCAGCAGCGCCGGGTCGATGCCGTGACCACCCAGCACCGCGAAACCATAGCGCTCGAACGATGCCCCCAGCTTGGCGGAAAAGGCATCGAAATCGCTGTCGTAAAGCGTCAGCGGCACGGGCGGAATGGCGGAGGTCTGCACGGCGGTATCGGGCATGGATTTGCTCCCGGTTTCGGCTCTGATTAAGTGATCAGGAAATATCGCCGGACCATAGGCTGAAGACCGGTTTGAGGCAAGCGGGCGGGCTCAACAATTCTCTGTCGCCATTGCTGCGGTATTCTGATCCCGTTCAAAAGCTCACCCAAAATATCACACTGTGACAATAAGCCCTCATCCTGGCGGCCAAAGGGGGTGATTTTTCAAGCGGACTCGGTTATTAACCATTGCGAAAGGGACGGTTCGGTAAGCGGGCAAAGTCGCGGCTTCGGGTGAGTCGCATCACGGTGTATTCAGGATGGGGCGGTTGGCGTCGCGTTCAGGTCGTATCAGGCAGGGTTTGACGGGCGCCGGCTTCGGCGTCGCGGTGTTGCTGTGCGTCCTTATCGCCTGGGCCGTGTCCGGTCCGCCCAAGCACGCCTCAGCCGATCCCCAGACCCCGCCGGTGGCGCTCGCCGCCTCCGTCGAGCCCGAACTGACCCCCGTCAACTCGACCAAGGCGTTGAAAACCGCCGAGCAGTCGGTGGTGCGCGTTCTGGTCGTCTATCGCGGCTTCGGCGGCCAGCCGCTCGATTCCGTCGGCATGGGCTCGGGCTTCGTCGTCGCTCCGGGCTACGTCGTCACCAATTACCACGTCGTCGAGGTGCCGCCTGAGGCGTCGTCGGCCGACATCTATATCGTCCCACACAAGGATTCCGGCGCCAACTATCAGCCGGTGCAGCTGGTCAAGTCGTGGACCGAGGGCGATCTGGCCCTGCTTCAAGCCAAGGATCTGAAGATCCCGCCGCTTAAGCTGTTTCTGAGCCCGTATAAGAACGAGCGCGTGGTGTCGATGGGCTATCCCGACGTCACCGATCACCTGCTCAATCGCTCGGGTACCGAATTGCTCGAGCCGACGGACGCCTATGTCACTCAGGGCTCGATCGCCCTGTTCGCCTCGACCAATCCAGATGGGTCGCGCGTCGATACGCTGTTCCACACGGCGCCGATCAATCACGGCAATTCCGGCGGCCCGCTGGTCAACGAATGCGGCGAAGTCGTCGGCGTCAACACCTGGACCGCACCCTCGACCGTGTCGGCCGGCGGCGATGTCGACGTCTCGGCCGGCCAGTTCGTCGCCACTCACGTCTCGGCGCTGAACACCTTCCTGGCCTCGAACAATATCACCCCGACCGTCGTCAGCGAACCGTGCTACGCCCAGAGCGAAGACGAACTGGTCAAGAACGACGCCCTGACCAAGGCCCTGGCCGCCGCCTCGACGGCACAGCAGCAGCGCCTCGACGATCAGAAGAAGGCCGAGGCCGACCGTGCCACGCTGGAGCGCTGGCAATTGGTCGCCATGGTCGTGCTGTCGGTGCTGGTCCTGGTGCTGATCGGCCTGATCATCCGCCGCGATATCCGCCACCGCACCGAAATCCACCGCGCCAAGGAACCCGATGCGCCGACGGCCTTCGATCAGGCTCCGACGCAGGAAAAGGCTAAGGTCGAAAAGCCGGCCAAGCCGGTCGCCGCCAAGGCCGACAAGAAGGTCGTGACCTCCAAGCCCAAGCACCCGATCCCCTGGGGCTGGATTCTGCTCGGCCTGATCATCGTCATCGCCGTGGCCGCCTTCCTGATCAAGGATCACGACATCTATAAGCGCCTGGGCGGCAAGGCCGACGCCGCCACCGTCGATCCGTCATCGACCGGCATTGCGCACCTGGTGTGCGAGGTCGACAAGGCCAACTCGCCCAAGCCGCTGAGCGGCGCCGGGCCCATCGAGTTCGACTTCGATGCGGGGCATGCCTGTGTCAATGGCCGCACACCGTACGAAAAGCAAGCCGACGGCACGCTGCTGCGTTTCACCATCACCGACAACGATCCGTCAGCAGCGCGCATGGAGCTGTCGGCTGACGGAACGACCTTCAAGCGCAGCGACTATCATCTGACCGATGACCAGCACAAATCCTATTTGGCGCAACGTAGCGCACTGGGTTCCTTGCGCTGTTCCGCCGATGCCTCGGCCGGCGCCGTGTCCGCGCTGAACGACAACATGGCACGCGTCCGCACCCTGTCCCAGCAATTCCTGACCGCTCCGCCCGACACCCAGACCGTGTGGCGTTGCCACAAATAATCTGGAACTTGACGTGGACGGCAACTGCCACAGCTTCGCCTTCATTTCATGCTTGCATGAACCTTCTAGCTTGCTAAGCAGAAGGCGATAAAGCGTAGTCTAATCAAGGAGAGAACATCCCATGCGTAAAGTCCTCATGGCCCTGGGCGGGGCGTCGGCACTGGTGCTGGCGGGGTGTTCGACGATGGAAGAGGCGGGGGTTGCGCCCCGTGAAGCGCCTGCGGTGACCACGACCGCCAAGGCCGATCAGCCGCGCAAAACGGCGATGACCGCTGTCGGCATCGCGCCGGTCCCGGCCGACAGCGCCACGGCCTACATGCAACAGGAGACGTCGGACCTGCATAAGCAATTGTCCGATGGCGTCTCGGTCACGCGTCACGGCACCACCATCGTCGTCGTCCTGCCGGGCGACATGACGTTTGCCAAGGCTTCGGCCGACATCGATTCCAAGTTCTTCCCGGCGCTCGACACCATTGCGGTCGCGCTGAACCAATATCCGGCGACCTATATCGATATCGTCGGCTATGCCGATTCCTCGGGCACCAAGGCGCTGAACCAGACCCTGTCGGAAAAGCGCGCCAATGCCACGGCCGGCTATCTGGTCGACCACAAGGTCAAGTCGGAACGCGTTTACGTCGCCGGCAAGGGCGAGGCCAACCCGATCGCCTCGAACGATACCGCCGAGGGCCGCGCGCGCAACCGCCGCGTCGAGATCACCCTGCGGCCGATGATCGACCGCTAAAGCCTTATAAAAGCGCAGATAATACAGATGGTTAAGGCGATTTAACCGTCTCTTTTGAGGGAATCTCAAGGTTAAAGCCTTAGGGTCGGGCATATGGATATGCCTGACCGCCTTGCCCTTTTGGGCGTCGAGGCCGACGTGATGACGCCGGCGCAGATGCTCGACCACGTCACCGAATGGGTGGCGGCGGGCGAGGGCGGTATTGTCGCCAACCACAATCTGCATAGCCTCTACCTCTATCATCGCGATCCGGCCTTGCGCGCCTTCTATGCCCGCGCCGACCTGATCGAGATCGACTCAGTGCCGATTGTCGCCTGGGGGCGGCTGATGGGCCACAAGGTGTCGCGCGATCACCGCAGCACTTATCTCGACTTCCGCGACGCGTTCTGGGACCGCGCCATCGCCAATGGCTGGCGCGTCTATCATCTCGGTGGCGCGCCTGAGCACGCCGAGCCGGCGCGCGCAGCGATTCTGGCGCGTCATCCGCAGGCCGACCTGCATTGCCGCCACGGCTATTTTCAGATGACGGGCGCGGACAACGACGCCATCATAGCCGATATCCATGACAAGCGTCCGCATATCCTGTTGATCGGTATGGGCATGCCGCGTCAGGAGCTGTGGCTGCACGAAAACTATGATCGCCTGCCGTCGCTGGTCGCCTTTCCGGTCGGCGGCGCCTTCGACTACGAGGCCGGCGCGACCTATACGCCGCCGCGCTGGACCGGGCGCATGGGCGTCGAATGGATGATCCGTTGGGTCCACGATCCGCGGCGCCTGTTCAGCCGCTATTTCATCGAACCGTGGACGCTGATCCCGCACATGATCCGCGATCTGGGCCATCGCCTGAGTGGCAAAAAGCCCGCCGTCATTGCCCGCATCCGCCAGCCGGCCTGGCACCGGCCGCAGGCGCTGAGCGGCAGCCACGTCCCTGCCGTTGCAAAGCCCGCGACGCCGGAACCCATGGCGCCGTCCGTCGCCGCACGCCGGATTCGTTAACCCTTATTTTAGCGCGACAACGCACCATGCCGGCGCGGGCAAGTACGCCCGCCTGTATGGGTACCCCCGGCCATGGCTGAGCCGCTTTTGCGCGATTTCGCGCCGCAGATCGATCCCGTCAAGAACAAGACCGTGCTGATCACTGGCGGCACCGGCTCGTTCGGCCGCCGCATGGTCAGTACGCTGCTGCGTCACTTCGACCCGAAGAAGGTTATCGTGCTGTCGCGCGACGAGCTGAAGCAGTACGAGATGCGCTGCGAGCTTGAGGACGAGTTCACGCCCGACAAGATGGCCAAGACGCGCTTTTTCCTCGGCGACGTCCGCGATCGCAACCGCTTGCAACTGGCCTTCCGGGGTGTGGATATCGTCATCCATGCCGCCGCGTTGAAGCAGGTGCCGGCGGCCGAATATAACCCCTCCGAATGCATCGCCACCAACATCAACGGCGCTGAAAACGTCGTCGCCGCCTGCTTGGCCAACCGGGTGTCGCGCGTCGTGGCGCTGTCGACCGACAAGGCCTGTTCGCCGGTCAATCTTTATGGCGCGACCAAGCTGGCCTCGGACAAGATTTTCGTCGCCGCCAACAACCTGGCCGGCGATATCGGTACGCGCTTCTGCGTCGTGCGTTATGGCAATGTCGTCGGCTCGCGCGGATCGGTGGTGCCGTTTTTCAAGCGCCTGCTGAAACAGGGTGCCAACGAGCTGCCGATCACCGACACGCGCATGACGCGGTTCTGGATATCGCTTGATCAGGGCGTGGCGTTTGTGTTGTCGTCGATGGAGCTGACCCAGGGCGGCGAGATCTTCGTGCCCAAGATTCCGGCGACCCTGGTGACCGATCTGGCGACCGCCATGGCGCCCAAGGCCAAGCAGGCGGTGATCGGGATCCGCCCCGGCGAAAAGCTGCACGAGATGATGATCTCGGCCGACGATTCGCGCTCGACCTACGAGCTCGACGACCGCTACGTCATCGAGCCGGAGTTCGTCGAATATACGCGCAAATCGTTCGCCAAGGTGCGCGGTTCGCGCAAGGTCGCCGAGGGCTTCTACTACGCCTCCGACAACAATCCCGAGCGGCTGGACGCCTCCGGCATCAAGGCGATGATGAAGGCCTATCTTGACTAGCTTTTTGCCCTATGGCCGCCAGTCGATCGACGACGCCGACATCGACGCCGTGGTTGAGGTGCTGCGCTCCGACTATCTGACGACCGGCCCCTATGTCGACCGGTTCGAGCGCGATCTGGCCTCTGCCGTCGGCGCGCGTGAAGCGGTGGTCTGCGCCAATGGCACCGCGGCGCTGCACCTGGCGGTGATGACCGAGGATCTGCGCCCCGAGGACATCGTCGTCGTGCCGTCGATGACCTTTGCCGCCTCGGCCAACTGCGTTGCCTATTGCGGCGCCCAGGTCGTCTTCGCCGACGTCGATCCGGCGACCGGTCTGCTCACCGATACCGCGTATGACCAGGCCCTATCCCTTATCCGCAAAGACTTTCCGCATCATCGGTATGCCGGGGTCATACCCGTGCACTACGCGGGCAGACCGGTGTCCCTTGACCACATAAAGCGCGTCTCGGACGAACTTGGCGGCTTTGTTCTGGAGGACGCCTGCCACGCCATCGGCACCACTGGGCCGGACGGTCGCGTCGGCGCCTGCGAACGCTCCGATATGGCGGTGTTCAGCTTCCACCCGGTCAAGACGCTGACGACCGGCGAGGGCGGGGCGATCACCACAAACGATGTCGACCGTGCGCGCCGGCTGCGGCTGTTGCGCTCGCACGGCATCGAACGCGACGCCTCGCGTTTCGATGGTTTGGGCTTTGGCGACGACAATGACACCGGCCCCTGGGTCTATGAGATGCAGACGCTCGGTTATAACTATCGTTTGCCCGATCTCAATTGCGCGCTCGGCGTAGCGCAACTGAAGCGCCTGCCGGCCTTTGCCGCCAAGCGAAAGCAGTTGGTCGCTGCCTATCAGACGGCGCTTGCGACGAGCAATCTGCCGGTATCATGGACACCGACGACGGATGACATCGTCTTCCACCTGTTCGCCGTGACCATCGATTTCACAGCACTCGGCACGACGCGCACGCACGTCATGCAAGGCCTGCGCGAGCGTGGCATCGGCACCCAGGTGCACTATATTCCGGTGCATCGGCAGCCCTATTGGCAGACGCACGCGCTGGGTCAGCGGGAGCTTGCCGGCGCGGATCAATATTATCGCAACACCCTGTCGCTGCCATTGTTTGCCGACATGGCCGACGACGATCCGGCGCGGGTGATTGCCGCCCTTGGTGAGGTTCTAAATGGCGTATGAGATCAGCATTGCCGGCCGCAAGATCGGCCCGGATCACGAACCCTACATCATCTGCGAGCTGTCGGGGAACCATAACGGTTCGCTCGATCGGGCCCTGACCATGATCGATGCCGCCGCCGAAACCGGCTGCGACGCCATCAAGCTTCAGACCTACACCGCCGATACCATCACGCTGAAGTCCGACCGGCCGGAGTTCCAGCTCAAGGGTGGGCTGTGGGACGGCTATTCGCTCTACGACCTCTATGAGGAAGCCCACACCCCGTGGGACTGGCATCCGGCTCTGTTCGAGCGGGCCAAACAACGCGGCGTGACGATGTTTTCGTCGCCTTTCGACGATACCGCCGTCGACCTGCTGAACGATCTCGGCGCGCCGGCGTTCAAGATCGCGTCGTTTGAGCTCATCGACCTGCCGCTGGTTGCCTATGCGGCGTCCAAGGGCAAACCACTGATCATGTCGACCGGCATGGCCAATCACGCCGAAATCGAAGCCGCGGTGGCGACGGCGCGCCAATATGGCACCGGCGAGTTCGTGCTGCTGCACTGCGTCTCGGAATATCCGGCTGATATCCGCGACGCCAATGTGCGCGTCGTGCCCGATCTCGGCGCGCAGTTTTCCTGCCCGTCCGGTCTGTCGGACCACACTTTCGGTACGGCGGCATCGATCGCGGCCGTGGCGCTCGGCGGCTGCGTCATCGAGAAGCATTTCACCCTGGCGCGCGCCGATGGCGGCCCGGATAGTGGTTTTTCGCTCGAACCGGCGGAATTCACCGCCCTGACCCGGGACTGCAAGGATGCTTGGCGGGCCCTGGGGAAGATCCACTACGATACGCTGGGCTCCGAGCGCGGCTCGAAGACGTTCCGCCGTTCGCTCTACGTCGTCCAGGACATCAAAAAGGGCGAGATGCTGACCAAGGCCAATGTGCGTTCGATCCGCCCGGGCCTCGGCCTGCCGCCGGTACGGTTGTGGGACGTGCTCGGCAAGCCGGCCGCGCGCGATCTGGCGCGTGGCGAACCGCTTGACGATGGCATGGTAGATTAACCGCGCTTTTTGCGTCTATGGATTGGCCGAGAGGGCTTTCATGGACGATCTCGGCAGGCTTCAAGGGCGTTGGCGCGTGACGGCGCTGGAAATCGACGACCAGGCCTTGCCTGAAGCCGCCATTGCCGAGGCCGAAATCCACGTCGAGGGCGAGACCTTTACCGCCTTGGGTATGGGCGCAGTTTATAGCGGCCGTTTGACCGTTGATGTCACCGCCGATCCACGCCGGTTTTCGCTGATCTTCGCTGATGGACCCGAGGTCGGTAGCGTCAATTTCGGAATCTACGAGCTCGATGAAGACCGTTGGCGCTTCTGCATCAACATGACCGGTCATGCGGCGCCGGCGGCTTTCGCTACCACGCCGGGATCGAACTGCGCGTTGGAGACGCTCGAACGGATTCAGCCAAATTTGCCAGCCTGATAATCGGCATAAGCCTGGTGGATTTCCGGCACTGTGTTCATGACGAAGGGGCCGTGAGCGACGACCGGTTCGCGCAGGAGCTCGGCGTGGCCGAACACGACGACGGCGTCGCTGATGGCTTCGATATCGACCGTGTCGCCATCGCCGAATTCGATCAGGTGCCATTGGCGAACGTCTGAGCCATTGACCGCGACCTCGCCGTGCACGACGTAGCAAAAGACGTCGCGCTGTTCGAGGCCGCCGAACAGAACCTGGCCGCCGGCCTTGAGTTCCAGCGTGGTCATGAAGATGCCGGTCAGCGACGTGATCGGCCCGGTGACGCCGTGCCATTCGCCTGAAATCAGGTGCACCGTGGCGCGGCCATCGTCGCTGACGATCGCCGGGATCGCCTCTCTCTGCACGCCGGTATAGCGCGGTTGGGTCATCTTCAGCCGCGCCGGCAGATTGACCCAGAGTTGCAGGATTTCCAGCGGCCCGCCGCTTTGTTTGAAGCTGTCGGGCGAGATTTCGGCGTGGACCAGGCCGCTGCCCGCCGTCATCCATTGGACGCCACCGGCTTCGATGATGCTCTCATGACCGGCGCTGTCGCGGTGCGCCAGATTGCCTTCGAGGATGAAGGTCACAGTCTCGAAGCCACGATGCGGATGCGGCCCGAACGGCAGGCCGCGATTGCCTGGCCGGTAAACCTGCGGGCCATGGTGATTGAGGAACAGGAAGGCACCGATGTGGTCGAGGGCGCGCGATGGGATCGGCCGCCGCGTCACCAGATCGGCGATGTCATCGCGATAGGCTTCGTGCAAGTTCAATATGGGTTTCGTTTCCATCTTGGTGCGCTAACGCTCCGCTCTTTGAGCGCGTGGGAGCCAGGAGTGCTTCGCACGGCCGAGGTTGAGGAATTTGTCGCGGCAAACTACGCGGCTCTGTGGTAAGGGCGCAAGCATGGATGCCTTCGCCACCGCTTTGTATTGGCTCGACTATGCCGCGGTCGCCGTGTTCGCCATGACGGGCGCGCTGGCGGCGGCGCGCATCAAGGCCGATATCGTCACCTTCGGTTTCTTCGCGGCGATCACCGGGGTCGGCGGCGGCACCTTGCGCGACCTGATGATCGGCGCGCCGGTGTTTTGGGTCAACCGGCCAGGCTATGTCATGGTGTGCCTGGGCGCAGCACTTCTGGTGTGGATCATCGGCAACCGCGGCTGGCGGTTTCGCGCCCTGCTGTGGCTCGATGCGCTGGGGCTGGCCGCCTACTCGGTCGTCGGCACGGCCAAGGCGCTCAATCTGCACGTCCATCCGTTTTCGGCGATCATCATGGGGGTGCTGACGACGGCGTTTGGTGGCATCATCCGCGACGTGCTGGCGGGGGAGCCCAATCTGCTGCTGCGACGGGAGATTTACATCACCGCGGCTCTGTTAGGTGCCGGCCTGTTCGCTGCCCTGCAACAGGTCCATATGGCCTTCTGGCCGGCGGCAATTATCGCCTTTGCGGCGGCCTTTGCTCTACGCGCCTGTGCCATCCTGTTCGATCTGCGCCTGCCCGGATTTGCGCTGAAAACCGAGGGCGAAGGCGCGTAAGCCGTTCATTTATGGCTTCTTTGTCAAACAGAGTCCGTTTTTTGCCACTTTCCGTTCAGCCTCCATTCAGCCGCAATGGCGTTATATCGTTCCAACACTTCTCAAGTTTGGATGCGTAAGATGAAATCCCTCCCGAAAGTGACCGCGGTCCTGGCCGGCGTGCTGATGCTCGGCCAGCCGATCGCTGCCCTGGCTCAGACCCAGCAACAGGGCTATGTCGGTCCGTCGCCGGTGCCGCAAAACTACGGCGGCCCGTCGGACAACCAGTCCCAGAACGGCCAATCTTATCAGGGCCAACAGTATCAGGGCCAGTCCAGCCAGGGCCAATCCTATCAAGGTCAGTCCTATCAAGGTCAGGGCGGCCAGTACCAGGGTCAGGTCTATCAAGGCCAAGGCTACCAGGGTCAGCAACAATATTCGAACAACGCCCCGCCGCCCCCGCCGCCGCCGGGTACCCAGACGGGGCCGAACACCTATGCCGCCAATGGCGGGCCGGCCGGCGCGCCGCCGCCGCAAGGTCACTATGACGGCTACTGCTATGAGCGTAAGGAAGACGCCCAGGCCAGCGGCGCCATCGTCGGTGCCGTCGCCGGCGGCTTGATCGGTAATTCGGTGTCGCACCGCTATGATCGCGCCGGTCCGACCATCGCCGGTGCGCTGCTCGGTGCTGTCGTCGGCGCCAATGTCGGCCGCAGCAGTGTCGAATGCTACGGCGGTCATTACTACGCCTATGATCAGAATGGCTATTATGCCCCGCCGCCGCCGCCCGATGGCTACACGGTGGTCTATTATCAGCAACGTCCGCCGGTCGGCTTCTACAGCGACGTCGTCATCGGCCCGAGCTGGTATTACGGGGCGCGCTACCACTATTATCGCCCGCACTACCGCCGCTGGTAGTCCCGGTAAAAGCCTACTGAATAGCCCCGGAGTGATCCGGGGCTATTTGCTTTTCAGCACCTTCCAGGTCAGCTCGGCAACTTCCCAGTCCTCGGGTGTATCGATATCGACGACCTCGGTACGCGGCAGGATGACCGGTGCCGAGATCGGCGAAAAGGTGACTTCGCCGTTCAAAAACGCATCGGCCCAGCCCCAGTAGAATTGCGCCGCGTCGTGATAGGCTGGCTCCAGATCCTGTGACCGCTTCATCAGGTTTTCCGGCCAGAACATGTCGACGCTGTCGTCGGCGGTTTGCTTCAAAGCGCGCTGGATCGGAAAGGCGTAGCCGGTCACCGAAAAGGCAAAGCGCTTGCCCGGCGTTTGCAGCTTGTCCCAGCCTTCCTTCAGCCGCGCCGGATCGAGAAACGGGGCAGTCGCATAGATGCAGCAGGCGGCGTCGACCGGCTGGCCGTGGTCGATAAACCACTGCAGGGCGTGAACGATGACCGCGCCGGTGCCGGCGTGGTCGTTGGCCAGCTCGGCCGGGCGCATGAAGGGTACGTCGGCGCCTTCGGCACGGGCGACGTCGGCGATCTCATCGTCATCGGTCGAGACCACGATCTGGTCGAACAGGCCGCTGTCGCGCGCCGCCTGGATCGACCAGGCGATCATCGGCCGGCCCATGAACGGCTTGATATTCTTGCGCGGAATGCGTTTCGAGCCGCCGCGCGCCGGGATGATCGCGACCTTGCGCAATTTACAGGCCGGCCAGCGCCGCCAGATCGTTCAAGGTCTTGGCGTCCTTGAGCTTTTCGCCGTCGACGATGACGCCGAGATCGGAATCGACCATGGCGATGAACGAGATCACCGACAGGCTGTCCCAGTTGCCGACATCGTTGATGTTTTCGGCACCGGTCAGACCGGCGGGATCGACTTCGAGGATTTCCGCCACGGCGGCGAAAAAGGCGGGCTTGTCCATGGAATTTATCCTCATCGGGAACGCAAAAATGGCTGCGTTAACTAAATGCCCAATCCGTCAACATTCCCTTAAAAGATTGCGTGTCAGGTTGCCGGAAAGCTGATTCCGAGGCGCGCTGAGGCGGGCACTCAAAGGTGATTGGCGGCTGACCGCCGAATCGTCGGACAGCCGAAGCGTATAAGAGGCGTGACCCCATGACCGAAGCCGTTCTCAAAGGCGTTGCCGTGCGCGGAATCCGCGCCTGCGTGCCGCAGGCGGTGCGCACGCTCGACGACGATAATTTGATACCGGACGAAGCCGAGCGCGAACGCTTGATCGGCTCGATCGGCGTACGCTCGCGCCATATCGCTCGCCCCGACATGCTGACCTCGGACCTGTGCCAAAAGGCCGCCGAAGGCCTGCTCGATGAGCTTGGCTGGGCGCGCGACAGCGTCGATGTACTGATCCTGGTGACGCAAAGCGCCGACTTCGTTATCCCGGCGACCGCCTGCGCCTTGCAGGCGCGCATGGGGCTGGGTTCGTGTCTGGCTTTCGACATCAATCTCGGCTGTTCCGGCTACGCCTACGGCCTATGGACGGCCGCCAGTCTGATGCAGACGCTCAAGATCGAGGGGCGCCCGGCGCGCGCCCTGGTTATGGCCGGCGATGTCTCGACGTCCAAGCTGCTCGAAGGCGACCGCTCGACCGTGCCCCTGTTCGGCGACGCGGGCTCGGCGACGGCTTTGGAACTCGATGCGGACGCGGCGCCGATGTACGGCGTCTTCGGCACCGACGGTAGCGGCTGGGCGCATATTCTGGTCGAGGCTGGCGCGCTCAAACTGCCGCTATTGCCGCCGAAAGAACCTCACGATACCGAGACGTTCGAGCGCTTGTATCGCGCCTCGCGCCTGCACCTCAACGGCGCCGAAGTCTTCAATTTCACGCTGAAAAACGTCCCGCCGCTGGTCAAGGCGATCTTCGACACCGCCGGTACCACAGCCGACGATATCGACTACGTCCTGTTCCATCAGGCCAATGTCTTCATGCTCAACCACCTGCGCAAGAAGTCCGGCCTGCCCGAGGACAAGGTGCCCATCGCCATGGAAACCTATGGCAATACGTCCTCGGCCTCGATCCCGCTGACCATAGCTGATAAGCTGTCGGATGCTTTCGACCGGCCGCGCGAACTGGTGGTCATGGGCTTCGGCGTCGGCTGGTCGTGGTCGGCGATGAAGCTGACGGTGGGCCCGATGGCCGCGCCGAAAGTCGTGGAACTGGCGTGATGGACGATCAGGGCCTCACCTATCACAGCCGGCTTGGTCACATCCCCGCCGACCATTATTGGCGCGACGACGTGTTGGCGGCCGAGATCGAGCACGTGTTCAAACCATCGTGGCTGTGCGTCGGTTTCACCCAGGACCTGCAAAACGATAAGGATTTCGTCACCGCCCAGGTCGGCCCGCATTCGATCGTGGTGCAGAATTTCGGCGGTGAGCTAAAAGCTTTCAGAAACGTCTGCGCCCATCGCTTTTCGCGCATCCAGACGGCGTCCTGCGGCAATCGTGTGCTGCAATGCCCCTATCATGGCTGGACCTATGACGCCGCGGGCAAACCCATCGGCATCCCGCTCAACAAGCAGAGTTTCGGGTTTAATGAGGCCGATAAGTCGGCGCTTTCGCTGCAAGCCTACGCGTTGGAAACCGTCGGTCATTTCGTCTTCGTGCGCATGAGTGAAACAGGGCCGTCGTTGCGCGATTTTCTGGGCACCTTTTATGACGACCTCGCCCATGTCAGTGACGTTTGCCCCGACCGTTTCGAGCACGAGGCCTATGACTGGGCGGCCAACTGGAAGCTCGGTATGGACAATGCCGCAGAGGGCTATCACGTGCCGCTGGTTCACGCCGACAGCTTCGGCCTGATCCTGTCGATCGACCTCGATATCTCGACCGATGCCCACCACAGCCGTTATGTCGGCAATCTCAAGGAACGATCGCTGAAGTGGTGGGGCACGGTCGAGAAAAGCATCAAGCTCGAACCGTCGAAGACCTATCCGCAGTACGGCAACTTCCTGATTTTCCCCAACATCGTTGTCACCTTCTCGTATGGATCTTTCCTGACGTTCCAGACGTTTGAGCCGACCGGGCCAGAGACCCTGCGCATCCATTCGACCTCATGGCTGGCCAAGAACAATGGCCGGGCGGCGCGCGGCATGGTCGTCGACAATCTCAAAGCTTTCTCGCAACAGGTGCGCGACGAGGACGCTGCCATCTGCGCCGTTGCGCAACTCGGCACGCGCGAAGCCGGCACGCGGGCGCCGCTGCTCGGCGAACTCGAAGGCCGCATCGCCCATTTTCAGCGGGCCTATGCTCGGCATATGGTGGGAGCAGGCCTATGAGCGCTTTCAACCCCCTGTCGCTGGAAGGCCGCACCATTCTGGTCACCGGTGCCACCTCGGGCATCGGCCGGGCGACGGCGATCTATGTCTCCAAGCTCGGCGCGCGCGTCATCGCCTCGGGCCGCAACGAAGAGCGGCTGAAGGAAACCCTGGGCGCGCTTGAGGGCGATGGTCATGTCGGCAAGATCTTCGACCTGGCGGCGCTTGACGGCATCGTGCCGTGGCTGAAAGCCCTGTGCGCCGAGGTAGGGCCGCTGAACGGCATCGCCCACTGCGCCGCGGTCCAGGCGACGCGGCCGATCCAGGCGATCAACGCCGCCTTCGTTCAGGACGTCCTGTTGCAAAACCTCGGCGCCGCCTTGATGCTGGCTCAGGGGTTCCGGCTGAAGGCGTGCCACGGCAGCCCGGCCTCACTGGTCTATGTCTCGTCCTCGGCCGCGTTGAAGACCGCGCCCGGCAATGTCGTCTATGCGTCTTCGAAAGGCGGCATCATCTCGGCCGTCAAGGGATTGGGCGTTGAGCTGGTGCGTGACGGGGTCCGCGTCAATGCTGTGGCGCCGGCAATGATCGACACGCCGATGACCGACCAGTTCCGCACCATCCTGTCGGAAGAGAATTTCAAGCGGGTGATCGACATGCACCCTCTGGGCCTCGGCCACCCCGACGACGTCGCCGGCGCCATCGCCTTCTTGCTGGCCGACACCGCCAAGTGGATCACCGGCTCGGTGCTCAATGTCGACGGAGGGTTCCTGGCATGACCGCCGCAGCCCGCAAGATCGCACCTCGAAAAATAACCTTGGCTACCCGCGACGACCATAGCCACGGGGCCCTGGGCTACCTCGAACTCGGTCGCCGCGAGGCGCCGTGCATCGTCTTTTTGCATGGCTTCGGCGCCGATCTGCTGACCTGGCAGCTGTGTCTAGTGCCGCTGGCGGCGAAATACCGTGTCGTCGCGCTCGACCTGCCGGGCCACGGCCGTTCGTCGCCCGATGTCGGCCCGGCCAATCTGCAATTCATGACCGACTGGCTCGACGAAGCCTTCGATGTGCTCGACGTGCGCGAGGCGCATGTCGTCGGCCATTCGATGGGCGCCAAGATCGCGCTGGGTTTCGCCCTGGCTCATTCGGAGCGTGTGGCGTCACTGGCGCTGATTTCACCGGCCGGGCTGGGCGGTGAGTTCCATCACGATACGCTCGACGCCTTCCTCTACGATCCCGAGCACGCCGAAACCCTGGCTGAGCAATTGCTGGGGCCTAGGGGCCAGTCGTTGATCCCGGCCTTGGCGCAATCCCTGCGCCAGGCGGCCAATCCGGCGCGCGCCGATGCGCTGCAAAAGCTGCTGGGCCAGGCTAAAACCTACGGCCTGGCGCTGTCGCCCGAAGGCTTCGACTGGTCGAAGATCCGCGTGCCGGTGGCGGTGATGTGGGGCGACCACGACCGTCTGATCCCCATGCCCGAGGCGCGGCGCCTGCCGCCGAAAGCGCCGGTTCATCTTATTGCCGGCGCCGGCCATCTGCCGCATATGGAAGCACCGGGCGTCGTCGTTGCCCATCTCAAGGAGTTCCTGCCGTGACTGCGTTCGATATGATCCAGCAGGAATTGACCCAGGTCCTGATCGAGAAAGGCGCCGTGGCGCCCGTGATCGAAGCCGATACGCCGCTGCTCAACGGGCCGCTGGATATCGACAGCCTCGACCTGGCGACACTCGTCGTCACGCTCGAGGAAAAGACCGGCCTGACCCCGTTCGCCCAGGGCTTCGTGCTGTTTCACACGGCCGGCGAACTGGCCAAGCTGTTCGGCGGCTGATGTCCGATCTCATGACATCCGCATTGCTGCATCCTCGGTTCGAACTGATCGGCCGCAAGACGCTGACCGCCGATGCGCTCAAGCCGCGCGCCGGGCGCATCGACGTCACCGCCGAGGGCACGCCGGGGGTCATCGGCGGCCTGCTGGCGGCCGAGACAGGCGATCATGCCATTCTGCTGCGCGATCCGAAATCGCTGCCGCCTTCGGACGCGGCGCCGGGGTCAGTGTGGTTGCAAACCTCGGGCACGACGGGGACGCCCAAGTGGTCGGGCTATGCCTTGAACGACCTGAAGGCGCGCATAGCGCCCGGCAAGGGCGATCGCGCCCGCTGGCTGCTGACCTTCCATCCGGCGGCCTTTGCCGGCGTGCAGGTCATCCTGTCAGCCATGATGGGCGGTCACGCCCTCGTTTCCCCGCGTCTCGACGCCACGGTTGCCGACATGGCGCGTGTCGCCGTGGCCAATGACGTTACGCACATTTCCGGCACCCCGACCTTCTGGCGCGCCTTCCTGATGGCGCTGGGCGATCAGCCCCTTGATCTGCGCGGCGTGACGCTCGGTGGCGAGGCGGCCGATCAGGCCATCCTCGATGCGCTCAAGGTGAGGTTCCCCAACGCCGCTCTGCGCCACATCTACGCCACGACCGAGGCCGGGACCGTATTCACGGTCAGCGACGGCCGCGCCGGCTTCCCGCGCAACTGGCTCTACGAGCCGCTGAAGGGGTTGAAGCTGACCCTGTCCGATCACGACACGCTGCGCATCGAAAACCCGCGCGCCAGCGCTCAGGCGCGCGCCGGCATTTGGGACACCGGCGATGTCGTCGAAATGGTGGGCGATCGCGTGCTGTTTCGCGGTCGCACCGACAGCATGGTCAATGTCGGCGGGGTCAAGGTTTTCCCTGAGACGGTGGAGGCCCATATCCTGGCCTCGCCCTGGGTGCAGGAAGCGCGCGTGACGGCAAAGCCCAACCCGATCACTGGCGCCATCCTGATCGCTGACATTGTTTTGAAACCTTTACCGGGCGATCATGAGGCCGAGATCCGGGCGCACATCGCGGCGTTGCCGCGCGCCCAGCGGCCGGCCTCGCTGCGCTTCGTCGAGGCGATCGAGACCGGCGCTACCGGCAAGAAGGTACGGACATGACCGATGCGGTCGCCAAATGGGTGCTGTTGAGCGGGGTCAGCCGCGGCCTGGGCCTGGCCATCGCGCGCGACCTGTTGGCCCGCGGCTATGGCGTCGCGGCGTGCAGCACGACCCATGGTGATGACCTGGCTGACCTGAGCGCCAATCACGCCGGTGCCTTTTTTTGGCAGGCCGTCGATATGGGCGATCCCGAGGCCATCGAAGCCTTCGTCCGCGACGCCGTGGCGGCGTTTCCCGGCAGTCGGATGTGGGGCATCATCAACAATGCCGGTATGTCGGTCGAAGGCATCCTGTCGACCTTGCCGGTGCGCGATATCGAACGCGTGCTTCAGGTCAATCTGACGGGTGCCATCTGTCTGGCGCGCGCAGGGCTGCGCCAGATGATGAAGGCGCGGAAGTCCGGCCGGGTCATCAATATCTCCTCGATTACCGGCGCGCGCGGCTATACCGGCCTGACGGCTTATGCGGCGTCGAAAGCCGGGCTCGACGGTTTTACGCGCGCCCTGTCGCGTGAGGTCGGGCGCCTTGGCATCACCGTCAATTCAGTGGCGCCGGGCTATATGAAAACCGCCTTGTCCGAAGGGCTCGACGACAAGCAATTGGAGCAGATCGTCCGCCGCACGCCGCTGAACCGGCTGTGTGAACTGGCCGACGTCGTCCATCTGGTGCGGTTTCTGCTGTCCGAGGATGCCGCCTTCATCACCGGTCAGGTGCTGACCGTCGACGGCGGGCTGACCTCATGAGCGAGCGCGGCCAATGACGGCATTTGCGACCTCCGGCGTGGCGTTGCGCGGCATCGTCACCGCCATCCCCGAAACGGTGAGCGAAAACAGCGCCCTGTCCGAGGCTTTCGGCGGCGACGTCATGGCCAAGATCATCGCTGCCACCGGCATCGAACGCCGGCCGGTGACGACAACGCACACGGTGTCCGATCTGGCCCTCATGGCCGGAGAGGCCCTGCTGGAGCGGCTCGGTTGGGCGCGTGAGACGATCGGCCTAGTCGTCGTCGTCACCCAGACGCCGGACTTTCCGCTGCCGTCGACGGCGTGCGTGCTGCAGAACAAGCTGAAGCTGCCGTCCTCGGTGGCCGCGCTCGACGTCAATCTCGGCTGCTCGGGCTATGTCTACGGCCTGTCGGTGGCGACGGCGATGATGCGGACGGGTGGCATTTCCCGTGCCCTGTTGGTCGCCGGCGACATCACCACGCGGATGATTTCCGACACCAACCGGTCTCTGGCACCGTTGTTTGGTGACGCTGTCGCGGTGACGGCGCTGGAAATCGATGAGGCGGCCAAAATCAGCTTCGATCTCGGCTCGGACGGCTCGGGCGCGCCCTACCTGATCTCGCGCACCGGCGGCGTCGCCGAGCCTGGCGCGCCTGAACTGTTTATGGACGGCACCCAGGTCATGGCCTTTTCGCTGAAGCAGGTGGCGCCTTCGATCACCCGTGCGTTGGAGGCCGCAGGCTTAACGATCGAGGCCATGGACCACGTCATCCTGCACCAGGCCAATGCCATGATGCTCAAGACCTTAGGCCACAAGATCAAGGCGCGCGACGATCAGATGGTCTATGCGGTGCGCGATTACGGCAATACGTCCTCGACCTCGATCCCTCTGGCCATCTGCGATCATCTGACGACGAAGCCGGTCGGAGGGAAGCAGACGTTTTTGCTGTGCGGTTTCGGCGTCGGCTGGTCGTGGTCTACAGCGATATGGACGACGCAAGTGCCGGCCGTGCATGACATCATCCGCGTGCCATGACCGGGCGTCTGTATATCCGTACCGAAGCGTCGAACGCCGTCGGCATGGGGCATTTCATGCGCTGCTACGCCATCGCCGAGGAGGCGCGGGCGAGGGGCATCGAAGTGATATTCTTGTTGAGCTCCATTAGCGATCCGGTCGCGGCCCGCTGCCGTCGCATCGGCGCCGAAGCGCGGGCAACGGATGCTTTGCCGGGTGACGATGGCGATATCGTCGCGTCGATGCTGTCGGCGGAGGACTGGCTGCTGATCGATTCCTATCAAGCGACCGCTGATTATGTCGCCGCCTTGCATAGGTTGGCGCATGTCGGCGTGGTGGACGATCTGACAGCGCTGGAGCGCTACGACTGCGACCTCATCGTCAATGCCGCCCAGGCGGCGCCGACCGATGTCTATCGCACCCGATCTGGTGCCCAACTGTTGATGGGCGCCGATTACGCCTTGATCCGCCGCGAGTTTCGCCAGCCGGTTACCTCCGCCAGCGCGCCATCCGTCGCCGTTATGTTCGGCGGCAGCGATCCGCGCCAACTGACGGGCGGCTGCGCCCAACTGTTGCGGACGGCGATGCCGGATGTGCCGCTGACGATCATTGCCGGGCCGGCACACATCCATACCGACGAGCTGCGTACGCTAGCCGAGGCCGATCCGCTGATGACACTGCACGTCGATCCGCCGTCAGTGGCTGAGGTCTTGTCCGGCGCGTCGCTGGTCATCACCGCTGCCGGTGGCAGTGTCGGTGAAATGGCGGCCATGGGGCTCGCCGCGCTCGTACTGGTACTCTACGACAATCAAGCCGCCGCTCTGCAAGCCTGTCCGTTTCCCGTGATCGACGCGCGTCACGACTTGCCCGCCGATCTTGGTGCGCGGGCGAAGGCGCTGCTGGACGATCCGGCGGGTCTCAAGGCGATCGCCGATAAAGCGCACAGGATCGTCGACGGCAAAGGTGCCCAACGCATCGTGGAGGCCATGTTCGGTGTTTAATTTCCTGTCCTATCGCCGCCCGACGGCCGACGACGCCAAGTTGATCCTCGACTGGCGCACGGCGCCGCATATCACTCAGTATATGCTGACGGATGTGCCCTACGATATCGAGCGCCAGAAGGCGTGGATCGAGCGCGCCAATGCCCGCGACGACTATCAACACGCCATCATCCGTATCGAGGACAAGGACGTCGGCTATGCCTCGGTCACCGTGACCGACCGGGCGTCATCGATCGGCGAGTTGGGCGTCTATATCGGCGATCAGGCCGCCCCTCACGCTTTGACCATCTATAATTTCGTCGGCACGCTGAACCACGCCTTCTTCACCATGAGGCTGCACAAGGTGGTCAATCACGTCATTGCCTGGAATGCCCGCACGGTGAAACTTCAGGCTTTCAACGGTTATCGTCACGTCGGCGTGCTCAAGGACCATACGCTGAAGGACGGGGTGCGCCACGATCTGCACATCTTCGAGCAGTCGGCGGCGGAGTGGGCGCAATTTCGCACAAAATTCGGTGATGACCGTAACTGGGACGGCGAAAAAACCGTATATAGCGGGCATTAATCAGCTCAAACGCCGCATGGCTCGCCGCAATCGCGGCGGCGGCCAATAAAAGGGTGTTTGGCGCCCTTGCCGTGGCAAGATGCCACGGAAGTTACGAAAGGACCCTTCCCATGAAAAAGTCCGAACTCGGTTTCGACCTCACGCCTCCCACCTCTGAGCAAATCACCGAACTGGCCGCGCGCCTCGATCCGGAAGCGCGCCGCATCCTGCTCGACCACGGCACCGAGGCGCCGTTCTGCGGCAAGTTCGATGAGTATGAGGACGAAGGCACCTATATTTGCAATCTGTGCGACCTGCCTTTGTTCGACAGCCACGCCAAGTTCCACTCCGGTTCAGGGTGGCCCAGCTTCTATCAGGGCATCGACAAGGAGCACATCCGGTACCTGCGCGATTCCACCCACGGCATGGTGCGCACCGAAATCCGCTGCGGCCGCTGTGACGCCCACCTCGGCCACGTTTTCGAAGACGGTCCGCGTCCGACCGGCCTGCGCTACTGCATGAATTCGGTGGCCATGGACTTCGTGCCCGAGGGCCAGCCTCTGCCCGACCGGCTGCATCGCGGCGCGCCGGAGGGTGAGCCGATTAAGGCGCCGCCGTTGAATATTTGAACTGAAGTTGACGTAACGGCGCTCTTTGGGGCGCCGTTTTCGCGTCAGCCCTTTGACGCGTAAGGACAAATTTCACCGTTCTCTGTCATGATAACGCTCTCACAGGGCGGCGACAGTACGGCAAGATGGTCAAAGGGTGGCATTGGCAATTCAATCCCCGGGCGCGAACCCTGTTCGCCCTGGTCACCGTTGCCGGCATCGGGCTGCTGATCGCCCTGGTCGCGCTGCTGCATTCGTCGCTGACCGTCATCACCACCAAGACCAACGAAATCGATGCCCACCGCGCCCATGAATCGGTGCAGGCGGCGATCGATTCGGCGCAGAACACCATCAATGCCGTCCTGGTCGACAATGGCGTCTGGGATAATGCCACCGACCACACCTATGGTGCCGCGGTCGACCCGAAGTGGCTCTACTTGAACTGGGGCGCAGACTCGAACGACGACCACGCCTATGATGGCAGCTTCGTGCTCGACGAAAACGGCCACCTGCTGTGGGGCTATTTCCGCGACAAGCCGTTCACGGGCAAGGACACTCAGGTTTTTGGCGCAGGCTTCAGCGCGCTATTGAAGGCCCATATGGGCGAATTGGCCAAGGGCGGCGATCCCGTCGTCGGCCTGACACGCACGACCTATGGCGACGCCGTCGTCGGCATTATTCTGATCCGCCCGGTAACCCATGCGCTCAAGGCCTCGGCCGGTCAGCGCCGTTATCTGGTGATGACGCGCCACATCACCGCCACGACCCTGGCCAATATGGCCAAGACCTTCCGCCTCGACGGCCTGCGCCTGAGCAACATCGTACCGACATCGGGCACCTTCGTGCCGCTGGTCGGTGGTGATGGCCAGCCGATCGGCGCCCTAGCGTGGCAGTTGCGCCTGCCGGGCGTCGAGGCCGCGCGGGCTGCCGCCCCACGCATCCAGATCATCACCGTGTTCGCCGGCCTGCTCATCCTGCTGTTCGTCGGCATCAGCGGCTATTGTCTGTACAAGCTGGCGCAAAGCGAACGCGAAGCCCGCCGCATCGCCCTGACCGACGGCTTAAGCGGCCTGCCCAACCGTCGTGCCCTGTTCGACCGCCTGGCGCGGATCCGCCACCATCGCGGCCCGGCGCACAAGACGGTGGTCGTCGTCGATCTCGATGGCTTCAAGGACGTCAATGACCTGCACGGTCACGATGCCGGCGACAAGCTGATCGTCGCGGTGGCCAATGCCTTGAAGGCCTGGGTGCCGGCAACGTCCATCCTGGCGCGCATCGGCGGTGACGAGTTTGCCCTGCTGATCAGCGGCCGTGACGGCGCCGCGCGCGGCGAAGCGTTTGCCGCCAGCGTGTTCGACTGGCTGCAAGCCCCGGTGCGCATCGGCGATCGCACCATTCCGGTCGGTGCCTCGATCGGCATCGCTTCGGGCGATCTGAAAACCTGTTCCAGCCAGGAACTGTTCCGCCGCGTCGACATGGCGATGTCGCATGGCAAGAGCCATGGCAAGGGCTGCGTCACGGTCTATGACACAGCACTCGACGCCGAGCGCCTGCGCAAGGCCGAGATCGAAGCCGGCATCCGCGATGGCCTGGCGCGCGGCGAGTTCGACGTTGCCTATCAGCCGATCATCGACGCGCAAAGCGGCGATATGACCGGGGTCGAGGCGTTGGTTCGCTGGCCGCGCCGGCCGCAAGGGCCGCTGTTCCCTGACCAGTTCATCGACATCGCCGAGGCGTCGGGCCTGATCCATCCCCTGGGTCAGTTCGTGCTGCAAAAGGCCTGCGCCGACATCGGGCCGGTCACGGGCCTGAAGCTCAGCGTCAATATCTCGCCGGCGCAGTTTCGCGACCCGGCCTTCGAAGCCAAGGTCGCTGATGTCCTCAGCGGCACCGGCTTTCCGACCGAGCGGCTGGAGCTGGAAGTCACCGAAGGCTATCTGATCGAAAACCCGGAGCGGGCCATCTCGGCCATCGCCAATCTCAAGGCGCTGGGCGTGTCGATTTCGCTCGACGATTTCGGCACCGGCTATTCGAGCATCGGCTATCTGCGCCGCTATACCTTCGACAAGATCAAGATCGACAAGTCGCTGGCCGGCCGTGTCGACCGCGACGCCGAAGCGGCGGCTCTGGTCGCCGGCACGGTGGCCATCGCCAATGCGCTCGGCCTTCAGGTCACCGCCGAGGGTGTCGAGACCGAGGATCACGTCCGTCTGTTGAAGCTGGCCGGTTGTCACAATCTGCAGGGCTATTATTTCAGCAAGCCCAAGCCGCTGGCCGACATCCTCGACCTGCGCGATCAGTGGGCCAAGGCGTCATAACCCAGTCAGGGCAGGGTGCGAATGTGCGCTTCGAGAGCCTCATAGACCTGGGCAAGGCTTGCATTTTCTTTCTGTCGCCAGCCACGGGCAATGAAGGCGCATATATCGGCTTTGTCGATGTTATTGCTGATTGTGCGTGCTGCGCGCACGAGAAACGGCAAACCTTCATCCGACCGGTCAACTGAGACCAGCCAGGCGCCATGAACGACCCACATATCCGGTTTGTCGGGCACAACCGCGATCGCGGCTTCGGCCATGCGGCCAGCCAGTTCGGCCACTGCGGGATCGCCCAGCTTAAGGGCGCTCCAGGCAACATTGGCCTGAATCCACGGCACACCTGATGTGGCATCGGCATCGATATTTTCCGGATTCTCAAATTCGGCTTGGTGAGCAAAATAGAAATCGAGCGCGACTCTATTGCCCTGGCTTCTTGAAAGATCATGCAAAATCTGAGCTGCGAGGATTAGTTTTGACGACGGGCTATGCCATTCCTGATTTTCTTGAGCAGTTGCCACGGCCTCGGCATAACGTCCCATGTGACTGTAGTTTATAATTCGCCCGATTTGGAGAAGTCGCGGATTCGGCGGCTCGCCTCGCTTGAACAGGTTCAGCAATTGCCGTCCATCAGACGGGACCGTTTCATTGTCGCCAAAGCGACTGGGAATAAGGTTGAAAACGGTGCCGAGCGCATTGAAGAAACCAAACCCCAAGAAGATTGCAGCAATGGCTTCGACGTCTTGGCAGAGGTAGCTGAGCGTAAAGGAAATCACTGCCGCCAGCAGATTGGCGAGTGGGCCGGCGGCGATAATGAATGCCTTGGCCCCGCGATGTGTAGTGCCTTTAGGATCGAAGAATCTGACGAGTCCGCCCATCCATGGATAGGCGCGGATTTCGAAAGTTACTTCACCCGCGCGAAGTTTGTGCCGTACAGGGCCGCAACCAATTCGGGCCTGTGAAACGACCTGACCCATAAGACGGGCGGCAAAGGCGTGGCCAGCTTCGTGGATCAGGGTGCGCAGAGGCAGAGTCGGCACTGACATAACCACTATCATGAGCCAGAAGCCGCCAGTTTCTTGAAAAAGGAGCGGAAAGCCGCCTAGAAGAAACCCCAGCGGCGACAATAAGACGCGCCATCCCATTTTATGCTCACGAGGTGATGGCTCATACGGCACACAAAGGTCGCAGACGACTTTCAGCCGCTTTAAAAGGCCACCTTTTTCGCGGCGGAAAAACGTGGCCTCCGATGAGCGGAAGCCGCAGTTGCTGCACCTATGATTCATCCGGCCCCCCCTTTTGCGCATAGACCAAGAAGGAGCGGCCGACAATGGATTATAGGCTGACGGCCTGGATCACCGCCTTGAACTGGGCCTCATCCTTGCGCTTTAGGGCCAGGAGGTCTTCGACCAGGCGATCCTGACGAGCTTTTTCGGCTTCCTTCTTGGCGGTATCGACGCGAGCGCGCAGATCTTCGAAGGCTTTGACCGCGTCGTTGTCCTTGAGTGACGGCTCACGCGCGACCAGGACTTCGAGCACGTCCATCATGCGGCCGATCTGACGCCCGTAGGAGTCCTGCGAGACGATCTTCTGTTCGGTTCCCGGGGCGGAAGAGTTGTTCTCGTTGATCGTCATGAACGACCAGTCGGGCAGGATCGATTGGGTGAGGCTGTTCGGCGCCAGGCCGAACCAGGAAGACCACATCGACATCGGACTCTCCTTCGCGAGTGCAGCAAACCTATAGCGCGAATTTTGCCGACAAAAAAGCGAGGTTTTTTATGCGCTCAAGCGCCGCGCAGGCTTACGCGCAAACGTGCGCGGCGCGCAGTCGCGCTTGCCAAGCCGCTGAGCGGCTTGGAGGATGGACATAAAAAAGCGGCCGCCTGGGTGGCGGCCGCTTCTATGTATTTGCCTGAAATCCAGCCCTACAGCGGGAACTGATAGGCCGTTTTCACAATCGTGTAGAACTCGACCGCATAGGCGCCTTGCTCGCGGGGGCCGAAGCTCGAGGCCTTACGGCCGCCGAACGGGACGTGATAGTCGACGCCGGCGGTCGGCAGGTTGACCATGACCATGCCGGCCTGGATGCGGCGCTTGAAGGTCTCGGCCGACTTCAGCGACTTGGTGCAGAT
>OUNM010108729.1_pt1 | contig 41543 bp, 38 predicted proteins | sample 1769961 | NCBI WGS metagenome assembly OUNM01 (sample SAMEA3914820, study PRJEB12502) | metagenome | biome: forest; material: soil | place: USA | collected 2012-03-12 | depth 0.3 m | reverse complement strand
TGATGAGCTGGTCGAGAATTTCGTCGATCTTCTCCGCGAGCAGGGCCGACTGCTCTTTCTCCATGGCAATGCTCACGATCTGCGTCCCTTCGCGCACCTCCAGGTAGAACGTTCGGGCCCCGGGAAGGCCGATAGTGCCGACGACGACCCGGTCAGGCCAGGCAAACTCGTGAACACGTGTAGGCATGTCAGTATTTTAGGCACATGGGTTTCATGGCGCCTTTTGCCCCGCACCGCCGCCCACCGGGGCATCGCCAGAATTGATGCCGTTCGACAGCCACGACAGATCACCAGCGTCGGTGTTGGTCGCGTGGACGCTGGGCCGAGTAGCGCCGTAGCGCACGATCGATACGGAGCCGGGGCCCACGGTAATACGCTGGAACAGGTCGAGGTGCATGCCGAGCGCGTCGGCAAGGATTGACTTGATGATGTCACCGTGGCTCACCGCCACCCACACGGCTCCTGGTCCGTACTCGGCTTCGAAGGCTGCATCGTGGCGTCGAATCGCTGCCACCGACCGAGCCTGCATGGCGGCCATGGATTCACCGCCGGGAAAGACGACGGCGGACGGTTGGGACTGCACAACCGGCCACAAATCCTCGGTCGCGAGATCGCTGAGCGTGCGGCCTTGCCACTGGCCGTAATCGCACTCGATGAGATCGGGCTCTACCGGCGCGTACGGCGTGCCGGCCTGGCGATCGAGGATGAGCTGTGCGGTCTGCTGACAACGCTCAAGAGGGCTCGACACCACCGCGACCAAGGGCACGGCCGCGAGCCGGTCTCCGGTCAGAGCCGCCTGGTCGCGCCCGATCCGGTCCAAGCCGACGCCGACCGCCCGACCGGCCAGCAGCCCGGTGGCATTGGCTGTGGTGCGGCCGTGCCGCACGAGAATAACTGTCGCCATCCACCCAGCCTAACCACCCGCCCGATCGCGGGGTGAACCGTACCGGGTCTCGTTCCGCTTAACTGTGAGCAAGTAGTCGGGCGAATAGTCGCTTAGCCCCGACGGGCGACATCCTGGCTCAGAATATTGGGCCAGGTCTCGACGTCGTCCGGGGTGTGGGCGACCGTCAGCGTTGCTTGGGGGAGCAGTGCGGCAAGGGATTCCGCGGTTGACAGCGGGTGGCCCGGATCATCGACCCACGCCAAGATTGTCGTCGGTATGTCGATTCGCGCGACGGCTTCGCGAGCAGGCAGATCGCTGAGTGCCGCGCCGCGAAACAACGACGGCAAGAGGGCGTCGGCGACGTCGGGCACCGTCTCCGGCGCACCGACCGTGGCCGGCGGCGGTGTTGCTCCGCGAGTGGTGGCGAGGAATGCCCCGACACCTACAGACTCGATCAGCGCCGCGGCAACCCGGTAGTTTGCAGCCTGTGCACCCCGGGTTTCCCACGCGGTGGGTGGCACCATCAGCGTGAGCCCGGTAAAGCGGTCTGGCTCGCGGGAGGCGGCATGCAGCAGTGTGCCGGTACCCATGGAGGGGCCGACTCCGTGGACACGTTCGCCCGGGAACCAGTGATCGAGCACTCGCAGGAGGTCATCGGCGAGGTTTTGCCATTGATATTCCTCGGGAACCTTCCGCCCCGTCGACCGGCCATGGCCGCGTGCGTCGTAGCGCAGCAGTCGAGTTCCACTAAGCCCTCGACCGAGGTCGAGGTTGAGTACCCGATCGTGCGCGCGGCTTGAGGTAAGGCCATGCAGTTGGACAACCGGGTGTCCACCTTCGTCGCTCAAAGCAACCGCAAGCTCGGCTCCGGGAACTTCGAAAGTGGGCATCAGGCTCCTCGTTTCGTGACTGACCGCGTCACCTCGAGCGGCCGCGTTGAACATTCAGGCTATCCGGGGCGATAGGATACTGCCATGCGGCTGACCAACGTCACGCACCTGCGCCTACCGTTCGGACGACTTTGGGGCTACGACGTCAGTGTGTCTGCGCTCGGCCGGCGTCTTTCCGTGTCATTTGACCAGCGGCTCCATGTAGGGGCAGGCGACCGCCCCGGCTCCTGGATGGCGTTGTCGTTTCGGCTGCCTGCACCGACTCGTCGCGAGTCAATTGCCGATGCCTGGCTGGCTGTCATCGCCCGTCATGGCACGCTGCGGACGGCATTCGTGCCCGGTGCGGATGGTGATCCGGAGCTTCACGAGATTGAAATCGGTCCGGGGACCTGGGTGGAGCATCAGGTATCTTCCGGCCAGGCCGTCAATGACGCGGTGCGGGACATTCTCGATGCAGCATGTTCGCCATACCAACAGCCCTCACACCGGCTGTGCGTATTGGAGACTGCTGCCGGACTCACGGTCGTGATTGCGGCCGACCACGCCCACGTCGATATGTGGTCCATGCTGGTGATCGCGCGGGACCTGCTGTCGGCGCTGGATGCCGGGCGGGCCGGCCGTGAACCGTTGCCCGGGGGAGTGCCGGCATTCGTTGAACACACCCAAGCACTGTTGGATCGGAATGCGGCGCCGGACCACGTGCGTCACCGATGGGAAGACATCATCGGTGAAAGCGGCGGCGTCATGCCGCAATTCCCACTGCCCCTGGGTGCACCCGATCCGCAGCGCGAGCGTGTAGAAGTCCGCGATGTGTTCGATCTCGATGACGGTGCCGCATTTGCTGCGCAGGCCCGCAACGACGGTGTCTCGACGCTCGCACTCGCTGTTGTTGCGATGACAGCGGTGACCCGCGAGGTGGCGGGAACCCCGCTGCGGGCCGTATTTCCCGTGCACAGCCGCTTCGAAGACAACTGGCATGACTCAGTGGGCTGGTTCATTACTAATTCGGTACTTGAGTCGGCGGTCGCCGAGCCGCGCGCCGCGGCAGCCGCGGTAAAAGAGGCTGTGCAGCTTGGCTCGTGGCCGCTCGCGGACGTCCTGGCTCCATGGGGCGGCATGCCCGTAGCTCCTGGTATGTTCGCCATCTCCTGGCTGGACCTGCGCAGACTGCCGGTGCGAATCGACTCCGTCGGACTCGACGCCCAATATGTGAGCGCGACAATCGACACCGACGGGGTCATGCTTTGGTTCATCCTGGACGAGTCCGGCCTGCACTTGAGATGCCGTTATCCCGACACGATTGAGGCTCGAGCCAATGTCGGAGGATGGCTTGATCTGCTGGTCGCTCGTTTGCAGGCCGATGCACGATCCTCGGTTCAAGGGCTGCTGCGGGTGGCGGGCCGGACCTTCAGGCTGGAACGGGCGAGTCATGATGACGTTGCGGCCATCGCTGCGCTGCTGTCTGATGATCAGTTCGGTCCCGATCGTGAGTGCGTCGAGCTCGAACGATACGAGGCGGCCTACAACCTGGTTGTCCGCGACAGTTCCAACTACCTGGGGGTTGTCCGCAATGATGCCGATCGCATCGTTGCCACGATGCAATTGACCGTCATTCCAGGTCTTTCCCGGGGTGGTTCTTCCCGGCTACAGATCGAGGGACTTCGAGTTGCGGCCGCGGAGCGCTCACAGGGCTTGGGCACCGCGATGCTCGAGTGGGCACACAATTTCGGGCGTGCGCGTGGGGCGCAACTGGCACAGGTGACCACGGACGAGGCGCGGGAACGGGCTCGTGCGTTCTACGCCCGACTTGGATATCGGACCGCCCACGTAGGACTGAAACGGTCCATATAGGAGTCCACGCAGACCGGGTTAGTCGGTTTTCGGGTACCAGACTACGGTTGCCGACTCGCCGTCGTCGGACTCACCAGCGGGTTCGTCGGCTAAAGGCTGGCCGTGAGCCAAACCAGACCATTGGTACTCTCCGCCCGGGTGAATCTCCGGGAAGTCCGATACCTCGCCCTCGCTGCGTTCTTTATCACGGGGACCGCCCTCGTAAGTGAATTTCTCGCTCATACGCCTCAACCTAAACCCCAATACGAGGCCTGGACACCCCCTGCCCCCTGCCGGCGGCTCATGCGGCCCCATCCCAGCGGTCCCCGCCTGGAGTGTTCAGTGATGGGGAATTAACTGACATATGCCCCGGTTCGCCTTTGAATCGGGGCTTATGTCATGTTGGCGTGGATTACGGAACCACTAGGACGTCCTTCAATGATTGCATCTCGATAACAAACTTTACCGGCGGGAAACTTTGGACCCAAACATCCGTTCCGGGCGCTAGGCTACTGCTCATGTGAGACCAGCCACAAGCCTGCTGAGGGGGTTGTGGCAGTCTGCCGGAGTCAACAGCGCCGGCTTTTTCCACTCAAAAAAATAGGAGGCGGAATGCGTTTCGGACGTACTTCCAAAGCAGTGGGTATTGCGGCAATCGCCGCGATCGCACTGAGCGCCTGTGCCGGCAATTCCGGTGGCAATACCCCATCCACCGGAGCAGTCAAGACGGGTGGCACGGCCACTGTGGTCGAGGTCAACGCTTTCAACACGTTCAACCCCAACACAGCCGACGGCAATACTGACATCAACTCCAAGGTCAGCTACGCAACACACTCGGGCTTCTACTACATCGACAACAAGCTGAATGTCGTTCACAACGACAAGTTCGGCAAGATGGAAAAGGTCTCGGACAACCCGCTGACCGTCAAGTACACCATCAACGATGGTGTGAAGTGGTCTGACGGCACCCCGGTCTCCGCAGCTGACCTCCTCCTCCAGTGGGCGGCCTTCTCCGGCTACTACGACGACGCCGATGCCAAGGCAAAGACGGGTACGTCCTACTTCTCCTACGCTGGTGACAACACGGGCCTCAGCCTGACGGACTTCCCGGAGATCAGCAACAACAACAAGACCCTCACGCTCAAGTACTCCAAGCCGTTCGCTGACTGGGAGATCGTGCTTGGTGGTCCCGGCATTGACGTTCCTGCCCACGTCCTCGCGCAGAAGGCCGGCCTGAAGGACACCCAGGCCCTGATCGACTTCTTCAAGAGCAAGCCGCGCGGAGACTCCAAGGCACCACTTCCCGCGGATCCGAAGCTGAAGGCAATGTCGGACATGTGGAACACGGGCTTCGACACGAAGACGCTTCCCGCTGACCCGACCCTGTTCCTCTCGAACGGTCCTTACATCGTCAAGAGCATGAACCAGGACCAGTCCCTCACCATGGTCCGCAACAAGGACTACAACTGGGGACCGACTCCTAACCTTGACGAAATCACCGTCCGGTACATCGGCTCGGCGCCGGCCCAGGTCCAGGCCCTCAAGAACGGCGAGGCGGACATCATTGCCCCGCAGGCTTCCGCGGACACCCTCGACCAGTTGAAGGCTCTCTCCAGCCAGGGTGTCACTGTCGATCAGGGCAACCAGCTGGCCTTCGACCACTTGGACCTGAACTTCTCGGGTCCGCTGGCCGACCAGAACGTGCGTACCGCATTCATGAAGACGGTGCCCCGCAAGGACATCGTCAGCAAGATCATCGGAAAGCTTGACCCGAACGCGAAGCCGCTGGACTCGCAGATCTTCGTTCCCCAGCAGGCTGCCTACGCTGACTCCGCCAAGAACAATGGCTCCTCGGCCTACCAGGACGTGGACATTGATGGTGCCAAGAAGCTCCTGAACGGCGCTACTCCGGAAATCCGCATCATGTACAACAAGGACAACCCCAACCGTGTTGACGCTTTCTCGCTGATCCGCGAATCCGCCACCAAGGCGGGCTTCAAGATCGTCGACGGCGGCCTGGGCAAGTCTGACTGGGGCAAGGCCTTGGGCAAGGGCGGCTACGATGCCACCATCTTCGGTTGGATCAACCCGGGCGTCGGAGTCTCCGGCGTTCCGCAGATCTTCAAGACCGCTGGCGGCAACAACTTCAACCAGTTCAGCAACACTGACGCTGACAAGTTGATGGAAGAGCTCGTGGTCACCACTGACCGCAGCAAGCAGGACGATCTCCAGAAGCAGATCGACAAGAAGATCTGGGACTCCGCATACGGTGTGCCGCTCTTCCAGTCCGTGAACGTGGACGCTTACAGCGACCGCATCACCGGTGTGAAGCTCATGCCGAACCAGACTGGCGTTTGGTGGAACTTCTGGGAGTGGGCTCAGAAGTAAGGCCCAACTAGCGCGCAATATCGCCAGCCGAGGCGCCGGGACCGACGTATCATGGTCCCGGCGCCTTCGGGTTGGCGAACCGGCACATTGTCTGCTTCCCCAACGACCTCAAGCAGGGAAGGGGCACGATTCTGCGATAGGCGCCGGAGACCCCGGGCCTGGATTTCGAGGTTCTTCACCATGGTGACCTATATCGTCCGGCGGCTTGTAACCGCCGCGTTCATTCTCCTTGGAGCATCCTTCCTGGTGTATCTCTTGACGGCGTTGTCCGGAGACCCCTTGGAAGAGCTCCGCACCAGCAGCGCGCCGAACCGGCAAGCACTGATGGATGCGCGAATCAATCTGCTTGATCTCGACACACCTGCGCCGCTGCGCTATTTCAAATGGTTGGGAGGCGCCGCCCAGTGTCTGGTTCCCTTCGGCAACGCCTGCAACCTCGGTAAGAACATCGCCGGACAGCCAATCACGGAGGCGCTCGGCTTCGCGCTGGTCCAAACCCTGACGCTCGTTACCGGTGCGACAATTCTTGCGATTCTCATCGGCATTTCGCTCGGCATCGTTACGGCACTCCGCCAGTACAGCGCGTTGGACTATGGCGTAACCTTCATGGCATTCCTGTTCTTCTCCTTGCCGATCTTCTGGGTAGCCGTTCTCCTCAAGGAATTCGGTGCCATCGGCTTCAATGACTTCCTGCGAAATCCGGAAATACCGCCGGTCGTGGCTCTTGGAATCGGGGCCGTCCTGGGCATCATCGGGGCCGTCGTCGTCGGCGGTGCGGTGAAGCGTCGACTGATCGTCGGAGGCTCGGTCTTTTTGGCCGTATCGCTTATCCTCTTCTACTTCTCGCTGACTCAGTGGTTCCGCAATCCGGGCCTTGGGCCTGTCATCATCGCCATCATGGGGGTGGGAATTGCCTTCGGAATCACGATATTGGTTTCCGGACTCAAAAACCGCAAGGCCCTGCAATCGAGCCTGATCGTGGTGGGCATCGGCGTGATTGCCTACTTCGCTGTGCAACCGCTGCTCGATGACGCGACCGGGCTCATGATCTTCCTCCTGGCAATAGCCACCATCTTGGTTGGCGTCGCGGTGGGGTACTTTATGGGCGGTTACGACCGCGGCCAGTCCATGCGCGCGGCAGGACTCACCGCCTTCCTGGTCGGGTTCCTGGTGGTCGTGGACAAATTCATGCAGGCTTGGCCGTCCTACTTCAACAACAGCCGGGTGCGCGGGCGTCCGATCGCCACGATCGGGGCCGGAACCCCGAACATCCAGGGTGATTTCTGGATCATGTCGACAGACACCTTGACCCACCTCATCTTGCCGACGATTGCCCTCATCCTTGTGTCGCTGGCCAGCTACACCCGGTTCACACGCTCGTCGATGCTCGAAATCATGAACATGGACTACATCCGGACTGCGCGGGCAAAGGGCCTAAGCGAACGTTCCGTGATCATGGGCCACGCCTTCCGGAACGCCCTGATCCCGATTGCAACGATCGTCGCCTTCGACATCGGTGCGTTGATCGGTGGTGCCGTCATCACGGAAACGGTCTTCTCCGTCCGCGGCATGGGTTTCCTGTTCATCGACGGATTGCTGCACACTGACCCGAACCCGGTCATGGGCGTGTTCCTTTGTGTTGCAATCACCGCCATGGTCTTCAACCTGATAGCGGACCTCGCGTACTCCGCGCTCGACCCACGCGTAAGGATCAAAGCATGAGCCAGCCAACCCAAGAGGAAGAACTCCTCGCGCAACAGGCGCTTGCCGAAGCTGCAGCCACCCGCGCAAGCAGCGAAGTTACCAGTGGCCTGAGCCAGGGGCAGATTGTCCGCAAGAGGTTTTTCGGCCATACCGGCGCCCTGATCGGGCTCGCGGTTTTCGCAGTGATCTTCCTGCTTGCTTTCACCTCGGTGGGCGCATTCGGGATTCCCGGGTGGTGGAAGTACAACCACGTGGACGTTTCGCCCTTGGTCAATGACGGCGTTCCCACCTCCTCGTTTTGGCCGCTCGCGTGGGGAGAGCACCCCTTTGGCCAGGACCGCATTGGACGCGATCTGTTTGCCATGACCATGCGCGGTGCGCAACAGTCCATTACGGTCATGGTCCTGATCGGCGGCATCGCGGGCGCGGTCGGCGCAATCGTCGGGGGACTCGCCGGCTATTTCCGCGGCTGGGTCGAAGCCATCCTCATGCGCCTCACCGATGTCATCATCATCATTCCGTTGCTGCTCCTCGCGGCCGTTGTTGGCCAGATAGCCAACCGCAGGGATGAGGGAAGCTGGCTGACCGGATTTGCCGCCAACAACGGCGTCGTCGTCCTTGGCATCTTTCTCGGCTTTGTGAGCTGGGTGGGCCTCGCCCGCCTGGTCCGCGGTGAGTTCCTGACCTTGCGCGAGCGGGAGTTCGTAGACGCAGCCAGGATCTCCGGAGCGTCCAACGCAAGGATCATCTTCAAGCACATCCTCCCCAACGCCGTCGGTGTGCTGATCGTCAACGTGACGCTGACCATGTCGGCGGCCATCCTGCTCGAGACGGCCCTCAGCTACTTGGGCCTCGGCGTGAAGGCTCCCGACACCTCGCTCGGCCTGCTGGTTGCCCAGAACCAAGAAGCGTTCGCCACGAGGCCATGGCTGTTCTGGTTCCCCGGCCTGTTCATCATCCTCATCTGCTTGAGCATCAACTTCATCGGAGACGGCCTGCGGGACGCCTTCGATCCGCGGCAGAAGAAGTTCAAAGCCAAGACCGCCGTCGAAACTACGCGCCACTCGAGCACGACGGCGCCGGTTGCCGACGCCTCGAAAGGCAGCTGAGTGCTACCCGTCCAGGGAAACCTCCTAGAGGAAGACCGCCCAGTAACTGGCGCCGGCCAGGACTACCGTGGCTGCTATCCGGAACCATCCGATGGCAACGGTCACCGAAGCGTCTTCAGCCCGGCCGGGTTCCACGCGTCCGGCCTCTACGAGGTCCTGCCAACGGGTGCGCACGAGGATCGCCGCGGCGCCGGAATCGGTGTTTTTGAGGTCTCCGGGGCGAACCGAGCTGCTGGGGCCGTAGGTGGTGCCCGGGAGTCCTTTGAGGTGCTCCGGGCGGGCATTGCGCCCACCCCAGATTCCCGGCGCGGGAGCAGCCCAGGCCGGATACTTCTTACGGGGTGTCACCAACGTGAGGGCGTAGCGGGTATCAACCTGCACCAGGGCATCCCACGGAACATCGATGGTCCGGAAGGGATTCTCCAGCGCGACGCCGGAATCGCGGACCACCACAACCGGGCGCCAGAAGAGCAACCAGCCAAGGAACGCTACGAAGAGCAGGGGAGTGGCTCCGGGAAGGGCTCGCGGTCCGGCTGCCACGAGCGTAACGACCACTCCGAAGACGTCAACTGCCCAGCAGATCCAAGCAAACATCTTGCTGGTGCGGGCCTTGAAGATTTCTACATTTCCGGCATACGGCGCTCTGCTCATGCCCCTAATAATTCAGGATCCCGGGCTACTTCACTAATCACCCCTTGGAGGGTGGCCCGGTCGGAAGGGAAGACCCAACATGACTGACAACGCCAGCCCCGAACCGGAGGCCACCCACCTCGAGACCGAGTCGGATAAGAGCGCGCGCGGGGCCATGGTCCTGGAAGTACGCGATCTCAGCGTCGACTTCGGTGTGGACAAGAAATGGGTCCCTGCCGCCATTGGACTGAACTACGAGGTCAGGGCAGGCGAGGTCCTCGCGATCGTCGGTGAGTCGGGTTCCGGCAAGAGCGCAAGCTCGATGGCACTGCTCGGCTTGCTGCCCAGCAACAGCCGTGTCCGGGGGAGCGTCAAGCTCTCGGGCAAGGAGCTGCTGGGTGAGAAGTCAGGCAACATCCGGGAAGTCCGGGGCAAGGATGTCGCAGTCATCTTCCAGGAGCCGATGACCGCGCTCAACCCTGTGTACACCGTGGGTACACAGATAGTGGAGACGATCAGGCTGCACAACTCGATCTCCCCCGATGAAGCCAGGCAGCGGGCCTTGCGCATGCTCGAGCTGGTGGAGCTCCCGGACCCGGAGAAGGCCTTCAAGTCGTATCCGCACCAGCTCTCCGGCGGCCAGCGGCAGCGAGCCATGATCGCGCAGTCATTGTCCTGCGATCCCAAACTCCTGATCGCAGACGAGCCCACCACTGCCTTGGATGTGACTGTCCAGGCTGAAATCCTGGATCTGATGCGGAACCTGCGCAACAAGCTGGACAGCGCTATCGTCCTGATCACGCACGACATGGGCGTGGTGGCCGACCTCGCCGATCGAATTGCCGTGATGCGCCAAGGCGTCATCGTGGAGAGCGGCACTGCCCAGCAGATCTTCAGTAACCCGCAGCACGAATACACGCAAGCTCTTCTCGCTGCTGTTCCCCACTTGGGACAGGGTGCTGACAGCGCCGACGTCGACGTCACGGCGGCATTGGCTGCCGCTACCCACGCTGAGCTGGAATCGGTCGATCACGATGAGCTGGTCCGCCGGGAACTCGAGAACCAGGCTGCTTTGAAGGCAGCGGCCGAAGAAGCTGCCAAGCCCAAGGGCGAGGCAGTGCTTGAGCTGATCGACGTGGCTATCGAGTACCCCAAGCAGGGCCGGGTTCCCGCGTTCCGCGCCGTCGAGGGCGCCAACCTCGTGATCTACCCCGGCCAGGTGGTAGGCCTTGTCGGCGAGTCCGGGTCGGGCAAAACGACCATTGGACGCGCCGCCGTCGGGCTCTTGCCTGTAGCCGCGGGCAGCATGCGTGTGGTGGGGCAGGACATTTCCGCAGCGAAGCGGAACGGAAAGCAACTGCACGAAGTGCGGCGGGACATCGGCATGGTGTTCCAGGATCCGTCGTCGTCGCTGAACCCGCGGCTGCCCATCGGGGAAAGCATCGGCGAACCGATGTACCTCGCCGGGGTCGCCAAGGGGGTCGATCTGCAGAAACGGATTGAGACCCTCCTGGACCAGGTGGAACTGCCGCGCGGCTACCGCAACCGGTATCCGCATGAATTGTCAGGCGGCCAGAAGCAGCGCGTCGGCATTGCGCGGGCGCTGTCCCTGCAGCCCAAGCTGATGGTCGCGGATGAGCCCACGTCGGCGCTGGACGTTTCGGTACAGGCAAAGGTCCTGGAGCTCTTCCAGAACCTGCAGCGGGAGCTGGGATTCGCGTGCCTGTTCGTCACGCACGACCTCGCCGTGGTGGATGTGCTCGCGGACCGGATCTGCGTGATGCAGCGCGGCCGGATCGTGGAGCAGGGCACCAGGGAGCAGATCCTTCGCAATCCGCAGGAGCCCTACACGCAGAGGCTGCTGGCCGCGGTGCCGCTTCCGGACCCTGAGAAGCAGCGCGAGCGTCGGGAGCTGCGCGCCCAGCTCATGGCCGCCGGCATCGAGTAGCAACCCGGGAGCAGTTCCCGGCGGCACGTACTCGCTGTCGCAACCGCAAAGGAGTCCCCGTGGCCGTTGGCCGCAGGGGCTCTTTTTCGTGTTTTTCGAGGCACGGAGTGTGTCCGCTGCAACTCTTTGGGGTGCCCGAAAAAGCCCTGCATTCCGGGGAAAAACGAGGGTCAGGCATGTCGAGTGTAGCAATGAAACACCCATTACGTGAAATGACTGCTTCATTTACTTGAAATGACTGCTTCATTACTAAAACTGTCAAGAGCACACTTCGTTGTTCATGCCAATGGGATTCCATATTTCGGACAAGGTGTGGTTAGGATTACACATCCATGTAGGCCGCGTCACAGGATAATTCTGTGCCTGGCCCCGGGGGCAGCCATGAGCTGCCCCGACCCATCCCCCTGAATCCATAGGAGGCGGAATGCGTTTTTCGCGCACTTCCAAAGCTCTTGGCTTGCTGGCAGTCGCCGCGCTTGCCCTCACCGGATGCGGCAGCGCTGGCTCCGGAAGCAGTGGCCAGACCGCTGCCGGCGATCCGAACAAGATCATCACCGCGTACAGCAATGAACCCCAGCACCCCCTGATCCCTTCCAACACCAACGAGGTGTACGGCGGCCGCGTTGTCGACCTCCTGTTCGAAGGCCTGACCAGCTACGACGCCAATGGCAAGTCCGTGAACGCACTCGCGGAATCCATTGACACGAGCGACGGCCAGAACTACACCATCAAGGTCAAGAAGGGCGCCAAGTTCACCAACGGCGAGGCAGTCACCGCCAAGAGCTTCGTTGATACTTGGAACTTCGCCGCACTGAGCACGAACGCCCAGTCCAGCAGCAGCTTCTTCGAGTCCATCGAAGGCTACGACGCAGTCAGCGCCGTCACGAAGACCAAGGGCGCGGACGGAAAGTCAACGTCGACTCCCGCACCGACCGCCCAGACCATGTCCGGCCTGGTGCTGAAGGACGACTCGACCATCACGGTCAAGCTGGCCCAGCCGGAAGCTGACTGGCCGCAGCGCCTCGGCTACTCCGCCTTCATGCCGCTTCCGGCCGACGCCCTCAAGGACCCGAAGGCCTTCGGCGAAAACCCGATCGGCAACGGCCCGTACAAGATGGCCGCCAAGGGTGCCTGGCAGCACGACAGCCAGATCGCCCTCGTCAAGAACCCGGACTACCAGGGCACGCGTATGGCCAAGAACGGCGGCGTGACCTTCAAGTTCTACACCGACCCGGCTCCGGCTTACACGGACGTCCAGGCCAACAACCTTGACGTTACCGACGTCCTGCCGACGAACGCGCTGAAGACCTACACCACGGACTTCCCTGACCACAGCCTCAACAAGGCTTACGCCGGCAACGCAACCCTGAACATCCCGAACTACCTGCCTGAGTTCCAGGGACCCGCCGGCCAGCTGCGCCGCCAGGCCATCTCCATGGCGATCAACCGCGATGAGATCACCAAGGTCGTCTTCAACGGCACCCGCATTCCTGCGAAGGACTTCACGTCCCCGTCCATCGATGGCTACAACGCCAACGTGACCGGCTCCGACGTCCTGAAGTTCGACGCCGCGAAGGCCAAGGACCTTTGGACCAAGGCAAACGCCATGAGCCCGTGGCCCGCCGACAAGGTTCTTCAGCTCGCGTACAACACCGATGGTGGCAACAAGGAATGGATTGACGCCGTTGCCAACAACCTGAAGAACAACCTCGGCATCAAGGCAGAAGGCCAGCCGTTCGCCAAGTTCGCCGAGATCCTGAACCTCCGCACGGCCAAGACCCTCCCGGGCTTCACCCGCGCCGGTTGGCAGGCAGACTACCCGTCGCTGTTCAACTTCCTCGGCCCGCTGCTGAAGACCGGAGCCAGCGCCAACTACGAGGGTTACAGCAACCCCGAGTTCGACAAGCTGCTGACCGAGGGCCTGGCTTCCAAGTCCACGGACGACGCCAACAAGAAGTTCACCCAGGCGCAGGAAATCCTCTTCAAGGACCTTCCGAACCTGCCCCTGTGGTACCAGGCACGCCAGGCTGTATGGAGCCAGAACGTTAGCAACGTCGACTCCGGCTGGAACGGCGTCCTGCTGTACTACAACATCACCGCAAAGTAGTCCTACTGGACTTGTTCCAAGCTCGTTAGCGTATGGGGGTCCGGCCACAAACCGGGCCCCCATGCCTTGATTCGGCACGAAAGCTGTCCCTAATGAATCCCCACATTTTCAAGAGCGCTAAGGAACCGTTGCTGTGACCCAGTACATCCTCCGGCGTTTGCTGCAGGTCATTCCCGTATTCCTGGGAACCACCCTGCTCGTGTACTTCATGGTCTTTGCCCTCCCGGGCGACCCCATCCGCGCCCTGTTCGGCGACCGACCGCCCAGCGAGTCCGTCATTGCCGCGTTGCGCCAGCAATACAACCTCGACCAGCCGTTCTGGGTCCAGTACGGCCTGTTCCTCAAGAACCTCTTCACGTTCAACCTCGGCGTGGACTTCACCGGCCAGCCAATCGCCGCCACCCTTGGCCGCGTTTTCCCGATCACCGCTATGCTCGCCGTCGAGGCCCTGGCCATCCAGGCTGTCTTCGGTGTGGCCTTCGGGCTGGTTGCAGGCCTCCGCAAGGGGAAGATCTTCGACTCCACCGTGCTGGTCGCTTCCCTCGTGGTCATTGCCGTCCCGACGTTCGTCCTGGGCTTCGTGCTTCAGCTCGTCGTCGGCGTGCAGCTCGGCTGGGCCAAGCCGACCGTTGGATCCAACGCGGATTGGGGCACCCTGATCCTTCCGGCCGCAGTCCTTGGCCTCGTGTCCTTTGCCTACGTGTTGCGCCTCACCCGGGCCTCGGTCATTGAAAACATGAACGCCGACTACGTCCGCACGGCAACCGCGAAAGGCCTCTCCCGCCCCCGCGTGGTCTTGGCCCACATCCTGCGGAACTCCATGATTCCCGTGGTCACCTACCTGGGCGCGAACCTGGGTGGCTTGATGGGCGGCGCGATCGTCACCGAAGGCATTTTCAACGTGCCCGGCGTCGGCCAGAAGCTCTACCAAGCAGTGATCCGCAGCGAGGGCCCCACCGTCGTCGCCATTGTGAGCGTGCTGGTGCTGGTCTTCGTTGCCGCCAACCTGTTGGTGGACCTCCTTTACGCCTGGCTTGACCCGAGGATTCGCTATGAAAAGTAACCGTCAGATCGAGCACTTCGTTGCCCCTATCGACGAGACACCGCTGCTGGCGACCGATACCCTCAAGGTCGACGCAGCACCCCTGAGCCTGTGGGCGGATGCCTGGCGGAAGCTCCGCCGTCGGCCGCTCTTCATCATCTCGGCGCTCATGATTCTGCTTCTCCTCGTCGTCGCGTTCTTCCCGGGCCTGTTCACGCAGACGGCCCCGAACGACAACTGCCAGCTGGGCGACTCCCTCGCAGGCCCCTCGGCCGGCCACCCCCTGGGATTCACTTTCCAGGGCTGCGACATCTACTCCCGCGTCATCCACGGCACGCAGGCATCCCTGACCGTCGGCGTCGTCTCCGTCATCTTCGTCCTGATCATCGGGGTCACCCTCGGTGCGCTGGCAGGCTTCTTCGGCGGCTGGGTTGACACCATCATTGCCCGCATCGGCGACATCTTCTTCGCGTTGCCCTTGGTCCTCGGTGCGCTGGTTGTTACCCAGCTCCCGTTCTTCCGCGAGAACAAGAGCGTCTTCACGGTGGTCATGGTCATCGTGATGCTCGGCTGGCCGCAAATGGCCCGTATCACCCGCGGTGCCGTGATCGAGGTCCGCAACGCGGATTTCGTCACCGCCGCACGTTCGCTCGGTGTCTCCAAGATCGGCACGCTGGTCCGGCACGTCGTTCCGAACGCGCTCGCGCCGATCATCGTCCTCGCCACCATGGAGCTTGGCGTCTTCATCGTGACGGAAGCAACGCTGTCCTTCCTTGGCATCGGGCTGCCCGGCAGCATCATGTCCTGGGGTAACGACATTTCCGCGGCGAAAGACACGTTGCGCACCAACCCCGAGGTTCTGATGTTCCCCGCAACAGCACTGTCCATCACGGTCCTGAGCTTCATCATGCTTGGCGACGCGCTGCGTGACGCCCTTGATCCCAAGAGCCGCAAGCGATGAAGGAGGCAATCATGACAACGTCCAACATCACCATCGACGAAGCCGGATCCGAAGAGCGTCCGCTCCTGGAAATCCGCGACCTCGCCATCTCCTTCCAGACGGCGGGCGGCGAATTCCAGGCCGTCAAGAATGCGCACCTGACCATCATGCCCGGCGAGACTGTCGCCATCGTGGGGGAGTCCGGTTCGGGAAAGTCGACGACGGCGCTTGCCGCCATTGGCCTCCTGCCGGAGAACGGCCGGGTTTCCGGCGGGCAGATCCTGCTCGACGGCGAGGACATCTCGCATGCTCCTGAACGGCGCATGATCGAACTGCGCGGCAACACGATCGGCATGGTTCCGCAGGATCCGATGTCCAACCTCAACCCGGTCTGGAAGATCGGCTACCAGGTCCGCGAGACACTGCGCGCCAACGGCAAGCCCAGCGGTCCTGCCGACGTCGCCCGCGTCCTGGGGGAGGCCGGCCTGCCGGACTCCGCACGCCGCGCAAAGCAATACCCGCACGAATTCTCCGGCGGCATGCGCCAGCGGGCGCTGATCGCCATCGGCCTGTCATGCCAGCCGCGGCTCCTGATCGCGGATGAGCCGACGTCGGCCCTGGACGTCACGGTACAGCGCCAGATCCTGGACCACCTCGAAACCATGACGGCGGAGCTCGGCACGGCGGTCTTGCTCATCACGCACGATCTTGGCCTGGCTGCCGAGCGTGCGGACAAAGTGGTGGTCATGTACCGGGGCAACGTAGTGGAGGCCGGTCCTTCGCTCGAATTGCTCCGGAACCCGCAGCACCCCTACACCCAGCGGTTGGTGGCCTCGGCGCCGTCGCTGGCTTCCCGGAGGATCCAGGCCGCCAAGGCCGAAGGAATCCAGACGGAAGAACTCCTGGCGCCCACCGAAGCTGTGGTCGAAAAGGCGTTGTCAGACGACGTCCTGAAGGTCGAAAGCCTCAGCAAGGTCTTCAAGCTGCGCTCCGGAGTGGGCAAGGCAACGGACTTCAAAGCGGTGGACAACGTCTCGTTCAACGTCAAACGCGGGACGACGACGGCGATCGTGGGGGAGTCGGGTTCCGGCAAGTCCACGGTGGCCCAGATGGTCCTCAACCTGCTCGCGCCGACGTCGGGGCGGATCGTATTCGACGGCGTGGACACCTCCACCCTGAACAGCCGGGAGATCTTCAAGTTCCGGCGCCGCGTCCAGCCGATTTTCCAGGACCCGTACGGTTCCCTCGACCCGATGTACAACATCTTCAGGACCATCGAGGAACCGCTGCGGACCCACAAGATCGGGGACAAGGCCAGCCGCGAGAAGAAGGTCCGGGAACTCCTGGACCAGGTGGCGCTGCCGCAGTCCACTATGCAGCGGTACCCGAACGAGCTCTCAGGCGGGCAAAGGCAGCGCGTCGCGATCGCGCGTGCCCTGGCCCTCGACCCCGAAGTGATCATCTGTGACGAGGCGGTCTCCGCCCTGGACGTTTTGGTGCAGGCCCAGGTGCTGAACCTCCTGGCCGAGCTGCAGTCCAATCTCGGACTGACCTACCTCTTCATCACGCACGACCTCGCGGTCGTGCGGCAGATCGCCGACCATGTCTGCGTGATGCAGAAGGGCAAGCTCGTGGAGACGGGCAGCACTGACGACGTGTTCGATTCGCCGCAGCAGGACTACACCAAGGCCCTGCTTCACGCGATCCCGGGTGCCAGCCTGATGCTGCCGCCTGTGGTGGCCTGACGGGCCTGACGCCCGTCGGCTGAGTGCCGCCGAGGCGAGAGGAAGAGCCGGTACCACTTCCGTGGGGGGAAGTGGTCCCGGCTCTTTTGCTGTTTCCGGCTTGTCCCGGAACCTGCTGCCGATTGTGATGAAGGGCACAATTCGACAGCCTTGGGGGTGATTTTTAGGCCAATAAATACCACAGCGCTTAGACTCTATGAAGGTGCCCTGTGTCAAAGGGTCTAATCCGTCGTGCGTTCCAGTTGGAAATGTCGCGATACAACAGCTGACTTCACCACTGAATCGAGCCATTACGCATGTCTGAAACCACCACCAACACCGCCGCGGCCACTGCATCGCGCAGTGATCTGCGCAACGTCGCGATCGTGGCCCACGTTGACCACGGCAAGACCACCCTGGTCGACGCCATGCTCAAGCAGACCAACTCCTTCGCTGAGCACAACCACCTGGAAGACCGCGTCATGGACTCCGGTGACCTGGAGCGCGAAAAGGGCATCACCATCCTCGCCAAGAACACCACGGTTGCCTACAACGGCCCGTCGTCGAACGGCGAGACCATCACCATCAACGTGATCGACACCCCCGGCCACGCCGACTTCGGTGGCGAGGTGGAGCGCGGCCTGTCCATGGTTGACGGCGTGGTCCTCCTCGTCGACGCTTCCGAAGGTCCGCTGCCGCAGACCCGCTTCGTGCTCCGCAAGGCCCTTGCCGCGCATCTGCCCGTCATCCTGCTGGTCAACAAGACCGACCGCCCCGACGCCCGCATCGAAGAGGTTGTCCACGAGTCCATGGACCTGCTCCTTGGCCTGGCTTCCGACCTCGCGGACGAAGTTCCGGACCTGGACCTGGACAAGATCCTGGAAGTACCCGTGGTCTACGCCGCAGCCAAGGTCGGCCGCGCCTCCCTGGACCAGCCGGCTGACGGTTCGGCACCGGAGAACGAGGATCTCGAACCTCTCTTCAAGACGATCATCGAGCACATCCCGGCGCCGACCTACAACCCGAACGGTGTCCTGCAGGCGCACGTCACCAACCTGGACGCTTCCCCGTTCCTCGGCCGCCTCGCACTCCTGCGCATCTACAACGGCACCCTCCGCAAGGGCCAGACCGTTGCTTGGGCGCGCGCCAACGGCGAACTGAAGAACGTCAAGATCACCGAACTCCTGGCCACCAAGGCCCTCGACCGCGTTCCGACCGACTCGGCCGGCCCCGGCGAGATCGTGGCTGTTGCCGGTATCGAGGAGATCACCATTGGTGAGACCCTGACCGACGCCGAGAACCCGCAGCCGCTGCCGCTCATCACGGTGGATGACCCCGCGATCTCCATGACCATCGGTATCAACACCTCCCCGCTGGCCGGCAAGGTCAAGGGTGCCAAGGTTACCGCCCGCCAGGTGAAGGATCGCCTGGACAAGGAACTGATCGGTAACGTCTCCATCAAGGTTCTGCCCACCGAGCGTCCGGATGCCTGGGAAGTCCAGGGCCGTGGCGAGCTCGCGCTGGCCATCCTCGTCGAGCAGATGCGGCGTGAAGGCTTCGAACTGACTGTCGGCAAGCCGCAGGTTGTCACCCGGACTATCGACGGCAAGATCCACGAGCCGATGGAACACATGACCATCGACGTTCCCGAAGAGTACCTCGGTGCGGTCACGCAGCTCATGGCCGCCCGCAAGGGCCGCATGACCAACATGGCCAACCACGGCACGGGCTGGTGCCGCATGGAATTCATCGTTCCGGCACGTGGCCTCATCGGTTTCCGCACCAAGTTCCTCACGGACACCCGTGGCGCCGGCATCGCGTCCTCGATCTCCGAAGGCTACGAGCCGTGGGCCGGCCCCATCGAATACCGCACCAACGGTTCGATGGTTGCCGACCGCGCCGGCGTCGTCACCCCCTTCGCCATGATCAACCTGCAGGAACGCGGTTCCTTCTTCGTGAAGCCCACCTCCGAGGTCTACGAAGGCATGATCGTCGGCGAGAACTCCCGCGCCGACGACATGGACGTCAACATCACGAAGGAAAAGAAGCTCACCAACATGCGTGCAGCTTCCTCCGACACCTTCGAGAACCTGACGCCGCCGCGCGACCTCACCCTCGAAGAGTCCCTCGAATTCGCCCGCGAAGACGAGTGCGTTGAGGTGACCCCGGACTCCATCCGCATCCGCAAGGTGATCCTGGACGCCAACGAGCGTGCCAAGGCTACCCGCGCCCGCGCCAAGGTCTGATCCTGCGCTGACTGCGTACTGAACGGACTGACGCATTGAATAAGGGAGCCACCGGAACCGCACGCGGCATTGCCGCTGCTGTTCCGGTGGCTCTTTTTGCTGCCCTTGCGGGCACCGCACTGCACCGGCAGACGCTCCTCCTGCCCGGCGTCGACGTCTATTGGGGCACCGCAGCGGCATTGCTCCTGCTCGCATCGCTCCAACTCCTGCTGGGTGCGTGGTCGCGGTCTTTGCTCCCGACGGCGGTGGTGGGCATTGTTTGTTATGCGACCATAGGCCTGCTGTCCATGGGTGGAACGGGCAAACAGCTGATCGTCGCGGATGTGCCCGGAAATGTGTGGGTCTACGGGAGTGCGGGCATCACTTTTGTGATGCTCTTGTGGTGCCGGCGCTACACGCGTCCATCCCGCGGTTAGCTTAGTCGGCGCTCGGGTCCCGGTGGTGGGCGATCAAGAGCGAGGTGGCCTCGCCGTCGTCGTCTGCCGGAAGGCGCATGTATTCCTCGACGACCGCCCGCAGCTTGCCCATCATTTCCTGCTGCCGTGCGGCGTTGAACTTCACGCCAAGGCGCCAGACGTCGATGTCCTCCGGTGCGAGCCCGCGGGTTTCCTGGACGAATGTTTCGATCAGGACCGGGGAAATGTCGTTAACGGGAGTGCTCCATGAGGTGCGCGTTGCGATGTACGGCACCTCCTTGGCACCCCGCTTTCCCTTCCGGCCTTCCTGCGGCACGAGAAAACCGGTGCGCACCAGGGTCCGGACATGGTGCAGGCTCGACGCCGGATTGATGTCCAACAGCCCGGCAATCTCTTTGTTGGTGCGAGCGTGGTGCAGGCAGAGCCGGAGAATCCTCAGGCGCAGGGGCGAACTCAAGGCGCGGCCCTTGGCCACCAGGTCACTGTCCTCCCGCTCGTGTTCCGTCATGGTGGCCAGTGTAGCCATCCCAGAGTGATTGACATATACCAATCACTGCAGGAAACTGGGCGGGTGAATGCCGGGACAACTGACAATGCTCTGCAAGCTGACACAGCCCAGCACGCTGCCTCGCTGTGGCGGGACCGGAACTTCACAACCTTCTGGTCGGGCCAGGCCGTCAGCCAGCTCGGGGCCCAACTGGGGCAACTGGCGTTTCCCGTCCTCGCAGTGACTTTGCTCGGCGCCAGTGAGTTCGAGGTCGGGGCACTCAATGCCGCCGGTCTTGCGGCCTTCCTCCTGATCGGTTTGCCTGCCGGGGCATGGGTGGACCGTTGGTTGAAGCGTCGCACCATGATCGTGGCGGACCTGGTCCGGACCGCGGCGATGGCGACCGTGCCAATCCTCTGGTGGGCCGGCATCCTGCAGATCTGGCACCTGTACGCCGTGGCCGCCGTCGTCGGGGCCGCAACGGTCTTCTTCGACGTTTCCTACCAGAGTTATGTACCGGTACTCGTGGATGCCGCGAAAGTGCCGCAGGCCAACTCCAAGCTGGAAGCCACCTCACAGATCGCGCGGATCGGGGGTCCTGCCGCGGGCGGTGGGTTGCTGACTGTTGTGTCCGCCCCGGTGCTGTTCTTCGGGGAGTCGATCGGATATCTGCTGTCAGCCATTTTCCTGCTCAGGACGCGCGATGCGGAACGGCCCGTACCCGCGAAAGATCGGCAGCCACTGGCAAGCGAAATCAAGGAGGGCTTGGTCTTTGTGGTCAGGCATCCGTTGATCAGCAGGATTGTGGCCTGCACGGGCGGGGTCAACTTCTTCACCACGATCGCGTTCACCTTGATGCCGGTTCTGGTCCTTCGTGAGCTGGAACTCGGTCCGGAGGGCATGGGCCTCATCATGGCCGTCGGAGCGGTCGGCGGACTGATCGGAGCGGTTGCCGCCCCCAGGTTCGCGGCCTGGATCGGCGAGGGGACCGTTATTCCCGTGGCGTCGATGATCAGTTCGGTTTTCCTTCTCCTGGTTCCGCTATGTGTGCTTGCCCCGGAACGATGGATGTCCTTGGTGATGCTCATCGTCTCCGAGTTCGGGTTCGCTTTCGGAGTCCTGGTGTACAACATCATGCAGTTGAGCATGAGGCAGCGCGTGTGTCCGCCCCGGCTCCTGGGGCGCATGAATGCCTCCATTCGCTTCGTGGTGTGGGGGGTCATGCCGATCGCAGCCCTTGCCTCAGGCCTCCTGGCCGAGAACCTTGGCCTCGTCCCGACACTGTGGATCGGCTTGGGCGGAAGCGTTGTTTTTGTTGCGCCTGTGCTGTTCTCGCCGCTTTCGGGAATGCGCAGGCTGCCGGACGAGGTGCACGGCGCCTGACCCTCCTCTGGACATGCCCCTCCCTGGCCTGCAGCACTGGACATAATGGCAACATGCGCATTCCTTGGTTCCAATGCGGCGCATGCTCTGCGGTGATGAAGGCACATGTCCAATGCTTGACCGCGGGAGCGGACTGGATGTTTTCCACATAGTGAATGTTGGCGCTTCCGCACCTACCGCTTCGACCGGAACGATGGGGCGCATGGTGAACATCATTGACGTCGTTTCAGCGTACGACGGCGTGGCGCGGGCTAAGCATCTCGCCGCGGCCGGGGTGTCGCATTTCCAGATGAAATCCGCGTTGGCGAGCGGTCGGATTCTCCGAGTGGCGCGAGGGGTCTACGCGGTGCCGGGTGCCGATCCCGTTTTGGTGTCCATTCGTTCCCTTCCCGCGGAACCGGCCTGCATCTCGGCGGCCGGCCTGTCCGGGTTGTGGGTCATGGATGCCCCGCAATTTCCCCACGTGGCAGTGCCTCACAGCCGAAAGTACGAGGGTTTTGTCTGCCATAGATCCGCGGCCCCGCCCACGTTAATGGATTCAGTCGTCCAGGCCCTGCGTTGCCTGCCGGATCTGGACGGCCTGGTCATTGTCGAATCAGCCGTGGCTCTTGGCAGGTTGCCGCTCACGGCCATCAGGATGAGGTTGAGTGGGCGGAACGATGCACGGGAGCGGAGGCTCGTGTCACGGATCGTTCCCCAGTCGCAGTCGATCATTGAGTGCATCGCCAGGTACCACCTGCGCGAAGCGGGTTTCCACGTTGAATCTCAAGTGAACATACCGGGCATGGGGCATCTGGACCTGATGGTGGACGGAAGATTGGGGATTGAAACCGACGGAGCAGGTTTCCACATGGACAAGCCGAGCTTCGAGGAGGACCGCCGTCGGTGGAATGTCACCACCAGGTTGGGCATCCCCACCTTGGTTGTGAGCTATTCGATGGTGAAACACCGGCCTCGGGAATTTGTGGCGATGGTCCGGGAAACTCTGAGGTCGCTCGACCGAGCCGCGTGACCTGCGCGTAGGCCAACATTCAGCCATGCTAGGAGGGACATGTCCATCGCTCAAAAGGGACATGCCCATCGCTGCTCATCAGGAGCGGACATGTCCCTCGCCCCGGCCCGCGCTGCCGCGGGACATGCTCTGCCCTGAAAGCCAGAAGTGGGCATATTGGCATTATGTCCAGTGGCTCGAGTGAGCAGGGGGCATGTCCTGTGGGTCGGGCGGGCAGGGGGCATGTCCAGTGGTTCGAGCAGGCAGGGGGCATGTCCAGTGGGTGGGTGGGTGGATGGGTGTGTGGCGGCGCGGGCAGGGGAGCGCGGGACTACTCGCGGGCTGAGCGCGTACCCCGGCGGGGCGGCGGAGGGGGGACCTCCTTTGCCGCCACTACAAGGGCCAGCGGGATCTCGACGTCGGACTGGCGGGTGCGGATGGTGCACGCACCTTCGGTGACGGAGAGCAGGTAGCCGAGGGCGTCGGTGAAGCCGTTGTCCAGCCTGTAGCGGACAACTACCCGTGTTCCGGATACGGTATTGAGCAGGAAATCCTGGGGCCGGGTCAGATTCACCAGTTCATAGTAAGACGCCCGGCTAGGTTGCTGAGTTCCGGCTGGGGGATAATAGGCTCAGAATTCGATGTACCGGCCACAGGGCCGGTGGTACTACCCGGAATTGTCCGGGACAACTGTGGAGAGGCAAGGGACGTGACCTACGTAATCGCGCAGCCGTGTGTGGACGTCAAGGACAAGGCGTGTATTGAAGAATGCCCTGTTGACTGCATCTACGAAGGCGAACGTTCCCTCTATATCCACCCGGATGAGTGCGTGGACTGTGGAGCTTGCGAACCCGTGTGCCCGGTGGAAGCGATCTACTACGAGGACGACACCCCGGAGGAATGGGCCGACTACTACAAGGCCAATGTCGAGTTCTTCGATGACCTTGGTTCCCCTGGCGGAGCTGCCAAGATCGGCAACACCGGCAAGGACCACCCCTTCATCGCCGCGCTGCCTCCGCAGAACCAAGACCATTAAGAACGGTTGCTTCCTTTGATTTCTGCGGCACCCGCTTTCGGCCTCAACCTGCCCGACTACCCTTGGGAAGCGATGGCGCCGTACGTGGCCAAGGCTTCGGAACACCCGGGCGGGGCAGTCAATCTCTCCATCGGCACCCCTGTGGATCCCACGCCGCAGCTGGTCCGCGAGGCACTTGCCGGGGCAGCCGACGCCCACGGTTACCCAACGGTTCATGGCACGCAGGCTCTTCGCGAGGCCGTGTCCCACTGGTTTGCCAGCCGTCGCAGGGTCCCGGGGATCGATCCGCGGGACGTCCTGCCGACCGTCGGCTCCAAGGAATTGGTGGCCTGGCTGCCGTTCCTGCTGGGACTCAGCGCCGGCGACGTCGTGGTCCGCCCCACTGTGGCTTACCCGACCTACGACATCGGCGCCATGCTCGCAGGGGCTACTGCGATCGCCGCGGACAGCCTGGACGAACTGGACCCGGCCACCCGCTCCAGGGTCCGGCTCATCTGGATCAATTCCCCGGGCAATCCCACGGGAAGTGTCCGCGACATCGAATCCCTCAGGCAGATCGTGGCCCAGGCGCGCGAGATCGGCGCCGTCGTGGCGTCGGACGAATGCTATGCCGAGCTCGGCTGGGGTGAATGGGATGCCCAGCGTGGCGGCGAGGCAGTGCCGAGTGTCCTTGACCCACGCGTCACGGGAGGGTCCACGGACGGCCTGTTGTGCGTCTACTCCCTCAGCAAGCAGTCGAACCTGGCCGGCTACCGTGCCGCTTTCGTGGCCGGCGACTCGTCGATCGTGGCGAATCTGGTCAACAGCCGCAAGCACGCCGGCATGATCGTGCCGTACCCGGTCCAGGAAGCGATGCGCATCGCGCTCGGCGATGCCGGCCACGTGCTCGCCCAAAAGGATCGCTACCGCGGCCGTCGCGAACGCCTCCTTCCAGCACTGCAGAACTTCGGCCTGGAGATCCACGAGTCCAAAGCAGGCCTGTACTTGTGGTCCACCGCCGGCGAGGCGACGTGGGACACGGTTCAGCGTTTCGCGGACCTGGGGATCGTCGTCGGGCCTGGAGTGTTCTATGGTGACGCCGGGAATGGTTTCATCCGGGTGGCGCTCACGGGCACGGACGAACGCATCGATGCGGCCGTGGAACGCTTGAACACCGCTCGGTAACAATCCTGTGACTTGCCGCACAGGGTGCGTCATTCCGCCAGTAATCGTAGCTTGTGGATTAGTTTGTCCCGCTTACTGGCGGTAGCTTTTAACTGACTATCAATGGTGGCTTTCTCCACGAAGGCAGTTCGGCCAATGGTGTCTGCACCTGCAGACTCCTGGCTGGAGTCACCAGATGTTGGTTGGATCAAGCTTTCGACCGAGGCCAAGAGCCTCATGAAGGGGACTCCATGACTGAGACCACCAGCGCTACCCTGCGCCATGCCGGCGGAGAGCTCGAGCTCCCGCGGATCAAGGTTGTAGAAGGGAACGAAGGATACGACGTTTCCAAGCTGCTGAAGCAGACGGGCGCCGTCGCCTATGACCCCGGCTTCATGAACACCGCCGCCACCACGTCGGCAATCACCTACATCGATGGCGACGCCGGTATCCTGCGGTACCGCGGCTACCCGATCGAGCAGCTTGCCCAGCACTCCAGCTTCCTGGAAGTTTCCTACCTGCTGATCTACGGCAACCTGCCTACGCCCACTGAGCTGGATGCCTTTGACCAGCGCATCCGCCACCACACGCTGCTCCACGAAGAGCTCAAGGGCTTCTTCGGCGGTTTCCCGCGTGACGCGCACCCGATGCCGGTTCTTTCCTCTGCTGTCTCCGCGCTGTCCACGTTCTACCAGGACTCCTTGGACCCGTTCAACCCTGAGCACGTGGAAGTTTCCACTATCCGTCTCATGGCGAAGCTCCCGGTCATCGCGGCCTACGCGCACAAGAAGTCCATCGGCCAGCCCATGCTGTATCCGGACAACTCCATGAACCTCGTGGAGAACTTCCTGCGCCTGAGCTTCGGCCTGCCGGCAGAGCAGTACGAGCTGGACCCCGTCGTCGTCAAGGCGCTGGACCTCCTGCTCATCCTGCACGCCGACCACGAGCAGAACTGCTCGACGTCGACCGTCCGCCTTGTGGGCTCTTCGAACGCGAACCTGTTCGCCTCCGTTTCCGCAGGCATCAACGCCCTCTTCGGTCCGGCCCACGGTGGGGCCAACGAAGCGGTGCTGAAGATGCTGCGCCAGATCCAGGCCGACGGCATCAAGCCCGAGGAATACATGGAGAAGGTCAAGAACAAGGAGGACGGCGTCCGCCTCATGGGCTTCGGACACCGGGTCTACAAGAACTACGACCCCCGCGCGAAGATCATCAAGGCTACGGCGCACGAGATCCTGGGCAAGCTCGGCGGCAACGACGAACTCCTGGACATCGCGATGCGGCTCGAAGAGAAGGCCCTGGCCGATGACTACTTCATCCAGCGCAAGCTCTACCCGAACGTCGACTTCTACACCGGCCTGATCTACAAGGCCATGGGCTTCCCCGAGAAGATGTTCACCGTGCTGTTCGCGATCGGCCGGCTCCCCGGCTGGATCGCCCAGTGGCGCGAAATGATCAACGATCCCCAGACGAAGATCGGCCGTCCGCGGCAGCTTTACACAGGAGAGCCGGAGCGCGACTACCCGGCGGTTTAACCCAACGCGGGGTCACTTACGGTCCGTCCCAAGGGACATTATGGGCCGTAAGTGACCCCGCGTTGCTTTAAGAGCTGTAGCCGAGGGGGTTGTTCTTCTGCCAGCGCCAGTGGTCTTCGCACATTTGGTCCACGGTCTTCGTGGTGGACCAGCTCAGATCCGCCAGGGCGGAGGAGGCATCGGCCCAGAACGCGGGCAGGTCTCCGGCGCGGCGCCCGGTGATCTCGTACGGCAGCGGGTGGCCCACGGCCTGTTCGAAGGCGTGGAGCATCTCCAGCACGGACGTTCCCTTCCCGGAGCCAAGGTTCCAGCGGTGCACGCCGGGGCGCTCGGCAACGTAGTCCAGTGCGGCGACGTGGCCATCGGCGAGGTCGACGACGTGGATGTAGTCCCGCAGGCAGGTGCCGTCCGGGGTGTCGTAGTCTCCGCCGAAGACCATGAGCTTTTCGCGTCGGCCGACGGCAACCTGGGCGATGTACGGAACCAGGTTGTTCGGGATGCCCTGCGGGTCCTCGCCGATCCTGCCCGAGGGGTGTGCGCCCACCGGGTTGAAGTAGCGCAACAAGGCGATGTGCCAGCGCTCGTCCGCGGCGCCGAGGTCCGTGAGGATGTCCTCGATCTGCTCCTTGGTGCGGCCGTAGGGGTTGTTCGCCCCGATCTCCATCTTCTCGATGTAGGGGATGGGGTTGTGCTCGCCGTACACCGTTGCCGAGGAGCTGAACACGATCGAGCGGACCCCGTGCTTGTCCATGGCGCGGAGCAGGTTCAACGTCCCCACGATGTTGTTGTAGTAGTAGTTCAGGGGTTCCTGCACGGATTCGCCAACCGCCTTGAGCCCGGCGAAGTGGATGACGGCGTCGATGCTGTGCTGGTCGAACACGGCCTCAAGGGCGGCATCGTCCACCAGATCCACCTTATGGAACGCCGCCGTCTTTCCCGCCAGTTCACCAACGCGGCGCAGGGATTCCTCGCTCGAGTTCACGAGATTGTCCACCACGACTACTTCGTGTCCGGTTTCCAACAGGGACAGGACGGTGTGCGATCCGATGTAGCCGGTGCCACCCGTGACAAGAATTCTCATGCAAGCAACGCTAGCCGAACTTGGCATGGCTCGCTCAGTGTTGCGTAGGCCACAGTCCCGTGGTTCCCGTGCGCCGGACGGCGAGGTTCAAGCACGTTCGTGCTAAAAAGACTTGTGCCCAAGATTGTTGATGCCGAAGCCCGGCGCCAGGAAGTAGTCGAAGCCGTCTTCAGGATCATCGCCTCGGATGGCCTTGAGCGCGCCTCCTTGCGGGAGGTGGCCGACGAAGCGGGGCTTGCCGTCGGCTCCGTCCGGCACTACTTTGCCAGCAGCGATGAACTGCTGGTCCATTCCTTCGCCGTGGTCATCGACAGGATCGCAGGGCGGCTTGAGGAAGCGTTCTCCGTCGTCGAATCCTTGGAACCGGGCTCGACGGAACACGAAGCGGCGGTGTTAACCCTGCTGGGTCAATTCCTCCCGCTCGACGAGGAACTGGCCGTCGACGCCTGCGTGTGGATGGCCTTCCGGCACGCGGCCCGGATCCGGCCCGTACTCGAACAAGTTGCCGCACGCAGCCACCGAGCCGTGGCCGCCGTCGTCGGCCGCTTGGTGATGCGGCTGATGCCCGACGGCGGATCCGTCCAGGAGCGTCTGGTGACCGAGGCCGAGCGACTCCTGGCGACCCTCGACGGACTGTGCATGCACGCGCTGCTGCAGCCTGAGTGGATGACGGCCGAGGTCTGCCGCGACGTTCTGACCGCTCATCTGGACACCCTTGTTGCCCCCCCTCAACCGTTAACGTCAAGGCTCATCGGGAATAGACTGGAACTCTGAGCGGGCACCTGCCAAGGGAGGCAATCGGATGCATGACACAGGCGGTCAGGGGTGGCGGATCACAATGGACACCTCCGGACCGATGCTCATTGCCTTGTATCTGAGAGACGTTGCTGGATTGGACGGAGCTGGTACGCCGACGTTATCCCACGCCACACCCAAAGTCAGACACGCGGACCACACACACCTCACCGCCGAGGTAGGCGGGGTACCGGCCCTCAAGACGGAATGGGAGGCCTGGTGGGAGCAGCTGCTGAGGGCATATCCGGATGCCGCTCCGGAGCTTTCGCCCCCGGGATTCAACGCCTTCGGCAACTCGCCTGCCCTGCGGCGGGTACTGCAGGCCCACTTCGGGGCCGCGCTCACGTGGGCCCGTGAACGCCTTGAAGATTACGAAAAGCTCGAAGCGGAACGCGTGGCCAGCGGTGCCATGTTGCTTCTTGGCGACATGGTCGAGGACCGCTTGCTGGAAGTCGGACGGAGCTCCCGGGACTTCGAGCTGACGATCATCGAGCTACCGCTCAGCGAGCCAAGGGCCTGGTACTTGGAGCCGGACAAGATGATCATGAGCCACCAATTGTTGTCCCAGCCGGAGATATTCCGCAGCTACGTCCAGCCGGTGGTTGAACTGCTGGTCTGACGCCCGCGGCCCGAGGCCCTCGGTCTGACACCCGAGGCCTGACGGCCCCGGTCTCAGGCCCCCAGGCTTTACGTCTTCGGAGCCGAAACCGTGATGGTCACGGTTCCCGATGCCGCCGCTGAATCCTGCCAGCCCTTGTGGTCCTGCCGGTTCCAGGTGGCGCCGGCCACGTCAACCTGCGTCACCGAGAGGTCCTTGGCATTCGCCACAGCCCATTGGGCCACCGCCCACGCCTGCGCACCGGTAATGTTCAGCTGGACCGTGCGGCCCTGCGCCGTGGCCGGCAGGGAGCCGAACCCGGTCGTCATGGCCGCCACAACGGCGCTCGGGTCACCGGCAGTGTCCGCGGCGCGGAGCGTGCAGTCGAGGGCCCGTTCGGAATGTCCCGTCAGCGCCGACGCATACGCCCGACCCATGGGTTCCTGCTGCGCGTATGCCTGCGGGTATGCGGAATGCTGGACCGCTTGCGCCGCATCAGTGATCGCCATGGTTTCGTAGCCGGGTATTTTCACCAGGTGGTCATAGAAAGCGTTTGTCGCGTAGACGGGATCCATGACCTCGGCTTCGGTGCCCCAGCCCTGGGAGGGGCGCTGCTGGAACAGTCCCCTCGAATCGGGGCCGACTTCGTCACCGTGGCCGATGTTTCGAAGCTTGGATTCCTGCATGGCGGTGGCCACAGCGATCGTGGCCGCGCGCGGGGGCAGCCCGCGCTGCACCGCAATGGCGGTGATGAGGGCGGCATTGGCGGCTTGGTCCGTGGCCAGCTCGTAGGAGTCGGAGCCGACGACGGCGACGCAGCGCTCCGTAACCAAGGTTTCGGAGCGCTGCAGCACAGTCACCACGGCGTAGATTGCGCCTGCCACCAAGGCAAGCGCCAGCAACAAAATGATGGTGCGTCGGAGACGGCGCATCCAGGTATCAGCTAGTTGGCGTGAAGGGCTTCGTTGAGTTCCACCGTCTGGCCCTTGCGGGGGAGGACCTCGACTTCACCAGTGGTGGAGTTGCGGCGGAACAGCAGGTTCGGCACGCCGGAGAGCTCAACAGCCTTGATGATGCTGCTGGTGTCCTCGCCGTTGTCGTCCTTCGGGCCGGGGATGCGCACGCGGGTTCCAGCCGTGACATAGAGGCCCGCTTCAACCACGGAGTCGTCGCCGATGCTGATGCCCACGCCGGAGTTGGCGCCCAGGAGCACGCGCTCACCGAGGGCGATCTTTTCCTTGCCGCCGCCGGAGAGGGTTCCCATGATGGAGGCGCCGCCACCGACGTCGGTGCCGTCACCGGCAACAACGCCTGCCGAAATGCGGCCTTCCACCATGGACGTGCCGAGCGTGCCGGCGTTGAAGTTCACGAAGCCCTCGTGCATGACCGTGGTGCCTTCGGAGAGGTAGGCACCCAGGCGGACCCGGTCGGCGTCGGCGATCCTGACGCCGGTGGGAATGACGTAGTCCACCATGCGGGGGAACTTGTCCACGCCGTAGACCGTGACGGTGCCGCGCTTGCGCAGGCGGGCACGGGTCACTTCGAAGCCGTCCACTGCGGCCGGACCGAAGTTGGTCCACACAACGTTGGGGAGCTTGCCGAAGATGCCATCCAGGTTGATGCTGTTGGGCTTGACCAAGCGGTGCGAAAGCAAGTGGAGGCGCAGGTAGGCGTCAACGGTGTCCGCGGGGGCCTCGTCGAGGTTGATCTGGGCGAAGACCACCTTCTGTTCGGTCCGGCGGTCGGCGTCGTGGCTTTCGGCCGCGAGTGCGGTCAGGGACTCGTCGGCGTGCTCGACGGCCCGCAGGGATCCGGCCGCTTCGCCCAGTGCCGGCGCCGGAAACCATACGTCCAGCACTGTCGCTTCTCCGGCGTCGGAGGTGACGATGGTGGCCAGGCCAAAGCCATAGGCGGAGCGATCGTTGTCAGAAGCGCTATCGAGAGCGGCAGAGGCAGCGGTTTCAGTCATGGCGCAAGTCTATCGAGAGCCGCTGCTTCCCTCGAAACCGTGTGTGGACCGAAGGGGTCGCAATTCGCTCGGGATACAGTGGAGAGGTGACTGTTGAAACGACCCCGATCCTTCTTGACATCAGGCAAGACGTTGCGCTGCTGACCGCCGCGCTGATGGACATCAACAGCGTGTCCGGCAACGAAGCCGCGCTTGCAGACGCCGTTGAATCCGCCCTCCGCACGATCCCGGGCCTGCAGCTTGTGCGCGACGGCGACGCCATCATTGCCCGGACCGAGCTGGGACGCCCGGAGCGGGTGATCCTGGCCGGGCACCTCGATACCGTGCCGTTGCCCAGCGTGGAAGGTTCACTCGGCACCGTGCCCGCCACGTGGGGGTCCGGCGTCCCCGGGACGGGAAACTTGTATGGACGCGGAGCCACTGACATGAAGGGCGGGGTCGCGGTGCAGCTTGCGCTCGCCGCCACAATGTTCGATGGCGGTGCCGAGCCAGGCAAGGACGTCACCTTCGTCTTCTACGACCATGAGGAAGTTGAAGCGGTCAAGAGCGGCCTCGGCCGGTTGGTCCGGAACCACGGCCATCTCCTGGAGGGGGACTTCGCGATCCTGCTCGAACCCACGGACGGCACGGTGGAAGGCGGTTGCAACGGCACCAGCCGCTTCGAAGCCACCACCGTCGGGGAAGCGGCGCACTCCGCCCGGGCGTGGATGGGCAGCAACGCCATCCACGCAGCCGCGCCCATCCTGAGCCGCCTGGCAGCCTATGAACCGCGCACAGTCAACGTGGACGGGCTGGACTACCGGGAAAGCCTCAATGCCGTGAAGATCAACGGCGGCACCGCGGGCAACGTGATCCCGGACCGCTGCGTCGTGGAGATCAACTACCGTTTCGCGCCGGACAAGACTCCGGACCAGGCCGAAGCCCACGTCCGCGAACTGCTGGAGGGCTTCGACGTCGTCCGCACCGACGCTGCCGCTGGAGCGCGGCCCGGCCTCAACCACCCGGCCGCGGCGTCCTTCGTTGCTGCCGTCGGTGCCGAGCCCAAGCCCAAATACGGTTGGACCGACGTCGCGCGCTTCAGCGAGCTGGGCGTTCCCGCGGTCAACTTCGGGCCGGGCGATCCGCTTCTAGCGCACAAAGACAACGAACACGTCGACGCCGACGCCATCCGTGAGTGCCTCCGTGCGCTGCGGTCGTGGCTGGCTGACTAAGATTGACGTCTTTGTTAGCAACGTTTGAAGCGCTCATCACCGGGCGATTGAAAGGCTGAGCGAACGGATGGAGGGCCCCCATTGGAAAGCATGGTTGTTCCGAAGCCCTTCCCTCGGACACTTTCCGCGCAGCGCTAGAGGGCTGCTGCCCCTTGATACCCAGCAAGAGGCCTGGCTGCTAGATAGACGGTACAACTCCAATTTGTAACCCAGGAGGGTCCGTTTGTGCAGGACGCAGTGTTTGCCTGAGATTGACCCGTGGGGTCGTTTGAATACAGCAGACGTATGTATTGTCCCGAGTTATTTTGGATACCCCCATTGACGAAAACCTGATCTCCTGGCGCTGCAGAGGAACAGCGGTACGTGATAGAGGCGCTGAGCTGTGCGCCGTCCTCGTAGTTTGCGTAAGCGAGGGAGCTCGAAGAGGGAATGCAGCCCGAAGCGTTCGGGGTGTTCGTTGCAGGTGCGGCCCATGCGGACGAACCGATTAAAATGGAGCACATTAGGATTGGGAATAGGGTGAACGTTAGCCTTCGCCTGGCTTTCATTTTGCCTTCCTTGTCTTTCCTTATTGAGCAGGAACCGGTCGCGACGAGGGCTGCTCCTGGGGCGGCGGTGACGCATCGCTCGCCCGGGCCTCCGCAAGTTCGGAGACAACCGCCACGAAATTGCGATTTGTGTCCCGTTCCTCATTGAATTTGGATGGTCAGGATCGGCGCCGGTCCTGACTAATCCTAAACACTCGTTTCCACACCTAGGTGGGGGTTCCGTAGAAATGAGTGCCAAAACTGCCAGAATTGAGTGTCGCGCAGAGGCTTTTGTGAGTACTTGGGATAATTCCAACCTGGGACGCTGATAATCCTGCAACTGCCATGCAAGATTTGACGATGGTGAAGGACGGCAAAACTTAGGGGTCCGCAAGAATTCGCTTGCCGACCCCTAAATTTCGACCTGCAAAACTACTTGGCTGCCGTGGGAATTCCCGCCGGAGCCGCCGCCGCTACCCCGCCCGCTGCCTTCTTGGAGCCCCGCCGTTCGATCCAGATGGCCAAACGGGAGACGGAGAAATTAATGGCGATGTAAATTGCGGCGGCCACGAAGAATACGGGGAAGAGGTACTGCGGGCCAAGGAAGTCTGCCATGATCTGTACCTTGCGAAGGAGTTCCTCGTAGGAGACGATGTAGCCGAGCGAGGTGTCCTTCAGCAGCACAACGAGCTGGGCCACCAACGATGGCAGCATGCGACGGATGGCTTGGGGCAGTTCAATGCTGAGGCGGGATTGGAAGCCAGTCAGGCCGATCGCCAATCCAGCTTCCCGCTGACCTTTGGGGAGTGACTGCACGCCGGCGCGGATGATTTCTGCGAAGATGGCGGCGTTGTAGAGCACAAGTCCGGCCACCACGGCCACAAAGGACCCAGTCGCAAAAACCAGCAGCACGAAGAACATCATCAGAACCACGGGCATGCCACGGAGGAATTCGAGCACGATCCGCGTGGGTACCCGGATCCATGCCACAGTGGATATCCGGAAGAGGCACAGGAGCAAGCCAAGGGGGAAGGCGAGCACGGCAGCCACCGCCGCAGCTGACAGGGTGGCCACGATGCCGTTGCCAATCAGCGCCCAGACGTCCGGAATTCCGAAAACAGCCCAGCGCTGGGATTCAAAGATTCCTTGCTTGCCTAGTGTCCATACGGCGAGGCCCAAGAGGCCGGCGATCAACAATCCGCCAATGACGGATGCGATCAGCGAAGTACGGCGGGCCTTGGGGCCAGGGACATCGTAGAGGACCGAACTCATCGTGCGATCGCCACCTTTCGTTCAACCAAGCTGGCGACGTACCCGAGCGGCACGGTAATCAGCAGGTAGAAAATTGCCACCCCGACGAGCACCCACAGAACGCTGTCACCGTGCGAGTTGGCGAGCTGCTTGCCGTAGCCGAAGAGTTCGAGGACAAAGAATGCGCCTGCCACAGAGGAGTTCTTTACGAGCGCGATGAGGATGTTGATCATGGGCGGAATGACGGTCCGCAATGCCTGGGGCAGCACGATGTAATTAAGGACCTGGCCGAAGTTCATACCAATGCTGCGGGCGGCCTCGGCTTGGCCAACTGGAACACTGTTTACGCCCGACCGTACGGCCTCGGCAATGAATGCTGAGGTGTAGGAACTCAACGCAATTATCGCGGCGACCTCGAATTGTTCGAACGTCACGCCTAACCGGGGGAGCACCACGGCGGCGAAGAAGAACGCAATGGTGAGCGGCGTGTTCCTGACGATCTCCACGTAGGCCATGCTGAATCCGCGCAGGGCCTTGACCGGGGAGACGCGGGCTGCTGCGAGCAAGGTGCCAACGACCAGCGCAATGATGCCAGACACCACCGCCAGGAAAAGAGTTCTGAGGAACCCGTCCCAATACTGGGGCAGGCTCTCAATGATGACGTCCATGACTTCCTTTCGCTGCTTCGGGGGAAGGATCATTGGGCGGTGGTTGTTGGACAGGAATCAGTTCCTGTCCAACAACCACCCGGGCCTCAGTAACGGTTGATCGCCGGAAGCTCAGGCACAGTCTTAATGACGGCGCCGGCTGTCGCTTCCCAAGCCTTCTTGTAGGTGCCGTCCTTGGCGAAGGCTTCAAGTTGGTCATTGATCCAGTTGCGGAAGACAGTGTCGTCCTTCTTCAGACCGATACCGTAAGGCTCCTTGGTAAAGGTTTCTTCGGAGGCGAGCTTGAACGCGTCCGGCTCCTTGTTCACAAAACCGGCGAGAATGACGTTGTCCGTGGTGACGGCTTCAACCTGCTTGTTCCGCAGAGGTTCCAGGCACGCCGAGTACGTCGCGGCCGGCACAAGAATCGCGCCGTACTTGTCCACAATGGTTGCGGCAGGGGTCGAACCGGTCACGGAGCAGACCTTCTTACCTTTGACGTCTTCGGGTTTGGTGATGGAGGTGTTGTCCTTGTTGACCATCAGGGCCTGTCCGGCCTGATAGTACGGCCCGGCGAAGGAGACCTCGGTTTTGCGCTTGTCAGTGATGGTGTACGTGGCCACGATGATGTCGACGTCACCGTTCTTGATGAACTGCTCGCGGTTGGCCGAGACGGTTTCTTTCCATTCGATCTTGTCCGAAGCAATACCCAGCTTGGCCGCGATAGCCTTTCCGATTTCGACGTCGAAGCCAACCGGCTTGCCATCCAGGCCCTTCTGTCCAAACAGCGGCTGGTCGAACTTGGTGCCGATGGTGATCTTGCCTGCCTTGTTGAGCTTCTCCATCGTTGTACCGGCCGCGAACGTCGGTTTCTCGACCGGAGGCGTGGTGCTGCCCCCGCCCCCGCCACATGCGCTCAGCGAAAGGGCGAGCGCCGCGCTTGCAGCGAGCAGGAGGGATTTCCTCCGAATGATAAAAGCCTTCATGATATTCCTTTCATTGAGCGGCCACCCCCGCGGCCTGGGTGCGATGAGTGCTAGTGGGTCAGGAGTTTGGAGAGGAAGTCCTTGGCACGGTTGCTCCGGGGATTGGTGAAGAATTCCTCCGGCGTGGCGTCTTCAACGATCTGGCCGTCGGCCATGAAGACAACGCGGTCGGCAGCTTTGCGCGCAAAGCCCATCTCGTGCGTGACCACGATCATGGTCATGCCTTCCTTGGCCAGCTGGACCATGACGTCCAGGACCTCGTTGATCATTTCCGGGTCAAGCGCCGACGTCGGCTCGTCGAACAGCATGACCTTCGGCTTCATGGCGAGCGCGCGGGCGATTGCCACGCGCTGCTGCTGGCCGCCGGACAGCTGGGCCGGAAGTTTGGGTGCCTGGTGCCCGACGCCAACCCGCTCCAACAAGGCCATGGCGTCCTTGTCAGCGGTTGCTTTGTCCTGTTTCTTCACCTTGATCGGTCCCAGCGTGACGTTTTCGAGAATCGTCTTGTGGGCGAACAGGTTGAAGGACTGGAACACCATTCCGACGTCGGCCCGGAGGAGTGCAAGTTCCTTGCCTTCCTCAGGCAGTTTCTTGCCATCGATCGAAATCTCGCCCGTATCGATGGTCTCCAAGCGGTTGATGGCGCGGCACAGGGTGGACTTGCCCGAGCCCGACGGCCCGATGACAACCACAACCTCACCCCTTTTCACCTGGAGGTTGATGTCCTTCAGGACATGCAGTTGACCAAAGTGCTTGTTGACGCCATTCAGAGAGACGAGGGCATCGCTGGCGGCTTGAATAGTCATGGGACGAATCTAGCGAAGAAATGATTCAAGATGAGCCAGCTCACAGCAACTTCCGCAGATCGTGATTCAACAGATACCTGCTTTGCAGGTATCTGACAGCAATTGGTGGGCAGAACACCCAACACCGCAAACAACAGGGCCACGCCGGAACGGCAGCAGCCGCCATCCGCGCTAGCCTAGGTCAATGAGTACCAGCCAGCCCCAAGTTCCTAGTCCAGACGCCAATGGCAAGGCGATGAGCAACGGATCGGCAGCCGCAGCTCCGGCCGTAGCCGCAGAGCCGCCCGCCAAGCACAAAGGACCCTTGGAGCTTCGGCGCAAACAGGCCAGCATGCCGATGTCGGACCAGCGGCTCCTGGACACCAGGGGAGCCGACCACTTCATTCACACCGATCCTTGGCGGGTCTTGCGGATCCAGAGTGAATTCGTTGAAGGATTCGGTGCGCTCGCCGAGCTCGGCCCCGCCGTCAGTGTCTTTGGCTCTGCCCGCACCAAGCCGGGCACCGGCTATTACGATATGGGCGTGCAGGTCGGCCGCCACCTCGCGGAAGCCGGCGTCGCCGTCATCACCGGCGGTGGACCGGGATCCATGGAAGCCGCCAACAGGGGAGCGGTCGAAGGCAACGGCGTTTCCGTTGGACTGGGAATCGAGCTGCCCTTCGAACAGGGCCTCAACCGCTGGGTGGACCTTGGCATCAACTTCAGGTACTTCTTCGCCCGAAAGACCATGTTCGTCAAGTACGCGCAAGGGTTCATCGTCCTGCCGGGCGGCCTCGGAACCCTGGACGAACTGTTCGAAGCCATGGTCCTGGTGCAGACCCGCAAGGTGACTTCGTTCCCGATCGTCCTTCTGGGGGTGGACTTCTGGAGCCCGATGATCGAATGGATCAAGGGGACCCTGGTGGCCGAAGGCATGGTCTCCGCAAAGGACCTGGACCTTATCCAGCTCGTGGACGATCCCGCGGACGCCGTTCACCGGGTCCTGCACGGAATCCCGCGCCCACCCTCGACCAACGGCGACCAGCGCCCGGAGTAGCCTCGCCGGCACTGAGCTCCCAGCTGAGTCTGGCACGATGGTTGTTGTGAGCTTTTTCCTGGTCTTTCTCGCGATTGTCGTCATCGGTGCCGTGCTGTTCCTCGGTGCCGGGATGGCGGGGTCCAGCCGCGACTCCGGCGCCGGTTTGGATGAACCCGTTCCGAACCTGCCGCCGGTTCTGCTACCGGCCGGAGCCAAGGCGTCCGACGTCGACCGCGTGCGTTTTGCCCTTGGCCTGAGGGGCTACCGGATGGACCAGGTGGATGAGGTGCTCGATGAGCTGCGTGATCAGCTGACCTCCCAAGAGAGGGAAATCGAACGGCTGAAACTGGCCCTTGAAGCAGCCGGGAACCAGGAAGAACCAAAAGAGTGACCCCGTCAGTCGATACCCGGTCTCCGAAGGGATCCCTGGCCCGGAGGCTGCGCCGCGTCGGAGCCCACGCCGCGAGTTGGCCGTGGTGGGTCCAGGTCGCCCTTGTTTACATCGCCTCAAGACTTGTCAGCGCCTGTATCTTTATGGCTGCGGCCTTCCAGCAAGGCGTCAATCCGTGGTTTCCGCCAGCACCGGACTACTGGAACTTCATCACGATCTGGGACGGGCGCTGGTACGCCGAAGCAGCAAACAACGGTTATCCGTCTGTTTTGCCGGTCGATGCGAACGGCGGCGTCGCCGAGAATTCCTGGGCGTTCTATCCGCTCTTCCCCTACCTTGCCAGGGCCCTCGGTGCTCTCACTGGACTGGCGGCACTGCCGGCCTTGACGGTCATTGCCATGGTTGCCGGGCTTGGGGCGGCCCTGGTGGTCTACAAACTGTTCCGGGAATTCGCCGGGCGAACAACTGCGCTGTGGGCACTGACCTTCTTCTCGATGTTCCCGGTCTCGGCCATCCTGCAAGTCCCCTATGCGGAATCCCTCAATACCCTTCTCTTGGCGGGATCGCTTCTTCTGGTGGTGCGACGCAAGTATCTTGGCGCGATGCCCGTGGTCTTGCTCATGTGCCTGTCGCGGCCCACAGGCGTGCCCTTCGCGGCCATGGCGGGGCTGCTGCTGCTCCACCACCTGTGGAAGAGGTTCGGTCGCCGCCCAGGGCCGGACGCAGGGCCGGACGCAGTGCCGACAGACACCGCGCCGACGCTCCGTGACCTTGGATCGCTCGCCGCGCTTGTGGTGGTCAGCGTGGCGGGCGCCCTCGCCTGGCCGGCCATTGCCTGGGCGGTCACGGGGGATCCGCTGGCCTACACCAAGACAGAGACTGTTTGGCGCGGGGCCGACCTCATTCCGTTCAAGCCATGGTTCGAGACTGGTCAGATGCTCTTCGGACCAGTGCTCGGTGTTCTGGCCCCGTTTGTCTTCGTGGCGCTCTTTGCCCTGCTGATGTTGAGCAAACCAGCCCGGGCCCTGGGCACCGAACTGAGGCTGTGGTGCACGTGCTACATGGGCTACCTTCTGGTCTTCCTGCACCCCCAGACGAGCACATTCCGGATGCTCTTGCCGTTGTTCCCCTTGGCGCTCAGCGCGGCCTGGTTGTCGCGCTCGAAGGCCTACCGCGGCACCGTGGTGGTCATGTTCTTCCTCCTCCAGATCGTATGGATCGTCTGGCTGTGGGCGTGGGCGCAGTTGCCGGGCGGCGGCGACTACCCGCCGTGATGTCGCGCGTCCTTTCGCCTGTTCAGGCGCGATCGCGGCCCGCCGGGAAAAGTCCATCAATTAGCTACGGGCGGGTAATTACGAGATAATGGACACAAGCACGGACAAAGGCACTCTCGGGTGCCCGGCGACGACGACTGAACTGCCATGACTGTCGACGCCGTAAATTCCACGCGGAGCCAGCCCGGCCGGGTTGGCGGGATTTGGGACAACTGGAGGGGATTTTCCTAATGGCGGCTATGAAACCACGTACTGGCGACGGCCCTATGGAAGTAACCAAAGAGGGCCGCAGCCTGATCATGCGTGTGCCGCTCGAAGGCGGAGGACGGCTGGTGGTCGAGCTCAACGCAGCAGAGGCGGCGAACCTCAAGGAATGCCTCGTAGGCGTTACAGAATAGATTCACTGGGCAGGGCCCGGCAAAAGAGCCGGCGCCCTGCTTTCATGTTTAAGCCTGAAAGCGATGGGCTGGCCGACTACTTCTTTACCGCCACCAGCAAGCCGTCACCTGTGGGAAGCATCGCCGAAGAGAGGCGTTCGTCGTCGCGGATGGCCTTGCCGATCTGGCGCAACACGACGGTGGTGCTGTCCCTGGCAGCCGGGTTGGAAACCTTGTCCTTGTCCAGGGCGTCATTGATGACCAGTGTTCCACCCGACTTGAGCAGCCGGATGGCTTGCTCAACGTAACCGGGAAAGTTGGGTTTGTCGGCGTCGATGAACACGAGGTCGTAAGCGGAGTCGGTGAGGCGCGGCAAGACGTCGGCCGCACGGCCTGAGATTGTCCGGGTCCGGTTCGCCGGACTGCCGGATTCCAGGAAGGCCTCGCGGGCGGCCTTGAGGTGCTCGACGTCGACGTCGATGGTGGTCAGGACAGCCTGCGGACTGAGGCCGCGCAGCAGGCACACGCCTGAGACGCCTGCGCCGGAGCCCACCTCTACGACAGTCTGGGCCTTCGACGCCGCGGCCAGGACTGTCAGGACGGCGCCGACGCCGGGGCTCACAGGAGTAACGCCCAGCTCGAAGGAGCGTTCACGGGCGCGAAGCAACACGTCGTCCTCGGCAGGCAGATCTTCTGCATAGGACCAGCTGGTTGACTTGTCGGCACTCATGGGGGTTCGCTTTCCAGGCAGAGGGGTATTGCTTCCAGACTACTGGCTGCGGGCCGCCCGGCCCGGACGCCTGCGGCCCGCAATTCTGTGTCTTCCCGCGTGTCCTCCGGACAATGTTCGCTCTGCGGGAAAAGCCTGCCTGTGATCAGCAAAATCTCAGACAAGGCTGGGATGATATATATCCAGCCATCCAAGCGAGGGCCGGCAACGAACTCCTGAGTGACCGGCAGGATGACAAACAGTTTGAGGGGAGCGGACGATGCGGGCATCAAGTGCTGCGCCAGTCCAGACAACGGCAGCAGTCCTGAGTTCCACCGACACGGCCCCTCCGGCCGAGGAATGGGTCAGGCCAAGCTGGGAGGAAGTGGTGGAGAATCACTCCGCCAAGGTCTTCCGCCTTGCCTACCGGCTCACTGGAAACAAGTTCGACGCCGAGGACCTCACCCAGGAAGTCTTCGTCAGGGTCTTCCGTTCGCTTGAAAACTTCAAGCCAGGCACACTCGACGGCTGGCTGCACCGCATCACCACCAACCTCTTCCTTGACCAGGCCCGTCGGAAGAGCCGCATACGCTTCGATGCCCTGGCCGAAGACGCCGAATCCCGGCTGCCCGGGCATGAACCCGGACCCGAGCAGAGCTTCGAGCTGAACAACCTCGATCTCGATGTCCAGCGCGCCTTGGAAGAACTCCCCCCGGACTTTCGCGCCGCCGTCGTGCTTTGCGATCTTGAAGGCCTTTCCTACGACGAAGTTGCCGAAGCGCTTGACGTAAAACTGGGAACCGTCAGGTCCCGCATCCACCGCGGACGGACCATGCTCCGTGAAAAGCTGGCGCACCGGGACCCGCGTCCAGTTCAAGCCCGCAAACCCCGGCTCAAGATGCCGCGCATCGCCGGTCTCCTTTAGTCGCCGATGGGTTTGCTGAAAGGACGACGCGGTGCTTTGACTCGGGGAAATATCCGGCACAGCCGCGCCCCGGGCCACCTGCAGGAATGTTCTGAATGCCACGCCGCGGTACTGCGGGAACGCCAATACCTGGAACGGCTTCGCCGTGCGGCCGTCCCCGAGGCCAGCCAGGATTTCACCAACAGGCTGATCGAACACACCCAGCGGTTGGCCCAAACCGATTTTCCGGAGCGCCCTGCGCCCCAGCGGAGCGTGTGGCACGGTATCCGGCTGGCCAGCGCAGCGGCCGGTGGACTCGCCGTGAGCGCCGGAATCCTGGCGGTTGCAGCCTACGCGCTCGGCGGTGAAGTTGCGCCGCAGGCATCCAACCGTGGAGAGCAGGAAGTACGGACCCTGGTCAGTTCAACCGTGCCCGGAAACGCTGGAGAGCAACTCCCCATGACAGGTTCGCAGTTGAGTCTGCCCGTCAGCGTAGCCGGGACGGTGAGCCTGAGCGAGCAGCAGTTGTCCGAACTGCGCAGAGACGGTTGGGCATGTCCCGAG
>OUNM010054341.1_pt1 | contig 41656 bp, 28 predicted proteins | sample 1769961 | NCBI WGS metagenome assembly OUNM01 (sample SAMEA3914820, study PRJEB12502) | metagenome | biome: forest; material: soil | place: USA | collected 2012-03-12 | depth 0.3 m | reverse complement strand
TCGTGGCGGGATAAGGGCCGCCGTGTTGCATTGCAGGAGAGACTTCGACACCGGTCGGGAATCCATTGATGACCAGCCGGCCAGCCTTGCGCTCCAGCACCGCAATGAGCTCGGCGGCCTGGGCGAGATCTTCCGCTGTTCCGTGCAGGGTAGCTGTCAATTGGCCATCGAGGCGCTGGGCCACGCGCACGAGCTTCGCCATGTCCTGGGCTGTGACGAGGAGCGTGTATGGGCCGAAGACTTCCTCGTGAAGCTCCGGACGGAGAAAGAAACTATCGGCATCGGTCGAAAAGACCACGGCTTCGCCATGGGTCTTTTTCGGATCAGGCTCGGATTCGGAAACGGCGAGCGCTGTGACGCCCGGGACATTTTCGGCGGTATGGAGCCCGCTGTGATACGAGCGGCTGATGCCTGCGTGAAGCATCGTGGCCGGAGGCGTCGCACGGATCGCCGTGGCGAAGGAGTCTGTAAATGACTGCAGGTCCGGCCCGCCGATGCCAAATACGAGACCGGGCTTCGTACAGAACTGGCCGGTGCCAGTAGTTACGGAGGCTTTGAGCCCCTCCACAATCTGAGGCCCGCGTTCGCGGAGAGCACCGGGCAGGATGAAGACGGGATTCAGGCTGCTCATTTCGGCAAAGACCGGGATCGGGTCCGGGCGGCGCGCGGCGGCATCGAAGAGCGCGCGTCCTGCCGTGCGGGAGCCGGTGAATCCAACCCCGCGAGCGAGTGGATGCCGCACGAGGGCGGTGCCGATTCCTTCACCGCTGCCATGAAGCAGAGAGAAGGTTCCCAGCGGAAGGCCGCATGATTTCACGGCCCGAACGATGGCTTCGGCTACAAGCTCGGAAGTTCCCGGATGGGCGGGATGAGCTTTGACGATCACTGGACATCCGGCGGCGAGGGCCGAGGCGGTGTCTCCACCGGCGACAGAGAAGGCGAGGGGAAAATTGCTGGCGCCGAAGACGATCACCGGTCCCACCGGGATAAGCATGCGCCGAAGGTCGGGCCGCGGAAGCGGCTTTCGGTCGGGCAGGGCGGTGTCAATCCGGGCGTCGAGCCATGAACCTTCGCGCAGGACCTGCGCGAAAAGCTTGAGCTGATTTGCAGTGCGGCCTCGTTCGCCGGTGAGACGATCCTTCGGCAAACCGGTTTCGAGATGCGCGCGCTCGATCAGAGCGTCGCCGATTGCCACGATTTCGTCGGCGATTTTTTCCAGGAATGCCGCCCGCGTTTCCGCCGATGTTCTGCGATACGTGACGAACGCCTCCTCAGCGCTGGCCAGAGCCTCCTCGGCGGCCTCAATTTTGCACTCGTAAAACTCGGGTTCCAGCGACTGGCCGTCGAGAGGGCTAATGGCCCTGAAAGCGTGCGCACGTTCTTCGACGAGTGTGCCAGCGAGGATGCTTTTTCCGTGGAGGGACGTAGACATGGGGATGCGGGAAAGGCGACGAAAGCTAGTAAGTTAGTAAGACGTGGTTTGGAGATTCGCTTAGGCGACGAAGTTAATAAGCGTTCCGATTTCAGAAATTCGAATGCGGATTTCGTCGCCGGAACGAAGGGTGAAATCATTCGGCGGAACGATGCCGGTGCCGGTCAGGAGAAAGCAGCCGTTTGGAAATTCGTTATCCTGGAAGAGGTACGACACCAGCTCGGGAAAGCCCCTTTTCATGCGGTCGATCGCGGTTGCTCCGGCAAATGCGCGCAACCCCTGGCGGAGGATTTCAATGTGGATCTCGGTCTGCGGTGGAAGCGCTTCGCGAACGACAATACCGGGCCCGAGCCCACAGCAGGCGCTGTAGACTTTGGCCTGCGGCAGATAGAGCGGGTTTTCGCCTTCGATGTCGCGGGAGCTCATGTCATTTCCCACGGTGTAACCAAAAATCCGGCCTGCCGAATTGACGGCTAGCGCGAGTTCCGGCTCGGGGACATTCCAGAGGGAATCGCTCCGCAGCCGGACAGAAGCACAGGTGCCGACGACTCGATGCGGCGTGGCCTTGAAGAAAAGCTCCGGACGCGCGGCATCGTACACACGATCGTAAAAGCTGCCTCCACCGGCTTCCTTCGATTCGTCCATCCGCGCGTCGCGCGAACGTAGATAAGTCACGCCGGCGGCCCATACCTCCTGGCTCGCGATGGGCGCGGCCCAGCGGGACGGCGCGAGCACTGGCTTGGCGTCGATCAATTGTTCTCGCAGCCACACGGCTGGTTCTTCGTGGCGAAACAGAATGTCGAGATTCGTTTCCCTGAGCTGGAAGAGGTCTTCTCCGCGTTGGGCAATGATGGCGCTATCGGCACGGTAGACGGTGATAGGAGGGAGCTGCATCGCGGCGGAGGATGGCGGGATGGCGGTCTGTCTTCAAGCTTCGTGCTTTTCTTCTCGAAAGGGCGCGACTCCTCGTTAGTTTTCGCCGCATGTCATATCCGAGCCGCTTCATTGCGATGGTCACGCTGCTGGTGGGGAGCCTTGCTCCTGTGTATGCGCACGCCCAGGCTACTCCGAATTTCCTGACCCCAGAGGAGCAGGCCGCCGGTTGGAAATTGCTCTTCGACGGCAAAAAGGTGACCGGATTTCGCGGCGTCGAGAAAATGGATTTTCTGGCCAGCGGCTGGAAGATTCAGGACGGCACGCTCGTTCTCCCGAAATCGATCGACGACTCGGGCAAAGTGACCGGCGGCGACATCATGACGACGCAGCAGTACGGTGATTTCGAATTTTCGTTCGAATGGAAGCTTACCGTATCGGGCGCAAGCGGCATTCTGTACGGCGCACGCGCTGGATTTGGCCAGAAGCCGTTTGGATATCAGTTCCAGATCATCGATGACATGCATCATCCGGACGGCCTCAAGGGCGGCCCGATCCGTCGCACGGGCGCCCTTTATTCGATCCTCCCGCCCGGCGATAACAAGAAGATCAATTCCGACGGCTGGAACGAGGGCCGGATTCTCGTGCAGGGCACACATGCCGAGCACTGGGTCAATGGGGAGAAGGTCCTGGAGTACGAATTTTCGAGTCCGCGACTCATGCAGGCGATCTCGGCTGCGGTGCGTTCAAATAACCTCCGTGTCGGGCCGGGTTTTGGAGCGAAGGTAGTCGGACCGATCGTATTGTTGGACAAGGGCGAGGAAGTCGCCTTCCGGAGCCTCAAGATCCGGGTGCCGGTGGCCGCGGCCGCAGCCCCGCCCGCTGCCGCTGCAGTGCCTGCGACTCCGGCGGCCGTTCCCGCCGCGACGGTGACTCCGCGAGTGGGGCCGACGCCGTTCAAGTCGCGCATTCCGATTCCCGGCGAATAGCTGAAATTGAATCGGGGGTTCCAGCTTAGCTAGTATGGCGAATCACATTTAGTTTACGAGTAGCAGGATGTTTTTTACTCGAAACCATTGATTGTTCCAAAGGCTCTGGCTTTTAAAGGCTTCGTTCCCCATATCGTTCTCCCATCCTCCTATTCCCTTATGCGACTCCGCCTCCTTACACTTGCCCTCATTGCCCTGGCTCCAATTTCCCTCTTTGCCGAGGGACCCAATAACCAACTGACGCAGGAAGAAAAGGCGGCAGGCTGGAAGCTCCTCTTCGATGGCACGAGCATCAATGGCTGGCGTTCGGTCGGTAAGCCCGATGCTCCGAAAGAAGGCTGGGTTGCCCAAGACGGCGAGCTGCGTCTTATCAAGAAGGGTGGAGTGAAGGGCGGCGGTGACATCATTACCAACGAGATGTTCACCGACTTCGAGCTGACATGGGACTGGAAGATTTCGCCCGGTGGAAACAGCGGCGTGAAGTACAACCTGCCCAATGCGGACAAGAACGTCGGCTGTGAGTACCAGTTGCTCGACGACGAGAAGCATCCTGACGCCAAGCTGCACGATGGCAAGCGGATCACCGCTAGTCTCTACGACGTCATCGCTCCCGCCGCCGACAAGAAGCTGAATCCCGCCGGTGAATGGAATCACAGCCGGATCCTCGTTTCAGGCAATCATGTCGAGCACTGGCTCAATGGTGGCAAGGTCGTTTCCTGTGACTTCGGCAGCGACGAGATGAAAAAGCTCATCGCCGAGAGTAAGTTCAAGGGTGTCGAAGGCTGGGGCGTCAAAACCAAATCGCCGATCCTCCTGCAGGATCACGGCAACGAAGTCACCTTCCGTAATATCAAGATCCGCGTTCCGGCCGCGAAGTAACGTGCCGGGAGTGACCGGAGATCCAGGGATTCAGCCATGAGTGACGACCTTGCCGCGCGCATGGCTGAGGATCTCCGGGAGATCGAGCGGACTTACATGCCCTTTGGCAAGTTTGGGCCGGAACATTTCCCGCCAAACGGCATTCCGATCTTCGATCTGCCTGCGGAATATCTTGGCTGGTTCGCGCAGAAAGGCTGGCCCCGTGGACGGCTGGGACAGCTGCTCCATATCGTCCATCAAATGAAAGCGGATGGCGCGGATTGCGCCTTTGATGAAATGCGGAGGCGGGCAGGGGGCCGGTCTGCGCTGCGCCCGCCGAAGATCAAGCCGCGGATCTGGACGTAAGCGCAGCCGATGACGATACGGAGCAGTCGACTGCGCGATGTGCGAGACGCTGAACTGATCGCCGCGACTTACGCTGCTCCGCCGACTTGCTGATTTTCGCTGCGCAGATTTCCGGATTTGCCGAACGTCTCCGCCACGCTGGGCACAGGCGCGGCGTTGGCCGTGCCGATGATATCGGCATTCTCGTGACTCTCGTCGCGGCGGGCGAACTTCACGCCAACGAGCCTCGAGACGCCGTGCTCCTCCATCGTTACGCCGTAGATCGCATCGGCTCGTGCGATGGTGCGCTTGTGGTGCGAGATGACGATGAACTGGCTCTGCGAGACGAACCGGTCGAGGATCTTGATGAAGCGCGAGATGTTCGATTCGTCGAGCGGTGCGTCCATTTCGTCGAGGACGCAGAACGGCGAAGGCTTCACCATGTAGATCGAGAAGAGCAGGGCGACCGCCGTCATCGTACGTTCACCGCCGGAGAGAAGGGTGATCGACTGCAGCTGCTTGCCAGGAGGCTTCGCGATGATGTCGATGCCGCTTTCGAGCGGATCGCTTTCGTCCGTAAGGATGAGGTTCGCTTTGCCTCCACCGAAGAGCTCTCCGAACATTTCCATGAAGTTCACACGGATCTTCTCGAAGGTCTCCGCGAAGAGCTGGCGCGTCGTCGTGTTGATCTTCTGGATGACGTTGAGCAACTCCTCCTTTGAATTGAGCAGATCGGTATTCTGCTTCTCGAGGAAGCTGTGGCGCTGCTCGAGTTCGTCGTACTCCTGGATGGCGTCGAGATTGACCGGCCCCATGGAATCGATGCGCTGATCGATTTCGCGAACGAGCGAGTCGATTCGGTTCCAATCCACGTCGAATGCTTCCATTTCCTCCTCTGGCTCGGCGGCTTCTTCCTCGGAAGCCTGTGCCGGTGCGGGCTGCGCCGCTTCCGCCGATGCGTCGCCTGGTCCGGCGTCAGAATCGGATGCTCCGCCCGAACGCTGGCGCTTGAGCGCTTCCTTCACCGCTACGCGCAACGCGTACAGATCGCGCTGAAAGTCCCGTAGATCGATCTGATACCGCTTTTGAATATGCTCGCTCAGCGCATTGATCCGCATGTCGAGCTGGCTTTGACGGACTTCCAGCCGGCTGCGCTGGTCGTGGCACTGAGAAAGCTGGCTCCGATGAATCCGAAGATCGTTTGCAGCCTGCTCGGCGGCGGCGGCGATGCCCGCGCGCTCTTCGATCATGGAGGCCACTTCCGATTCCGCTTCGCCGACCCGCGCGCGCAGACCTTCGAGATTCACCTCGATCTCGGAATTCTCCGCGATCGTCGCTGCGGCGCGCTGTTCGTAACTCTCGATATCCGTGCGGCGCTGGGAAATGAGTTCGTTTAACTCCACGAGGCGCGCCTCCATTGGCTCGCGCTGATGATGCAGCGAACTGTGGCGCTGCCGTTCGGTGGCGACCTTGACCTTGAGTTCGTTGAGTTCGCCGGAGACTTCGCTCTCCTGAGCCCGGAGCACTTCGAGATTGCTTTGCGATTCGCTGCGTTGGGCCTGAAGCGCCTCGACTTGCTGGATCGCACTCTGGATCTCGCTTTCCAGTGCATCCAGCTTATCAGCGGCTTCGCGATGCCGAGCTTCGATCGTGCCGCGTTCCCAATCGAGATTCTGGGACTTCTTTTCCGCATCCTGGAACTCGCGTTCGAAAACACTGAGCTGCCCGCGCAGCGTCGAGAGCGTCATCGTCGAATTCTGCTTCTCTTCGCGAGCTTCGTCGGCCTGAACCTGCGCCGCTTCGATCTGCGCCAGCACGGCCTCGCGCCGCTCATTGAGCACGGCCAGCTGCTGTCGAAGGGTTTCCACTTCGGCTTCGAGCGAAACGATCTGGTTCTTTCGTTCGAGAACTGAATTCGCGGCTTCCTGCGTGGCGCCACCGTAGAGAATGCCATTTCCCGTGAGCACTTCGCCGGCGAGCGTCACGATGGCGGAGCCGCGCATCTTGAACAGCTTCATCGCTGTCTCGAGATTCGGCACCAGGATCGTGTGATTGATCAGCCGCTCGACCAGGCGTTTAACGTCGGGCTGCGGTTTGACTTTGTTGATCAGCCAATCGAGCGCTCCTTCCGGAAGCGATAATTCCTCGCTCTCCACGTGGGCGAAGATGCTGTCGAATTCCCGCAGGGCGAGGGAGGTCTTGCCGAGCTTCTTGCTTGTCAGCGTCTTGATGACGGCTTCGGCGACCATCGTGTCTTTCATCACGATGGTTTCCATGTTTGCGCCGAGCGCGGCTTCGACGGCTGGGACGAATTCCGGGGCGACCTCGATGAATTGCGCCAGCGCTCCGTGAATGGACGGCTTGAAGAAATCGGGATCGTCGAGACCGCGGAGCACGGCCTGCGTGCCCTGGGAGAATCCTTCGCCGCCGGCGACCATCGCTCGCAGGACTTCGAGCTTCGATTCCTTTTCGGAAAGCGTGCGCTGGACGCCGCGGATTTCCTGATCGACGCCGGAAAGCGAGGTCTGCCCTTCGCGCAAGAGGCCTTCGCCTTCCGCAAGGCGGGCGTTTGCCTGCTCCAGTTCGCTCGTGACTCGTTCGATATCCTGCCGGGTTTGCGCCTGTTGCTCGCGGACGCGATCGAGCGCGGCAGTGACGCCGTCCAATTCGCTCGAAAGAATCGCGAGGCGTGCCTCTGCGCCGTCACGCTGCTGGGCGACGCTGGAGATCTGTCCCCGCACGGACGAAAGCTTCTGTTCCTGTCGTTGGATCTCACCAACGATCGAGGTGATGGCGCGCTCGGCTTCCTGCCGCTCGGAGTTCATGGAAGCCGATGCAGCCTGCTTCTCCTCCATACGCCGGAGCTCGGTCGCAAGAAGACCGGTGATCTGCTCGAGCTGGATATCAGTTTCCTGAAGCTGGTTTTCGGCGATGCGCAGCTTTTCCTCGGATCCGGCGACGTCGGCGCGGTAACGATCGATGAGATTCGTAAATTCCTCGGCCCGCTCGTTGTTGAAAATGATGCGGTTCTCGTGATTGGAGATCCGGGTCCGGAGATCGTTCACGACGCGGCGGCTGGCATCGAGCCGCTGCTCCATTTCAGCGAGCGCAGCCCGTTGCACGGCGACATCGCTTTCCTGGCGCTCGATCTCGGCTTCGGCTTCGCTCTGGCGCCCCGAAACGGCGGCGAGTTCTTCAGCCGTCTTGACGCGCTGTTCCTCGATCGTGTCCCACTGGCGCTTCGCGTTGTGCGTTTCGAGCGTTTTGAGATCGGCAAGGAGCGCCTGATAGCGGCGGGCCTTGCCGGCCTGGCGCTGGAGCGATCCGATCTGCCGCTTCACTTCCTTTACGATGTCCTGCAGACGAAGCAGATTCGCCTCGGTCGCCTCCAGCTTTCGGAGCGCTTCCTTCTTCTGCGACTTGAACTTCGTAATGCCGGCGGCTTCCTCGAAAATGGCGCGGCGATCTTCCGGGCGGGAGGACAGGATCTGGTCGATCTTGCCCTGCTCCATGATGGAGTAGGCGGACCGGCCGATGCCGGTGTCCATGAAGAGCCCGTGTATGTCCTTCATCCGGCACGGGGTCTTGTTGAGGAGATACTCGGAACCGCCGTCGCGAAATACGCGACGCGTGATCGTTACCTCGTTCCACTCGAGGCCCAATTCCTTCTCGCAATCCGCAAAGGTCATCGAGACTTCAGCCATTCCCAGCGCCTGACGCGAATCCGTGCCCGAAAAGATGACGTCGGCCATTTCGCCGCCGCGCAGCGCTTTGGCCGATTGCTCGCCGAGGACCCAGCGCATGGCGTCGAGCACGTTGGATTTTCCGCACCCATTTGGACCAACCACGGCGGTCACCCCCTGATGGAAATTGAGGACCGTTTTCGGGGCGAACGACTTGAAACCGAGAAGTTCTAGGGACTTGAGGTACATGGTGTTGCCGGGACGATTTGAACGGAGAGATCCCAATTTCGCGACGAAATGGCAAGTCAATATGTTGTGGGTTGCCAAATCCAGCCACCACAAGGGGATGTGGTATTTCGCTCTGAGAGCTTGATTCGTTGGCAGAGGATTCCGAACGGGAACGACTTATGCCGGCGGTTCCAAATCCAGCTCGATCAATGCCAATCTTCACCGAATTGATTTGAGCCTTGGCTCGTCTCAGCGAAAAGAATTCTTCCACCACTCCATGTCCGAAACAGACAAACACCAGCATCTAGCAGGCGCCACCATAGCGTGCGTTCTGGCCTTGGTGGTTGCCTCTTCGTGGATCGGATATGCGCGATGGCTGGAGAGGCGCGCCTTGGGAGCCGTCGCGCCGCTACTTTTTCAGTCGAAGAATCAGGGCGAAGTCCTTGCGCGGGCCGCTTGGCAGGATCCACAGATGCTGCCGGTTTATGGCGGCTCGGAACTCCAAAAGGAAACGTGGGGCATGGCTCCGGTCTTTTTCGAAAAGGCTCCGACTGGATTTGCGGTCTTTGCGATCGGGAAGGAAGGCACAATGCCGCTCAACATGGTGCATCGGATCGCTGCGATGGGCGAGGCCGTTCGCGGAAAGAAGGTCGTCGTCATTCTCTCGCCGACGTGGTTCCTCCGTCCGACGGCGCATCCGCGCTTTTATGAAGGAAATTTCTCTCTCCTGCAGGCGCAGGAATTTGCCTTCAGCGGGTATCTGGACTTTGCGCTGAAGCAGGACGGCGCCCGCCACATGCTGGAATATCCGGCCACGCTGAAGGATCGACCGCTGCTAGAGTTTGCCTTGAAACGGTTGGCTGGAGGAACGGCAGCCGACCGCATGCTGTATGCCTGTGCGATCCCGCTGGCGCGGGTCGAGGATGCAGTGCTCCGCGCGCAGGATCATTTTGAGACGGTCGGCGAGATTCATTCGCTGGTTGGAACGCCGGGACAGTGGCATCCGCATGTGCATCCGCTGGACTGGCCTGCTCTCTTTGCCGAGGCGATGCGCAAGACCTACACGTGGGCGGACAACGATCCGAGGCCCGAGAAGGTTTTTCAGGATATTGAGCGGCGCAAGGATGCGGCGTTCAGCGAGCTGGCGGCGAGTGCCCACGAATGGGAGCATCTGGACCTGCTTCTGCGGACTTTGTCGCAACTCGGTGCGCGTCCGCTCCTGCTGAGCCCGCCGCTCAATGGTCCGTATCTGGACCGCATCGGCGTTTCTGCGCAAGCCCGTGAAGATTTCTACAAGAGGTTGCGCGGGATGGCGGACCACTATGGGTTTGAGTTGATGGATTTTCAGGATCGCGAGTGGGATTCGCAGTTCCTTGTGGACCGGCATGATCATCCAAGCGTGGAAGGATGGATGTATTACAACTCCGCGATCGATGGATTTTTCCACGGCGGCTCTTTAGAGTGGCAGCCTTCGGACACTCGACCGAAGAAGTTGCGGGCAAGTCCCGCACCGTGATTGTCAGAGCCGCGGGCGCTCGATAGCCTCGCTGCAATGAACACTGTGCAGCTCGACCGTCTTCTTCAGTTCCTCCGCTTTCCGAGCATCTCGACCGATCCGGATTACAAGGCCGACGTCGCGGCTTGCGCGGAATGGCTCGCGGCGGAGTTGCGCGTCAACGGACTGGAAGCTGACGTGCATCCGACTGCCGGTCACCCGATCGTCGTAGGCCGGAATCGCCATGTGCCTGGCCGCCGCACGGTGCTTATCTACGGTCACTACGACGTTCAGCCTGTCGATGAACCGGAACGGTCGCCCGGCGAACCAGCCGATCCGAACCGGCATTGGCTTTCAAAGCCTTTCGAGCCAACGATCAAGAACGACGTCCTCTTCGCTCGCGGAGCGGCAGACAACAAGGGCCAGATCTTCGCGCACATCACCGGAATTGCCGAAACGCTCGATCGCACCGGTGATCTGCCGGTGAATCTGATCCTGCTCGTCGAAGGCGAAGAGGAAATCGGCAGCGAGCACCTGGAGCAATTTCTCATCGAGCATCGCGAGGAACTGAAATGCGACATCATCGCCATTTCCGATACCGGCATGATTGCCAAGGGTGTGCCGACCTTCACCTACGGTCTCCGGGGCATTGCCGCAATGGAGATGAAGGTCGTCGGCCCGGCGAGCGATTTGCACTCGGGGATCTATGGCGGCGCGGTGATGAATCCCGCGACTGCGTTGGCGCGTCTGATTTCGACGCTGCATGACGATCAGGGGCGCGTCGCCGTTCCCGGATTTTACGATGGCGTGGCGCCGCTGGCCGATTGGGAGCGCGCATCATGGAGCCGCCTGCCGCTCTGCGAAGCGGATCTCGTGCGCCTGACAGGCGTGACCGCCCTTGCGGGTGAGGCTGGTTTCTCCGGCTTCGAACGCATCTGGGCTCGGCCGACCGCTGAGGTGAATGGAATCGGCGGGGGATTTCAGGGAAGGGGAACGAAGACAGTGATTCCGCGCGAGGCTTTCGCGAAGCTGACCTTCCGGCTCGTGCCGAATCAGCAGCCGGAGAAGGTTCTGGAGAACGTGAAGGCACACCTTCGCGCGCACTGCCCGCCGGGAGTGAAACTCGAACTCACGACCGGTCATTCCGGCGAACCTTACGTCACGGACCCGCATTCGAAGGCTGGGGAGGCAGCTCAGCGTGCCCTGCGCCGCGCATTTCCAGGAAAGGATATCGCTCTCATTCGCGAAGGCGGAAGCATCCCGATCGTCAATACGTTCAAGCGCGTGCTTGGTGTTGAGACCCTTCTGCTCGGCCTAGCTTTGCCTGACTGCCGCGCACACGCGCCGAACGAAAACTTCCCGCTCGAAAACTTCGCTGCCGGCGCCGACATGAACCGCGCGTTGCTCGAGGAATTGGCGAATCTGTAACCGTCCAGCATTCGCCCGCACCTCGAGACGCGGGCGAATCTCGGGCCTTCAGGGCGCTGTCGAAGACTCCCGTATCAAGTACACGGACTTACGGCACCGCCTGCGGCTGAATGTTCCACTCGCGCTCGCAGTAATCGCGGATCGAACGATCCGAAGAGAACTTGCCGATTCGGGCGGTGTTGAGGATCGATTGGCGCGTCCACTCGGCCTCGTTCTGCCATAGCGCGCTCACGCGCTCCTGTGCATCGATGTACGCCTGGTAATCGGCGAGCAGGAGATAGGGATCGCCGTTGAGGAGATTCTCGACGATTGGACGGAACAGCTCCTTGTCGCCGCCGCCGAGCGCGCCGCTTTCGATGAAGTCGATTACTTCGCGCAGAGTCGCATCTCGTTCGTAATAATCACGCGGACGATAGCCCGATGCCTTGAGGTCTACGACCTCCGGAGCAGTGAGCCCGAAGAGGAAGAAATTTTCGGCTCCGACTTCCTCGCGGATCTCGACGTTCGCGCCATCCAGCGTGCCGATGGTGAGAGCGCCGTTCAGCGAGAACTTCATATTCCCGGTCCCGCTTGCCTCTTTGCCTGCCGTGGAGATTTGCTCCGACAGATTGGCGGCGGGATAGATGAAATGAGCGTTCTTTACATTGAAGTCCGGGAAAAAGACGACCTTGAGCCGCCCGCGTACCGCTGGATCGGAGTTCAGGAGATCTCCTGTGGCTGTGATCAGTTTGATGATTCGTTTGGCCATGAAATAGCCAGGTGCGGCCTTTCCTCCAAAGATGAACGTGCGAGCGGGGATGCCTGATTCCGGAGCGCGGCGCAGCCGCAGATACAGCGTGAGGATATGCAGCACGGCGAGATGCTGGCGCTTGTATTCATGGATGCGCTTCACCTGTATGTCGAAGAGCGCGTCTGGCGATACATCGATTCCCGTGCGCTCGGCGATGAGCGTGGCCAGCCGACGTTTGTTTGCAAGCTTCACCTCGCGCCATTGCCGCTGAAATTCCGCGTTATCGGCAAACGATTCGAGAACGCGAAGACGGTTGAGATCCTTTAGCCAGCCGTCGCCGACCCGCGTGGTGATGAGTTGGGCGAGGCCTGGATTGCTTACGGCCAGGAAGCGGCGAGGGGTGACGCCATTGGTCACGTTGCAGAACTTATTCGGCCACAGTTCCGCGAAATCGCGCAGGACTGTATCCTTGAGCAATTCCGAGTGGAGCGCCGCCACGCCATTGATTGCGTGGCTTCCGACGCATGCGAGATGCGCCATGCGCACATTGCGGCGTCCGCTTTCGTCGATGAGGGAAAGCCGTACAACGCGGGCTTCGTCGCCTGGAAATGCCTCGCGTACTTCTTCCAGGAAGCGGCGATTGATTTCGAAGATGATCTCGAGATGTCGCGGGAGCAGCGCGCCGAAAAGATCGACCGTCCATTTCTCGAGCGCCTCCGGGAGCAGTGTGTGATTCGTGTACGCAAACGTCGCTTGCGTGACTTTCCATGCCTCGTCCCAGCCGAGTTGGTGTTCGTCCACCAGCAGCCGCATCAGTTCCGCGACGGCGACTGCCGGATGTGTATCGTTGAGTTGTACCGCCCATTTTTCGTGGAAGTTCTCGGGTGTCCCGCCTAGCAGGGAATGGATGCGGAGCATGTCCTGCAGCGAACAGCTCACGAAAAAGTATTGCTGTTTGAGCCGGAGTTCCTTGCCGGCGGCGACCTCGTCGTTCGGATAGAGCACCTTCGAAATATTCTCCGACGCCATCTTGTCATGGACCGCGCGATAGTAGTCGCCGTGATTGAATGCCGCGAAGTCGAAGGACTCGACTGCTTCGGCCTTCCATAGCCGCATGATGTTACACGTCTCCACACGGTAGCCGAGGATTGGCGTATCGCAGGCGACGCCTATGGCCTCGGTATCGGGGATCCATTTCACGCGATAGCTTCCGTCCTGCTCTCGCCATGATTCGGTGCGGCCGCCGAATTTGACTTCGAAGCGAATTTCCGGACGTGCGATCTCCCATGGATTGCCGTAGCGCAGCCACTTGTCGGTGGCTTCGATTTGCCATCCATCGCGTATGATTTGATCGAAAATTCCGAACTCGTACCGGATGCCGTATCCGATTGCGGGCACTTCGACCGAGGCCATCGAATCCATGTAACATGATGCCAGCCGCCCAAGTCCGCCGTTGCCAAGTCCGGGTTCTTCCTCCTCGGCCAGGATCTCATCAAAGTCATAGCCGAGACCCTTTAGCGCTTCCCGAGCCGTATCGGTAATACCCAAGTTGAGCAAGTTATTGGCAAGATGGGGGCCGGGCAAAAATTCCGCCGATAGATAGGCAACGCGGCGTGCGCCTGCTCCGCCGTAATGCGAGAGGCTTCGGACTGAGCGCTGGAAGAGCCGGTCACGGACCGTGAGGGCCAGCGCGATATAGAGGTCGTGTTTGGTTGCGGTGCTTTGGATTCGGCCCATTCCGCAGCAAAGGTTATCGAGGAAAGCCTGTCGTATTTCGGAAACACTTAGGCCGGTGCGGATTGTGTCGGAATGATTCATAAGACGCAGTGCGGAAAAATTCGCCAGACGTGCAATTGTCTTACCGGGCGTCGCCAGATCTGCCTATGAGACCTTGGTGTTACGGTGGCGGCTTCCGCTATTGCGGGAGCATGGCCGTGCGGATCACCGCGAACAGAAACAGAGCGACGGCAAATGCAAATGCCACCGTGCGAACCCTGGCTTGCTCGAATTTTCCGGAAGCGCTCGCGAAGAAGAGCACGGTGGCGAACAGAACCGTATTAGCGAGGTAGTCACCGGAAATGCTACCTGCGTGGCGGCCATCCTGGAGGCTTGCCGCGGCTTTGGAAGTTGCTTCGGCTGCTTCCTGCGTGCCACGCAATTGGTAAAGGTTTGGCTCGAATGGATCCTGATCGGCCTTCGGATTTTCAAATGGCTTCTGTGCAATCCATGCGTCGTAGGCCTTGCGCATGTCCGGCGGGAAGCGGTCGATGTAAAAGTTCGCCAGCTTCTCATTTCCCGCGTGTTGCGCGGCGAGCATCTCCATGAACATGGCGGTATGGATCGTCGCGGCCTGCATTCCCTGGATCGTGAGCAACGCAGCTTTGCGTTCTAGCGCGTTGTACTCGTTCATCTTTCGATTAGCTCTGCGTGTCCACGCCGCGGATTGATACGAACACCACGCCGTACACAGGGTGACGAATGCCATGATCGAGGCAATGACCGGCTCCAGCCATCGCTTTGGTGACGGCTTCGGCTGCGGCACGGATTCGGAAGGCTGTTCCATCGCTGATGGAGAAACGCTTCCGAAGACTAGGTGGGCCGCAGGCTATGATCTATCGGACGAAGGTCTTATTCAGTGGCGCTGATGCAGTGCGATTATGTTGGTTAGACCGCTTCCGCCATCGCGTGTCCAGCGATCCAGCCGGTGGTCCAGGCAGCCTGGAAATTGAAGCCACCGGTAATGCCGTCTATGTCCAGTAACTCGCCAGCAAAGTAGAGCCCCGGGCAAATACGGCTTTCCATGGTCTTGAAATCAACTTCCTTCAGCCGCACGCCGCCGCAGGTGACGAATTCATCCTTGTTCAGGCTCTTGCCGGTGACAGGCAATTCGGTTCGGACGAGCATCCCGGCAAGCGTCTGGGCACCGGCACGTGTCAGCGTGGTCCAGCGGGTATTCGCGCTGATGCCAGAGGCCGATACGAGCTGTTCCCAAAGACGCGACGGCAGCCCGCCAACGGGTGTGTTGGCGACCAACTTTGCGGGTTGTGATGTCCGCTGCTGCTGCAGCTTTGCCGCAGCCTGCTCGGGATTCAGATCTGGAAGCCAGCGGATGTGCAGCGGGAATTGGTAGTTCATACCTTCCAGGATTCGCGCGCCCCACGCCGAGAGCCGCAGGATTGCCGGGCCGCTCACGCCCCAGTGCGTGATGAGCACGGGCCCGCGCTCGCGCAATTTCGTGCCGGGCACTGAGACTTCCGCATCCTCGACCGCGAGGCCGGGAAGCTCGCGCAGCCAGGGCGTCTCGACGTGGAATGTGAAGAGCGATGGAACGGGCGGCTCGATGGTGTGACCGAGCGATTCGGGCAGTTTGCCGGCTGTGCTGGTCCGACAGCCACCGGTTGCGAGGAGCAATTGAGCGCACTCCGCTACTTCGCCGTCTGACAGGGTGACGGTGAATCCGCCGGCTGGATTCTTTTCCACACGGTCTACTCCTCGACGTGGAAATAGCTTCACGCCGACGCGAGCGGCTTCGCGCATCAGGCATTCTATGATGGTTTCAGACGAATCGGTGATCGGAAACATCCGGCCATCGCGCTCAGTCTTGAGGCGGACGCCGCGTTGCTCGAACCACGCTACGGTATCCTTCGGCTGGAAGCGGTGAAATGGCGCGATCAAGGATCGCTCGCCACGCGGATAGCGGGCGGTGAGGGCGCGCGGCTCAAAACACGAGTGCGTGACATTGCATCGTCCGCCGCCGGAGATCCGCACTTTGCTCAGGAATTGCGAAGTCTTTTCGAGAATCCAGACCTCGCGTCCGGGCGCGGCTCCGGCGCAGGCGATGGCGGCGAAAAACCCGGCGGCGCCGCCGCCGATGATGATGACACGTTGAGAAGAAGGCACGAAGGGAATGACGAAATCAGAATGACGAATGACGAAGGAATGACGACGTCCGAAGGTCGAATCGGCGCAATAGCGCGATGCCGTTCACTTCGTCATTTGGTATTTGGGCTTCGTTCGTCATTCGTCATTCTGATTTCGTCATTACGTAAAAACGTATCGCGTAAGATGAAAGAACACAGGGGCGGCGAAGCACAGCGAATCCAGGCGGTCGAGGATGCCTCCGTGGCCTTCGATCATTGATCCCCAATCTTTTACCCCGCGATCGCGCTTGATTGCTGACATCACGAGCCCGCCGCAGAAACCGAGAAGTGTCGCGGTCAAGGCGAGCAGTCCCGCCTGCCACAAGGCGAAAGGCGTGATCCACCAGAGACAAGCTCCCAGAGCAGAAGCGCTGAGAACGCCGCCGATGAAGCCTTCCCAGGTCTTGGAAGGGCTGAGGATCGGCGCGATTTTGTGCCTGCCGAAAAGCTTGCCCCAGACGTACTGGAGCACGTCGCTCAATTCGACCACTGCGACGAGGAAGAATAAGAGTAGTGCACCGTCATCAAGACCGTGCCGGCTCACCTTGAACTTCAGCATCAGCAGGGCGGGAGCATGGCTGAGGCTATACACGCAAATCATCAGTCCCCATTGCACAATGGCCGTGCGGACTAGGAAATCCTTCGTGTCTCCAGCCAGCGCCTGCCGGATGGTCAGAAAAAGAAACGCATAGACTGGGATGAAGATCGCAAAGAGTCCGTACCACTCTTTGTTGATGAGCCAGTACTGCCCGGGCAGGATGATAAAGAAGGCCCAAGAGAGTGCGCGATGATCGCCGCGCGCGGTGGGCGAGAGCGTGACGAATTCTCGCAGGGATAGAAATGAGAGCAGGCCGAAGAGGATCGTCGGACCTGTGCGACCGACCGCTAGCGCCCCGAGGAAGATGACGACCATCCACCACCACGCACGAATGCGGGCGTTGAGATTGTCGATTACCTTGCGCGAAGCTTCTCCGGTGGTTCGCAGGCTGAGGACCGACCCAATCGCAGTCGCGACAGTCAGCAGTCCAGCGACGCTGCCAAAGAGGATGAAAACCGATCGATCGAAGTGCACGGAAAGTGAGAGGATTCAGTAAGCCTGTGGATTGGGAAATGGCCGCGTCTCTCTTGAAGACGGGTTACTGGTCACGCCGCCCTCCGAGTTCCAGGACTGCCCGCCGCGCGCGTTCGAGAAAGGCGTTCTTTCCTTCGGCTTCATCGAATTGCAGCGGCGCGCCGAATGTTACCGAGCAGAGCAGGGGCAGGGGAAGGATTTCGCCTTTGGGCAGGACGCGGCTGAGATTGTCGATCCACACGGGGATGAATTCCACACCCGGCCGTTCTTTTGCGAGATGATAGATGCCGCTCTTGAATTCGCCAACGCCGTCGGGATTTCGTCCGCCTTCAGGAAAGATGATCAGCGAGTCGCTGGCATCCAGCGCGCCAAGCATGAGCTGCAGCGGATTATTCGAGCGCGTGACGCGTTTGCGTTCGATGAGGACGGCATTGAAGACTTTCTCGGCCAGGTACAGACGATGCCGTGAAGCGGTCCAGTAATCGTGCGCCGCCACTGGGCGCGTGCGGGCGCGGATTGCTTGTGGAAGCGCCGCCCAGAGAAGAACAAAGTCGAGGTTGCTCGTGTGGTTGGCAAAATAGACACGCTGCTGCGGATGCGGTGCGCAGCCAACCCATCGGGCCTGCGCTCCCGTGAACAGACGCACAAAGGTGGCGAGACTCTGACCTTTCATCGGGCTTCAAGGGTGCGTGTCAGCCGGTATGTGCGCCGAATGCAAGTGAAGGCCGTGCCAATGGCGACCCAGTAGAACACGAGTACCAGAATTTGCGGCGGATGACTCGGCACGATCAGGGCGCTGAGCGCACCGACTGTCATCCAGAACATCCGATGCGGTTTGGCCATTGGGCCGCTGAAATCCTGTGGCAGTCCGAGTGCGCCGCCGAGCAGGCGCAAGTAGGCGGTCGTGACGGCCAGTAGCGCCGCGATCCAGCCCACGACCGGATGACAAATTCCATATCCGGCTCCGACGAGGATGAACACGTCTGCGAGCCGGTCGGGCACATCATTGTAAAGGTCGCCGGTCTTACTTTTCAATCCGCCCTCCACGGCCATGACACCGTCGAGCATGTTGCAGAGGAGACGGAGTTGGATTCCCACTGCCGCGACCAGAAAGAACCACAGGGAGCGGCTGGAATAATAGAATGCCGCGCCCGCGATCGCTGCAAATCCCACGCTGAGGATCGACACGTGGTTCGGCTTGAGCCCCAAGCGAACCAGCGCCAATGCGAGTTTCGGGACCCACGCTTTCGAACGGGTTTTTAAAGGACGGCGATCCATCGACGGTCACCTTTAGATGAAGATGGCGCACGAAACACACGAAATATGATGATTCTGTGACGTTTTTCCGCGCCGGATTGCGGGCCTCTTCCATATCCGGGAGCGCGGAAGTTGAGCGGCGACCGTGCGCAAGATCGGCGCACAATGGGCGAACGGTGACAAATCTGGGTCAGGCTGCGGGCGTCCTCGGCAGTTCGCCAAATGCGGTTTCTTTAGGAAGCACGATTCCGAAGCGCTTTTCGAGGACCTCGAGCAACGCTGCGTCGTCTGGCAAGCCTTGTGCGACTTCTGCGGTCTGCGTGACCGTTACCAGCTCGCGATTGCGAAGGAAGTAGCGGGCTTCCGGTGTGGGCAGTTGCGCCGTCAGCGTCTGAACGAAACGCGAGTCCGGATGCGTAGAGGAATAATGATTTGCCGGTTCGTAATCCACCGGGAGGTGCGGCTCGAGTGTGAAGGCATACTGATCCGGTCCACCCATGAGGCATTGCGCGCATTGCAGGACCCAATAGGCATCTTCGCGTCGTAGCGAGAAGGTCCAGCCGTACTGCGAGGTTTCCCGATCCGTTTCGAGCAGAAGCGGTTCAAAGAGGCCCCAGCCGCCGAACCCGGCGTCGCAAAGCCAGCGTGCGCCGTCAGCCTCCACGAGCAGGACCATGTGGGTACGAGGCAGGATCCGCTGCGTACCAACGCGAACGCGTCCCGAAAGGCGCGTCACAGTGAAGCCGAGTTCCTCCAGCACGCGAGAGAAGAGACCATTCTGCTCGAAGCAGTAACCACCCCGCCGGGCATCGATCAGCTTTGCCTGGAGGCTCGCCGGATCGATCCTGATGCGGCGGCCGAGCAGGACGTCCACATTTTCGAAGGGAATGGTCGTGCTATGCGCGAAGTGCAACGCGCGAAGCGTGTCGAGATTCGGTGCGGGATTGCCTTTGTAGCCGATGCGTTCGAAGTAGCGGTCGAGAGAGATGGTCATCATACAGGCATGCGAAATCGCGGGAAGACAACGCTACGGCAGTGTCCTTCACACGCGAGCATGAAGATGCTGTGCAGCGACGGAACAAACACCTGTGCCCGATGAATGATTCCGGGCTCAGCGTCTTTCCTGGGGCGCGAGGGCATTCCTTCAACGAAGGCGCCGCTCGTCCTTACATCAGACGAGCGGTTTCGGTTTGAAGAGCCCGAATGCCGCGCCTTGCGGATCGAGAATCACGGCGATCCGGCCGATATCCGGCACATCAAAGGGCGGAGCCATGACTTTGCCGCCCAATCCCTGAACCTGGGCTGCAGTCGCGTCCACGTCGTCGACCGTCACGTACGGAACCCATTGGGCCGGGATGCCGGGAGCGGGAGCCTGCATCATTCCGCCGATCGAGGCGTCGCCTTTTTTGAAGATGACGTAGGAGTCGCCGAATGGGGTTGTTGTCCAGCCAAAGAGCCCGGTGTAAAAAGCCTTGGCGCCGGCGACATCGGTTGTGACGAGTTCGTTCCAGCTAAACTCGCCTGGCTGGCTGCACGTCGATTCATTGGACTCGCTCATGGTCGTTGTTGGTTCAGGTTCGGGTTTTGGGAGAAGTCGGTGACGACCCCGGAGTCTCGCCGGTTTTGCGCCGGCGGGACAACTCGGTTCCTGCAACAATCGGATGGCACCGCCGAAGCGCGGCTACGCCTGGTGGTAAACTTCCGCGCCTTTTTCGAGGAATTCGCGGCTCTTCTCGGCCAATCCCTGGGCGAGGGCGGCGTCTTCGGTGACGCCTTGTTCCGCGGCGAACTTGCGCACGTCCTCGGTGATCTTCATCGAGCAGAAGTGCGGTCCGCACATGGAGCAGAAGTGGGCCGATTTAGCCCCTTCGCTTGGCAGCGTCTCGTCGTGGAATTCGCGTGCCGTATCCGGATCGAGCGACAGATTGAATTGATCCTCCCAGCGGAATTCGAAGCGGGCCTTCGAGAGGGCATTGTCGCGGTACTGCGCACCGGGATGTCCCTTTGCCAGATCCGCTGCGTGCGCGGCGACCTTGTACGTGATGACGCCGTCCTTCACGTCCTTCTTATTCGGCAGGCCGAGATGCTCTTTCGGAGTCACGTAGCAGAGCATTGCGCAGCCGTACCAGCCGATCATTGCCGCTCCGATTCCGGAGGTGATATGATCGTAGCCAGGAGCGATGTCCGTGGTTAACGGACCGAGCGTATAAAAGGGAGCTTCATGGCACCACTCGAGCTGCTTCTGCATATTCTCGTGGATGAGGTGCATGGGCACGTGGCCGGGGCCTTCGTTCATCACCTGCACGCCATGGTTCCAAGCGCGCTTGGTCAGATCGCCCTGCACGTAAAGCTCGCCGAATTGCGCTTCGTCATTGGCGTCCGCGATGGAGCCGGGACGCAGTCCGTCGCCGATCGAGAAGCTGACGTCGTACGCCGCCATGATCGCGCAGATGTCGTCCCAATGCGTGTAGAGGAAATTCTCCTGGTGATGCGCAAGGCACCACTTCGCCATGATCGAGCCGCCGCGCGAGACGATGCCGGTCATGCGGCGAGCGGTGAGCGGAATGAAACGCAGGAGCACGCCGGCGTGAATCGTGAAGTAATCGACTCCCTGCTCGGCCTGTTCGATCAGCGTGTCGCGGAAGATCTCCCAGGTTAATTCTTCAGCTTTGCCGCCGACTTTCTCGAGCGCCTGATAAATCGGCACCGTGCCGATCGGGACCGGCGAATTGCGCAGGATCCATTCACGGGTCGCGTGGATATTCTTGCCCGTGGAGAGGTCCATCACGGTGTCCGCGCCCCACTTCGTCGCCCAGCGCATCTTTTCCACCTCTTCCTCGATGCTCGAGGCGACAGCGCTGTTGCCGATATTGGCGTTGATTTTGACGAGGAAATTCCGGCCGATGATCATCGGTTCGAGCTCCGGATGATTGATATTAGCCGGAACGATCGCGCGGCCCGCGGCGATTTCGTCGCGAACGAATTCAGGCGTGATCCGCGCGGGCATACGCTGCGGGAAGCGCTCGAAGATGCCCGGAGCATCGGAGCGCCCAGTGGTGCCGGAATGCTGGTGGATCAGTGACGAGCGAACGGCCTTCTCGGAGAGTTGATCCCGGAGCTGATCGAGCCCCTGGTTTTCGCGGATGGCGATGTACTCCATCTCGGGAGTGACGATGCCCTGCCGCGCGTACCAGAGTTGGGTCACCGGATGCCCGGCGGTTGCGCGAAGCGGTTTGCGCAGTCCGGCGGCAGGCATCTGCGTGGCGAGCTTGCCATTGCGAGACGCGGCATGGTCAGCATGGACATCCGAGATCCAGCCATTGTCCTTCGCCGTGACCTGACGCCCTTCGTATTCCTCAACATCGCCACGCTTCAGGATCCAATCGCGGCGAAGAGCCGGAAGTCCTTGTTCGACGTTTCCCTTGAATTCCGGGTCGCCCCACGGACCGCTCGTATCATACACGCGCACCGGTTCGTTGACTTCGGTCTGCCCGTTGAAACTCTTGGTCGGCGACAGCGCGATCTCTCGCATGGGGACTCGAATCTCCGGGTGCATGGTCCCGGCGACGTAAACCTTGCGCGAATTCGGGAGCTGCGCGCTGCTGTGGGGTTCGAGAGATTCTGTTGCGGCGATCATAAATGGGAAAAGAAAAAGCCATGCGCAGAGGTCGCATGGCTGTGAGATTTCTTCGCTCCCTTCGGCGGTATTGACCGCATCAGGTTCAAAGGGTCGTCCGGCGGTGAAACCGAACCTCTCAGCCAAATGGCTCCCCTGCAGGTAAATTTGGATTTCCGAGCATAGGGGACCGGTGTTTGGAGTCAAGGCGGAGTGAACCGCCGCCGAAAAGGCGGTCGTCATCCCGAAGCTGGAGCGGGAAATGACTGGAATTTGCGTCAGTGCCCTCCCATGTCGCGCAATTACCCGGCTCGTTTTACATTTCGATAAACCCGCGGGGAGATTCCGAATATCGTCCGGAATTGTCGCGTAAAATAGTTGCTGTCGTTGAAGCCGACCTCAAATGCGATCGAGGTGATGTCGGCGTCGTCCTGTCGGAGCAAAGACGCCGCGCGATTCAGGCGCAACTTGATCAGAAAGGCGATGGGCGATGATCCCGTCGCAGCCTGAAATGCGCGCAGGAAGCTCCGCTTGGACATGCGGGCAATCGCCGCCAGTTCATCGAGATTGACCGGTTCCTGAAAATGCGTTTCGAGATGTGAGATCGCTTCGCCGATCCGCAGCAGGGCGCGGGAGTCAGGATTCAAGGACTTGCTGTAGCAGCGTGAGAGATAGCCCACGATCTGCATGAAATGGGTGGTCGCGAGGAAATGAAATCCGGGCGCCCGGCTTTCGAGTTCGGTATCCAGAGCATCGACGAGGCCAAGCAGGACGCCGAGTTCCTTGGGTTGCAAATGCAGGCGACTCTTGAACTGATGCCGCTTGCGCCAGGCGGGCTCGAGTTTGAAGAGGGCGTGATAGCCCGGGAGGGTGGGGAGATCGAAGAGCTCGAGATTCACCCGCGAGGGTTGAAAGAGGACGTTCACGAGCTGGAGCGCCTCGAGTTCCTCGTAGTTGTGCGCCTGCGAGCCGCCGATGACGAAGACATCGCCCGCCAGCAATGGCCAGGTGTCGCGCCCGACGACGTGCTGCGCCCGGCCTCCGGTGATTACGACGATTTCCGAGAATTCGTGGGCGTGATAGCCGAATTCTTCCTGCGGTTCTCGCCGCTCGATTTTGATCGGGAAGCCGTCTGGATGAAACCAATCGGAGGTTTTGAGGGTGCGATGCATGAAGGGAGGAGAAGATGTTCGGGCAGGGATGCGCGGATGGCAATACTGTCCTAGTTTGGATCGGGGTTGAGACTTTTCGATGGATGGGAAACGATTCTTGTTTGCGGGACTGTGAGGATTTGAATCGGCGCGACTTTCAAAGCGCTCGAGCGAAAGCCTCTGTCATACAGAGGGGTGATGTACGCGACTTGTTCAGTGCGGCCGCGTGCCCCGGGAAGGCCTGAAATTTGTACTTTCGTGAACGATGGCAGACGCAGAAATGGCGTGGCCATATTGTGCTGGAAAATGGCACGATCCTGAAGGTGGTAACCCGCTCGAATCCGATACGGTCGAGTTTCCAAGTTTGGATTCCCAACGTCCCCACGCATGAGCACTTCGGCTACTATTGAGCGCACCTATGAACTGGCGCGCGAACGTTACGCAGAAATCGGCGTTGATACCGATGCGGTCATCGAACGTCTTTCCGGCATTCCGGTTTCCCTCCATTGCTGGCAGGGAGACGATGTCGGCGGCTTTGAAAATGCCGGGAGCGAGCTCGGTGGCGGTCTGGCGGTTACTGGCAACTACCCGGGCAAGGCGACGACGCCAGATCAACTACGGGCCGATCTGGAAAAGGCGCTTTCGCTGATTCCTGGGCGGCATCGGCTGAATCTGCATGCCTTTTACGCCGAGACGGGTGGAATCAAGGTGGAGCGCGATGAATTGGAGCCGGAGCATTTCCGGAACTGGATTGCCTGGGCCAAGGCGCAGGGGATCGGCATGGATTTCAATCCCACCTTTTTCGCGCATCCGAAGGCGGCCGATGGGTTCACCCTGACACATTCCGATCGCGATGTGCGTGAATTTTGGATCAGGCATGGCGCAGCCTGCCGGCGGATTGGTGCTGAGATGGGCCGCGAACTTGGCTCTCCCTGCGTGACGAATGTCTGGATTCCTGACGGTTACAAAGACACGCCGGTCGATCGCCGGGCTCCGCGCGAGCGACTGCTGGATTCGCTGGACGAGATTTTCTCCGAATCATTTGACCGCGGCTTTCTGCTCGATGCCGTAGAGGCGAAGCTCTTCGGTATTGGATCGGAAAGTTATGTTGCCGGATCGCACGAATTCTATCTGGGTTACGCGGTCCGCCGTGGAAAGCTGCTCTGTCTCGACGCGGGGCATTTCCACCCGACGGAGACGATCGCGGACAAGGTTTCGGCGGTAATGATGTGGCTCGATGAAATTCTTCTGCACGTGAGCCGTGGCGTGCGCTGGGATAGCGATCACGTCGTCACGCTGACCGACGATCTTCAAGCCATCGCGCAGGAACTGGTGCGCGGCGATTACCTCGGACGCACGCATATCGGCCTCGATTTCTTCGACGCCAGTATCAACCGGATTGCTGCGTGGGTCATCGGTACGCGTTGCATGATCAAAGCCCTGCTAATGGCCTTGCTGGAACCGATTCGGCGTCTGCGTGAACTGGAGATTGATGGTGACTTCACCGCGCGTCTGGCGACTCTCGAAGAGCTCAAGACAATGCCGTTTGGAGCCGTATGGGATTACTATTGCCTGCGCGCTGGCGTTCCTGCCGGCGGCGCATGGTTAGAGGAAGTGCGCCGTTATGAACGCGATGTTCTCGCCAAGCGGGGTGGTGGCGTAAAAGGAAGCCTTGCCCCGCAGGTCGCTGCGGTTGCATAGAGTTTGTTAACCCCACCCCCAAATGAGCATGAGCGAAAAGTGTTTTCTTGGAATAGACCTCGGAGCGGAGAGCGGCCGCGTGATGGCAGGCCTGTGGAATGGCAGTCAAATGAGGCTTGAGGAGCTGCATCGCTTCCCCAACGGAGGAGTCCCAGTGGGCGATAGCCTGCGATGGGACGTTGTCCGCCTCGGTGGCGAGATCGAACAGGGACTCGGCATTGCAGCGCGGAAGTATGGAGAAAACATCGTCTCCATGGGGGCAGATACCTGGGCGGTGGATTTCGTGCTGCTTTCAAAGAGCGGTGAGATGCTTGGCCTGCCGCGGCACTATCGCGAAAGCCGGAACCGCCGGGCGATGGAGCGAATGCTCAAGCAGGTGCCCCGCGAAGAGATCTTCGCTGCGAGCGGCATCCAGTTTATGCCGATCAATACGCTTTGCCAAATGGTGGCAATGAAGGAGGAAAATCCTGAGCTGCTCGACGCCGCGGATTCCTTCCTGATGATTCCCGATTTCCTGCACTGGTCGCTGTGTGGATCGAAGGTGAGCGAATTTACCAACGCGACTACCACCCAGTTTTTTCATCCGAAGACCAAGCGCTGGTCCACCGATTTGCTGGGCAAATTCGGCATCCCGACGCACATGTTGCCAGAGGTCGTACAGCCGGGGACCGAGCTGGGAACTCTGCGTGAATCGGTGATGCAGCGCACCGGCCTGGGGAAAGTGAAGGTGGTTGCTCCGGCTACGCACGATACCGGTTCGGCTGTGGCGGCGGTGCCGACAGCTGGCACAGGGTGTGGAAATTGGGCCTACATTTCTTCGGGCACCTGGTCTCTGCTTGGCGTCGAACTCGCGACGCCGAATCTCTCGCGTTATGCCGTTGAACTGAACCTAACCAATGAAGGTGGAGTCGATGGCACGTATCGTGTGCTCAAGAACATCATGGGCCTCTGGCTGGTCCAGCAATGCCGGCGGGCATTTGAACGGCGTGGGGCCGTCAGCGATTACGCGGAGCTAGTGCGGCTCGCGGAAAAGGCGGCTCCGTTCCGTTCGCTCATTGATCCGGATGATCTGAGTTTCCTGAATCCGGCGGATATGTCGGAGGCGATCTCGGCTTACTGCGCTGCGACCGGACAGGAGAAACCTCGGAATGAAGGAGAGTTTGTCCGCTGCATTCTGGAGAGCCTGGCACTGAAGTACGCGAACGTTCTCAACTGTCTGAAGGACATCACCGGGCAGTGGATGGAGGCAATCCACATCGTGGGCGGTGGTTCGCGCAATGCGTTGCTCAATCAATTCACAGCCAACGCCTGCATGCGCAAAGTCGTGGCCGGGCCAGCGGAGGCTACCGTGCTTGGAAATCTTCTCGTTCAGGCCCGCGCCGCTGGTGAGCTTTCGTCGCTCGATGATCTGCGCCGCGTGACGTGGGCTTCTTCGGAAGTGCAGGAATATCAGCCGCAGGACGCGCCGGCATGGAAGGAAGCCCGGCATCGCTTCGCAAATCTGCTCTCGATCCAAAGGCTCGCATAACTTCCTTTGGTGTCATCTTCGCGGGCGACGCCTTCGTAAGTCGATCCGCCGTCGGGTCCATCATTTTTCAATCCATCAGACTAACTCGCTTTCCTTTACCATGACTACTTATCGTTACGTTAACTACAGTTGGGACGACGCCAAGGCTGCATCTTTGGATGCGGTGGGCCGGCTCGTCTATCGCTCGAACATTCTTGGCGCCGACCAGCGCATCACCAACACCGGTGGCGGCAACACCTCTGCGAAGATCGTGGAAAAGGATCCGCTCGGTGGCGAATCAGTCGAAGTGCTCTGGGTCAAGGGCTCGGGCGGCGATCTGCGGACTTCGACCCGCGAGAATTTTTCCTCTCTCTATCAGGATAAGCTCATCGCGCTGCAGCGGAGCTACGGCGCGCGTTCGGACAAGGGCCTCAAGAGCGCGGCTGAGGATGACATGGTCGGCATGTACACGCACGCGACCTTCAATCTGAACCCGCGTGCTTCGTCGATCGACACGCCGCTGCATTCCTTCCTTTCTGGCAAGCACGTCGATCACATGCATCCCAATGCGATCATCGCGATCGCTGCCAGCAAGCGCTGCCAGGAACTGACGAAGGAAATCTTCGGCGGCGAAATGGCTTATGTGCCGTGGATGCGGCCCGGCTTTGAGCTGGGCCTGGCGATGCAGGAGATCGAAAAGCAGAACCCCAAGGTCAAGGCGATCATGATGGGGCAGCATGGCTTCATCGCCTGGCATGACGACGAGAAGACCTGCTACACGCAGACGCTCAATTTCATCGAACGCGCCGCCGAGTACATCGAGAAGAAGTACGCGGCCAAGGGCGGCGACGCCGCTGCGTTTGGCGGAGCCAAGCATGAGACGCTGGCCGAGGCCGACCGCAAGAAGGCCTTCGCGGCGATCCTGCCATGGCTGCGCGGCCAGGTCAGCCAACAGAAGCGCTTCATCGGCACGGTGCAGGACGACGAAAAGATCCTGCGCTTCGTCAACTCGAAGGACGCAGCGCGTCTCGCGGAACTCGGCACAAGCTGCCCGGATCATTTCCTGCGCACGAAGATCAAGCCGCTCTACGTGGACTGGAACGGCAAGACCGAGGACGTTGCGGCCCTCAAGGCCAAGCTGAAGGCTGGGCTCGACGCTTATCGCAAGGATTACGCGGCCTATTACGCGCGCTGCAAACACGCGAACTCGCCGGCAATGCGCGACGCGAACCCGACGGTGATCCTGATTCCCGGCCTGGGCATGATCGCCTGGGGCAAGGACAAGAGCGAAAGCCGCGTGACGGCGGAGTTCTACAACTGCGCCGTTGAAGTCATGCGCGGAGCGGAAGCGATCGACGAATACATCGCGCTGCCGCAGCAGGAAGCCTTCGACATCGAGTACTGGCTGCTCGAGGAAGCGAAGCTGAAGCGCATGCCCGCGGAGAAGGAGCTCGCGCGGCAGGTGGTCGTCGTCATTGGCGCCGGCTCCGGCATTGGCAAGGAAACGGCGCATCGTCTGGTCAAGGAAGGCGCGCACATTGTTTGCGTGGATCTCAATGCGGAAGCAGCGCAGGGGACAGCCAAGGAAATCACTGACAAATACGGAGTTGGAATCGGCGTGGCAGGCAGCGGCATCTCTGGCTGCGGACCTGCGCTGGGCCTGGCCTGCGATCTGACCAAACGTGAAAGCATCCGTGCGATGCTCGATGAAGTGGCCATCGCCTATGGCGGCTTTGATTCGATCTGCGTGACGGCAGGCATCTTCGTGCCGAGCGACACGACCGGGCACATCCCGGATGACAAGTGGGCGCTGACCTTCAACGTGAACGTGACGGGCAGTTACCTCGTCGCCGACGAAGCCGCGAAGATCTTCCGCGAGCAGGGGCTTAAGGGCACGGTGGTGCTTACGACGAGCGCGAATGCGGTCGTGGCGAAGAAGGGGAGTGTCGCCTACGATGTCTCGAAGGCTGCGGCGAACCACCTGGTGCGCGAACTCGCAATCGAGCTTTCGCCGCTGGTGCGGGTTAACGGAGTTGCGCCTGCGACCGTGGTGCAGGGAAGCGCGATGTTCCCGCGCGATCGCGTGATTGGCTCGCTGGCCAAGTACCAGATCCCGTACAAGGACGACGAAGCGACCGAATCGCTGGTTAGCAAGCTGGCGCAGTTCTATGCGGACCGAACGCTGACGAAGGCGCCGATCACGCCCGCGGATCAGGCTGAAGCGTATTTCCTGTTGGTGAGCAACCGGCTGAGCAAGACCACCGGCCAGGTAATCACCGTGGACGGCGGCCTCCACGAGGCCTTCCTGCGCTAGGCGGGAAGCGCAGACGGACAAGACTCGCGCTCTCGCAGCGAATCCGCGGACAAGGAACTAGTGTCTATGACACGCAAGCTAGTTAGCTATGACACGGTTCCTGTTCGCGATTTGCGTAATGAAGCAACGCTTTGTAGGTTTGTTTACACGAACAGTTCTTGCGGTCGGCATTCAATCCTGAAAGATGACGTCCCTCCATTCGTAGAACGCCACATCGGGAAAAGAAATCCGGCTGTGTACGCTAGGGATGTTGCTCCTCAAATGAAAGTTCGTCTGAAAGATGTCGCTGCTCGCGCGGGTGTTGCCATCAACACAGCATCCACGATTCTCAACCGGCGCCCAAATTCCTGGGCATCAAAGGAAACCGAGGCCCGGGTCTTCCGAGCAGCGGAGGAACTTGGCTATCAGCCCAACCGGGCAGCGGTCGCGCTGCGTTTCGGCCGGTTTGATTCGCTAGCGCTGCTGATTCCGGATCTGCACAACCCGTTCTACACGGAATTTGCCGATCTTCTGGAAACAGAGGCCGAGGCGGCCGGATACGATCTGCTCATCGAGAGCTGGCGTACCAATCTCAAGCGGGAAAAGCACTGCCTTGCCGACATCATGACGCGTCAGGTCGACGGCGTGGCCGCGTTTCTCAGCGATAATGAGCCGCACCGCGAATTCCTCACCGAACAATTCGCGAAGAACCGCCCATTTGTGGCGTTAAGCGTGCCCGGGGCCGAGCCGTTGCCGGTCGATTCGGTGCTTTCCGATTTCAGCCTCGGTCTCAAGCAGGCCGTCGAGGCGCTGTACGGTTTGGGCCATCGCCGTTTTGGTTTCCTCTGCGCCCTTGCCGAGGGGCAGGAAGACGGAAATCGCCCTAACTATTTTCGCCAACTGATTCAGGCCAAAGGCATCGGTGAAAGCGGTTTTGCATTCCATCGTTGCGGTCCATCGATTGAAAGCGCGCACGAAGGCGCGGCGGCTCTTTTGCAACGGCCGCGCGAAGAGTGGCCGACGGCTCTGATCGCACTGAACGATCTTGCCGCCATCGGTGCCATGCGTGCCGCTGCCGAACGCGGCATCCGGATTCCGGAAGATATATCCATTGTTGGAGTCGATAACATTCCGCTTGGACGTTATCTGCCCGTGACGCTTTCGACGATTGCCCAGCCCATGCAGGAGATGGCGCGAGCCGTGGCTACCATGCTGATCGAACGCAGCACAGGCACAGAGAAGACTCCAGCCCGGCAGTCCGTGTTTCCAACCCAATTCATCCAGCGTCAGAGCGTCGGTCCCTCGCCCCTTCAGTAAACGGGGCGGTTAGAAAACGGGCCGAAGGCTGGACGCTTGGATACGCGGTCGCTGCTGACAAGCGGTGCCGTGCTGAATGGCCGACTTATAGTCGGCTCAATCCACCCCACACCCATCCCGTTTTATGGAAGTATTCGTCCCGAACTCACTCACATCCTCCGATCCCGAACGCACGATCGAATTCGAATTCGTGCGGGCCACTGAAAATGCGGCTCTGAATTCGCTGCACTGGCTTGGGCGCGGTGAAAAGGAATCGGCTGACGCAGCGGCATGCGACGCGATCTATGGGGTCTTCGACCTGGTCGACATCGCCGGAGAGGTTGTGATAGGCGAGGGGATCAAGGATAACGCTCCGGGCATTTTCCTTGGCGAACAATTGGGGACGTGGCGCCCGGGCTCGCCGCGTTTCGACATTGCGCTCGATCCGATCGATGGAACCACAAACATCGCCGGCGGTATGCCGAATGCCATTTCGGTGATGGCTGCCAGTGAGCGACTCGGCGGGCAGGAGCATGCGATGAAGAATCTGCCCAGCTTCTACTCCACCAAGCTGGCGTATGGACCGGAGGTCGTGAAGGCGATTCAGGAGGGAATGGAGCCGATCGCGCTGGATGATCCGCTCGAGAAAACCATTGAGCGCGTCGCGACTGCTCTTGGCAAGCGGGTGGCGGATGTTGTCGTGATGACCATGAATCGTCCTCGGCACGCTGAGATCATTTCGAATGTTCGGAAGATTGGCGCGTCGCTCCGATTGATTACTGACGGGGATATCACCGCCGCGGTTTCGCCGTCGTTGCCTGATACTGGCGTGGATCTGTATTTCGGGATTGGCGGCTCGCCGGAAGGGATTCTGACCGCGGCGGCTTTGAAGGCGCTTGGCGGCGAAATGCTCCTTCGCATGTGGCCACGCGACGACGCTGAACGTGCGGAGTTGCTTAGGGAAGTACGCGAAGACGAATTGAGCCGTGTTTTCCGGGTGGATGATCTGGTTCGTGGCAACAGCGCGATGTTCTGCGCCACTGGCATCAGCGACAGTCCGTTGCTGCCTGGAGTGAAACTGACCGGTAAGAAGGCAATCACGACTTCCATCCTGATGCGGGCGAAAAGCCGGACGGTGCGTTACATCCGCGCGGTTCATGACCTCGAATGCAAGACCATCCATCTCCGGAGTGCCCGGAGCGATCGGAAGCTCTGATCCGCAAGCGATGAGTTGTTTGAGAATCGGCCTCTATCGAGCCGCACCAATAGTGAATGTGTTTCAGCTATGATTCGTAAGGCATTTGTGATGCAGCTTCATCCGGGAAATATCGAAGAATACCGGAGACGCCACAATCCGATCTGGCCCGCATTGCAGGAAGTCCTCCGGGCGCACGGCGTCCGGAATTACTCGATCTATTTGCATCCGCAGACGCTGCAACTCTTCGCGTACGCGGAAATCGAGAGCGAGGAACGCTGGCAGGCGATTGCCCAGACGCCCGTTTGCCGTCGTTGGTGGACTTACATGCGGGACCTGATGGCGACAAACGCGGATGAAAGTCCGACGAGCCTCCCGCTCGAGGAGGTATTCCACCTGGAGTGATTCAGATGGGGTGAGGCGCCCCGAACCGCGGCTGACGATCGCTTCGAGGCTTCGCGATTTTCCGAGCAGAGGAGCGTTTAGATTTCCCGGTTACGCGCAGCTGTCAGCCTTTGGCAAGACAGCGGGACAACGTACGGGTGCTCGTGAAGCCAGCCAATCGCGCAGCCTCGTCTCGTGTCAGTTCCGGTTGCTCTCGAAGTAATCGGTCGGCCAATTGAGAGCGTTGACGCCTAATATAGGTCGCCGGAGATATGCCGAGATCTTCGCGGAACAAGTGGTAGAGCGTCCGCCGCGAGATTCCGCTCGCTTCGGCGATTTGCTCGAGCGACGGAGCGTGCCGCACATGGGCCTGGATGAAAGCGACGGCCGTCGCGAGGCGGGGATCCCGCACGATGGTGGTGTCACTGCTCTCACGCACGATCAAGGCGCCCGGCGCCACCAGCACGGGTGCCGACCGTGCTTTTTTTCCCGCCATCAGCCGTCCGAGCAAATCGGCTCCGGCTCGGGCGACTTCGCCCGCGCGGAGGTCGATGCTGGTAATCGGAATGGGCGCGCACTGGCAGACCGGCGCCAGATTGCCGAGTCCCACGACGGCAAGGTCTTCCGGCACACGCCGGCCGGATTCGATCGCCACATCGATGAGATCTGCGGCTACGAGGTCATCGAGAGCCAGTACACCGCCGCGGGCGGGCAGCTTGCGGAGATCGTCGGCGAGCCGCCTTCGCTCAGCAGACCACGCTGCTAGTTTCCCGGAGCCCCGTCGCGGACACAAAGTGTGCAGACGGTATCCTGCCTCCCGCACGGTCTCCTCAAATCCGCGTTGCCGCTCGAATGAGACCGGTCCACCCAACCCGCTGTAAAAGGCGAGATCCCGCTGACCTCGCTCGATCAAATGACGCGCAGCCATCCTCCCGGCCTCGGCATTGTCGGGCGTGACAATTGGAACGACCAGGTTCGCAGGCAGATTCGCATTGAGAGCGACCACCGGACACCGGGTCGCCTGCCGAATGACAAAGCGATCGATCTCCTCCCGGTTGCCTTTGACGTAGAGAATGCCGTCGCCATTCCAATGGTCTGGCAGGTTGCCAGTGAAATAGGCGCGCATCTCGAGATGCCAGCCATGTTCATGGGCGTATTGGCTGATTGCCCCGAAACCCTCTGGATCGGTCCAACCAGACAGCAACATCACATTCGGCTTCTTTCGTAGAACGGTCATGACGCGGGAGGATTTTTGGAAAAATGAAGGTTCGCCGAACTGCACACTTTGTCCAGTCGTTGCACAAAGCGTGCGTGGACTGGCCGCTCGGCCAAGCGTACCTGTCACCATACTTGCGATCGAGTTCGCGTCGAACGCAGACCGAAACCCCAGTCGAACCCTCCATCCCTATGCGCCCTTTGAGCTGTCTAGTTTCAACCCTCGTTGTGACGTCCGTGCTTGCCGTGACGGCGCACGCAACACTTATCAGCATCGATCAATCGTTCTCGTCGTCACCGCCGGTTGCGAATGAATATGAGTACGTGAATTCGACGACCGGGAACACTTGGACGATCAATGGCAGCATCACGGTCGGTAATGGAAGCTCGAATGGCGGACGGCTTTTTGTCGGCCTAAGCGACAGCCCCGACGGACTCATTGGAAACGGCATACTCAACTTGACGGGCGCCAATGGGAGTGGAGATGCCCTGTTGCTGAATGGCTATAACTCTGCGGATCCGGTCCTGGGCCGGCTCGGCCATACGGTGGGGTCGAACTACACAGGCATTCTGAATATTGAGGGTGGTCTTGCAGTCACAATGGGGGGCCGGAAGCTGAAATATGAAGGCGGCACAAACACCATCGACATTATCGATGGATCGCTGAACTACAGCATCGCCGGATTCGGATGGCTGAGAAGCGGAGGCAACGCCTTCGTGAACAATATCGTCGGCGCGGATGGCTCGGTGATCGTGCCTGGAAACATCACCAGCCAAGCTGATTTCGCGTCGTGGGCCGTGTCCACGAACCCGACATCCGTGCATCTGAACGATATCACCATCGCTCCGGCTAGCGGACTTACCCTTGTCTTCACCCCCAGCGGATCGAATACGGTCATCAGCGCTGTCCCCGAGCCAGGCGCCGCCGTGGCGCTTCTGGGCGGAACTGGCCTGCTGCTTGGCCTGCATCGGCGCCGTTCGAGAGCCTGAGCCGCAGCACGTTTAGCGGGACTGGGGGCGCGGGTCCTGAAGACCCGCGCGATTGGCGTGGGCTGTGTAAATATTCTGCACTTTTGAAAAATGATTGAGACCACGCCCCCTATGATAGTGCCGCACGGTGAAGTTAGTCGTTCGCGATGCCGCTTCCACCGGATGAAGGTCATTGCGGCAGCTGCCTTGGCTGCCGTTAGTATCGCGCTTGGTCCAACACGAGCGCTAGGCTCGGATGCCTTGGACGTGGTTAGTCAATACCAAGCGGTCTGGAATAGTCCGTCCGCCGGCACTCCCAGCAATACCGCCGTGGACGGCCCTTTGCTGGGGAACGGCGACATGCTGGCGACTTTCGCCGGGCCGCCGCAGAACCTGGTATTCTATCTCAGCAAGAATGATTTCTGGCGCCTCCAGCAAGGGAACGGTAACTCAATGCCGCTGCCGGTCGGCACCCTGAGCCTGCAATGCTCGGATCTGGTCAATGCGACTTATCAAGTCACCCAGGATCTTTCCCAAGCCGTCACGCACGGAGTTTTCACAACTAGCAATGGGACGCTGCGGATGGACGCAAGGGTTCTCGCTGAGGAGAACCTGCTGCTCATCGGGTTGTCCTCCGACACCCGGACATTTCAGGTCAGTTGCGGCCTAGCCGTCCCGAGTGGTCACGGCTCGGTGTCCAGCGCCGGAACCACCAATGGCGTCCCCTGGATCGAGCGCGCATTTCCATCTGGAACCGTGGATATTCCCACGCAAGCAGACTGTGGGCTAGCAGTGCTCGGCCCCACCGTAGCCAGCAGCGGACTCCCGACGGCGACCCAATTTGGCACTTACAACGTCAATCTCGGACGCGAGCAGTGGTCGGGCGGCCCGCGATGGGGATTTGCCGGCGCCATCGACGAACTGACGGTTTATCAGGTAGCACTCACCCCCGACGAAATAGCGTCACTTTATGGCGGCACAGTGCCTCAGAGGGGACTGCTCCAGTACTGGTCGATGGACACGTTGCCGCCCAATACCACCAACGCGACCACAGTACCCGGCCACATCGGATCTGCCACGCAGTATCAGGGAAGCGCCACCAGTTATAGCAATATCGGCAGCACGAGCATGCCGCTCGACGTGGTATCAATGGGCTGCTGGATCAATATCGGAAGCACTCAAACGGCAAACTACATCCTGAGTTGCGGAGAGTGGAACCAGGGAGTGAGCCTTGGCTTGTCGGGCGGCGCGGTGAGGTTTTCGATCAATGGTACCTATGTTCAAACGGCGGTGCTGCCGACCGGGCAATGGATTCATGTCGCGGCCACCGCTGCGAATGGCACGATGGCGATTTGGCTCAACGGCGTACTTGCCGTCGGAAGCGGCGCACAATCCCAGTCCGTGACAGCCGTCGTGCAACCGGGCACGACAACATGGCTGGCAGTTTCCATGGACAGCCTTTTCAAAAGCAACACACCGCGGGACACTGTCGTCGCCCGCTGCAACAATCTGAGCGCGGGCGACTTGAATGGGCTTATCAACTCGCACAACGCCTGGTGGGCGAGTTACTGGAACCAGTCGTGGATCGAGATCGGCGATCCGGTTCTCGAGAAGGCTTATTATCTAAGCTACTATGGGACGGCCTCGTGCTCGCGCGATCCGGATTTTCCGCCCGGGATCTTCGGCTGGGTGACCACGGATAGTCCCAACTGGTTTGGCGACTACCATTTGAATTACAATTTTCAGGCTCCTTTTTATGCGCTGGCGTCGGGCAACCGGCTCGATCAGCTGACGCCGCACGACGCACCCATTCTTGCCTTCCTGTCTCGTGGCGAGAGTTACGCCAACGCGATCTTCGGAACCGGGCCGCGCGGTGTCATCTATCCGGTCGGCATCGGGCCGATGGGCATCGACACGACTTACAATTCCGGCATTGCTTATCCAAACAGTGAATCGGGCGTAGAAACCTGGGGCCAGCGTTCGAATGCTGCCTACGCCCTGCTCAATATGGCCGAGCACTGGCGGATGACGTACGATCCCAATTACGGAGCGAAGATCTACCCATTTGCAAAACAAGTCGCGGCGTTTTGGGAGAGCTATCTCACGGACGATGGCACCCGCTACAAGGATGTCGGAGACTCGATCCAGGAAGGCAGTGGCCCGGACGTCAATCCGATCCTGAGTCTTGGCCTGCTGCGCAATGCGTTCGACCTTGCGCTCGATCTGAGTTACTCACTGGGGGTCGATCCGGACAAGCAAGCCCGCTGGCAGGATATCCTCGGCCGGCTCAGCGGTTATACGACCCAAACGCAAAGCGGACAGGTGGTGTTCCGCTATAGCGAATCCGGCACTGCCTGGTGGAGCGGAAATACGCTGGGGATCCAGCATATTTATCCGGCCGGAGCGCTCGATCTGGATAGTGATCCGACATCGGTTGGCTACGGCCTCGACACGATCGACGTGATGCAGCGCTGGTTCGATACCAATGGCTCGAACAGCTTCTTCCCAGCAGCGGTACGGATCGGGTACGAACCGCGGGTTATCCTCGCGAACCTTCGCACTTATGCCGGACAGATGAACCCGAACGGCTTCCAGCAGAACAATCCGCACGGCATTGAGAACCTTTCGACGACTCCGAGTTCCATCAATGAAATGCTCTGCATGAGCCATGTCGCATTGGGGTACGTAAGTCCCGCCGGGGCACAAACTCCCCGGATTGAATCGCTCATCCGGGTATTCGGAAGCTGGCCGAGGGAGTGCGACGCGCATTTCGTCAACTTGCGCGCATGGGGCGGTTTTCTCGTCTCGTCATCATTGTGGGCGGGTGACGTGCAGTACGTGGAGATATTCAGCGAGCGTGGCCATACCTCCTCCATGCGGAATCCATGGCCGGGACAGCAAGCTAGGCTCTATCGGAACGGCGTGGCATCCGAAGTTGTAAGTGGCGATATATTCTCGTTCCCAACGTCCCAGGGGGAGACGATCACAGTCCTGCCGGGTCCATATGCAATGCCCTCGCTCGGGGTGGCCCTGCGGAAAACGGACCCGATCAACCGTGGCGGCCAGGCCGTGGGCAATCTCTCGTTCAATAATGGGCCCGCGCAGTGGGCCGTCTCTGGCGGAACCTCGACTTTTGTTGAGACCGGAAGCTCGACCGCGACACCTCCGCCGGATGGCAATGCAATCGGACTGCGCGCGGACGTTCCCGGCGCTCCAATCACGATTAGCCAATCGGTGGGAGCGGCTGTGGCGGGTACTTATGTTGTCTCCTATTGGGTCGCGGACCGGATTGCGGAGCACTGGCTCAATTACAAAGTGGAATTGCTGGCAGGCCAAACGGTCATTCTGAGCCGTGACTCGGCCACCGATCCCTCGGTGACGCCGCCGAATGGCTCGACGAGTTCGCCGAGCACCTGGGGGCGCGGTGCAGTCGAGGGAAGCTGGTATCATGTCCGCCTCCAGGCAACGATCCCCCCGTCCCTGGCAGGACAGCCTCTGACGATCCGGTTTACGAGCACCACTCAATCCGTGGGAGATAACGGGACGCATTACGACTTCGCATTGGACGCCGTGCAGTTGACCCAGATCGGTTCTTCGAGTTGGCCGTTGGTTCAGCAAATCCAAAATGCTCAGCGCCAGGCCGACGGGAGCACCCAAATGACGGTCAACTGGTTGAGTTCTCCCGGTACGACCTATCGGGTTGAAACGACCGGGGATTTCAGCCAGCCCTGGACCTCGGTTCAAACTAACCTGTCCGCAACTCCGCCGGTCAATTCGGTCACACTTCAATTCCCCGCATCTGCAAATAATGGGTTTTTGCGGGTTGTGGGTTGGTAAGGCAGTATCTCGCGGAAACTAGCATTTTGATGGAACAACGAACGATGAACGGGCGGCTCCGGGCCGGCAACACAGCGCTTGGAGAACTCCGTGAAGTGAATGAAGCTGCGTGCGAGATGTCCGTACCCAGAGGGTCCAAAAGCGCCGCCACCTCCATATCTGAAATCCTTGTGGTTCATCATAGCCACATGGATATCGGCTATACCCATTCCCAGCCGGTATTCTGGCAGTTGCAGCACGAATACCTCGACCAGACGCTCGACTGGCTGGAGGAGACCGCAGGAATGCCCGAGTCGGCGCGGCCGAAATGGACTTGCGAGGCGAGTGAACCGCTGCGCCGCTGGCTGGCCAAAGCCTCGACTACGGACGTGGCCCGCTTCGTCAAATTGCACCGCGAGGGACGCATCGGAGTTTCTGCGTTGCGCTGGCATACTACGCCGCTGGCTGACCGCGCCGGCCTGCAACGACTGCTCGCCGGCAAGACTGAGCTCGAGGCTTTGCTAGGCGCCCCGATTCCGGTCGCCTGCCAGCACGATGTGACCGGCATCCCTTGGCCTTTGGCTGATGTCTTGCTGGATGCCGGTGTGGATTTCTTCGTCATGGCAATCAATATCCACCTTGGTCGCGCGGTGAAACCGCGGCCCGGGATGTTCCTGTGGGAAGCGCCCTCGGGTCGCACGCTGCAGGTGTTCAATGGCAATCACTACACGATGTTCGATCAGCTGCTGCTGGCGTGGGATGATTCCGTGGAGCAAATGAAGCGCGGGTGGAGCGCCTGGCAGCAGCGCCTGGAGGAGCTGCGGTATCCGCTGGATTTCGTGTATCTGACCACCACGTGCTCGCCGGTGATGTGGGACAATGCACCGCCCAATCCGTTTATGCCGGACCTGATCCGGCGCTGGAACGAGGCCGATTGCGGGCCACGGATCCGCTACGCGACCTTCGACGATCTGCGTGAACGCGCCATGAACGTTCCGGACTCGCAGCTCCCTGTCATGCGCGGCGACTGGACGGACTACTGGAACTTCGGCTGCGCTGCCAGCCCGATCGCCACCGCACGCAATCGCCAGGCAAAGCCGCTCATCGAAGCCGCGTCCCTGCTGGGCGGCCACGGCGAGTCGCTTGCGAACGCGATGGAAAAGGTGGATCTCTACGACGAACACACCTGCGGTTACTACGATTCAGACCATGCCCATCCCCAGGCCCAGACTACCGAAATGCTCAAGCAGGTGCTTGCTCATGAAGGACACGAGTTCGCCGCGTTTGCGCTGATGGACGGGCTGGAACGTCTCGCGCAAAATCCGCCTGCGGATCGGGGCATCGAGAGTGTGCTCCTGGTCAACCCCGGGCCGGAACCGCTCACCATGAGCATCGAGTTGCCCGAAGCGTGGTTTGGGTCAACGAGCGAGCGCAGCTACCGGGCGAGCCGCATGTTTTATGATGGGCGCCCATGGGCCGAGCGCTTCCCGGGGCCGAACTCCCGCGCGTTCGGACGCGTGCACCTCCCGCCGTTTTCGTGGCGAACGATACCACTCGCCGAATTGCCGCCGCCCTCCGCGACGTCGGGAGTTCGCCACGAGGTGGAGGCGGACGAATCGTCCCGGCGCGAACTGAACTTCGCGCCCGCCGCGAATCACAAACGTCGCACGGGCCGCATCACCTCGCCGTTCCATACCCTCCGCTACGATCCGGACTCGGGGCGCATCCTCTCGCTGGCCGATCGCGCTCGCGGGTGCGAAGTGCTGGCGCCGCGCGACGGTTTGGACTTTTTCAGCTTCATCCGCGAACGGACGGATGCCCTGACCGAAAACCGCCGCTACGCATTCTATCAGCGCGATCTTGAAAGGGAAAAGCTGGACGAAATGTGCTGGCAGGACTGGTCGCCGGTGCGCGAACGCGCCACGCGGGTCAAACGCTGCAACATCATTGAGGGCAATGAAAGCATCGCGTTGGAGCGGGAGTTCGACGCGCCGGGCGTGCTGCATTGCACGCAAAGGTTCGTCTTTTCCGCGCATGATCCGGTGATCCGAGTCGAACTGGAGATGGAATTGCTCCCGGAGCCTTCGCCCCAAGCGGTCTATTTCGCGATCCCCCTCGCGCTGAACGCAGACTGGCAGGCGGCCTTCGACACAGCGGGAACCATGGTGCGCGTGGACGAGGACCAGTTGCCGGGGGCCTGCCGTAATTGGGCCACTTCGGACAGCTTTGCCGCCACGTGGGACAAGCACGGCGGCGCGGCCATGTTCACACCGGACGCACCCATGGTCCAGTTTGGCGATTTCCATTTCGGGCGCCCGCTCGATTCGCTGCCGCGTCCGGAAAACCCGCTATTGCTCGCATGGCCGGTAAATAACTATTGGGATACTAACTTTCCTCGCGTGCAATACGGTCGCATTCGCGTCTGTTACGGACTCCTCACCTTCGCGGGAGCGCCCGATCCAGGGAAGCTTCAGGCTGCCGCACGGAAATTCCGCCAGCCAGCGTTGCTTTGGCCTGTGACACGCAGCGGCAGAACTGCGGGGGAGGGAAAGATTCCTGCTCCGCTTCCGACTTCATCCCCCGCCTGACATGAGTTTCGTTGATTGGTTGATCGTCGCTGTTTTCTTCCTCGTCGTAATAGGCGCGGGCTTCATCTTCTCCCGCAAAAGCGCGGAGAGTTCAAAATCGTACTTCCTCGGCACGGAGAATAAGTGGTGGATGCTCGCCGCATCTGGAGCTTCCACGAATTTCTCGGTCAACGGCACAGTGTGGAATCTGGCGATTTTAATGGTGCTGGGCATCAAGTCGTTTTGGGTCACGCTCGTATGGTGGATGCCCAATGCGGTGTTTCTCATGGCCTATTCCGGCATCTGGATCCGGCGTTGCGGCGGCATCACCTCTGCCGAACTCAACAAGATCCGGTTCGGCGAAGGCGCGGGAGCAAAGTGGGCGCGAACCAGCTTTGCGTTCATGATCACGTTGTTCTCTGTCGCCTCGCTGTGCATGTCCTACATCATCGTTCATAAGTTCGCGGTGGTGTTCGGACTGCCCAACGCGAACGCTCACGGCCTGGCGCTCGGCATCGTCGCAGTCACCAGCGTATACGTTGTGTTCGGCGGCTTCAAAGGAGTGATTCTGAGCGAGTTCCTTCAGACGGTGGTGCTCTTCTCGGTGGCATTCATCGTGGGATTCGTATGTTATCGGCAATACTCTGCGGATCAGCTTCACACTGCTGTCACTCACGGAAGTGGCAGTGGTATGGTGACACCGGCTTACTGGAAGTCTCTCATGCCGGAAGCGACTCCGAAGATTGGCATGTTCTCGGCAGCGGCCGGCTACAAAGGCTGGCAGGACTTCATCGGTGCCACGCTCGCGTTTTCCATCGTCGGCATGATCGGCTGCGTAGGCGGCGCCGGCGGCCGATACGGCGAGCAGCGTTTCCTTGCCGCCACCAACTCGAAGGAAGCCGCCAAGCTGGCCGCCTTGTGGCAATTCCTTGGCTTCCCCAGATGGATCATGACCGCGGGGCTGTGCTTTGTCGGTTACACGCTCTACACATCTGCGATCGCCACCGATCCGGAATGCGTGGTGCCGAAGTTCCTGCAGTCGGGCCTGCTCGCCCCAGGCTTGCTGGGCCTGGTGGTCGCCGGCCTTTCCGCTTCGTTCATGACGAACTTCTGCTCGGAAATTAATGCCTGCGCTTCGATCATCGTGCGGGATATCTATCAGCCATTGATTGCGTCCGATATCGCGGACTCGGATCGCCGACTGGTGAAGGTAAGTTATATTGTGACAGGATGCCTCGCACTGCTGGCGTCGCTTATCGGTTATGCGATGATAGAATCCCAGGCGCGTGGCGGGGGCAGTGCACTCAACGTCATCTGGCAATGGATGCTGGGCGGATTGCTTACCTGCTTCGTGGTGCCGCTGGCGTTCCGCTGGTACTGGGGACGCATGAACGGCTGGGGCTTCGCCGCGGGATGTTTGTTGAGCCTCATCCCGTCGCTGGCCATGTTAGTACGTGCGTTCGTACCCGATGGGCATTGCCTCAGAGCGTGGCCTGATAGCTACTACACTTATGCGACACTGGCCACTTCCACGCTGGCATGCATCGTAGTTTCCTGGCTCACGCCGCCCATCGAGGATGAAGCGACCACGGCCTTCTATGCAAAGGTCCGGCCGTTTGGTTTCTGGCGCGACGCC
>OUNM010565403.1_pt1 | contig 41696 bp, 30 predicted proteins | sample 1769961 | NCBI WGS metagenome assembly OUNM01 (sample SAMEA3914820, study PRJEB12502) | metagenome | biome: forest; material: soil | place: USA | collected 2012-03-12 | depth 0.3 m | reverse complement strand
GGGGGGGGGTCTTTTGGGGGGGGGGGGGGGGGGTGGAAGAAGAAGTCGTCGAAGCCGCCGAGGGTGGGGGAGTCGGGGCGGATGAAGGGCTCGATTGGTGGTGTTGTGGTGGTGGTGGTGGTGATTGTGAGGACGGTGTCTTTGGGGAGGGAGAAGGAGACCTTTTTGATGCGCTTCGCAGGGGGTTGGCGAGGGGATTTTGGCGCGGCGAGCTCGTCGAAGGAGCACTCGGACTCGGTTGGAGAGGACATGTGGGTGTCAGTTGTCCATGCGCGGGAGCTGACGGAGCCGGAGGGGGAGTGGCAGCTCGAGCCACGCGAGGAGGCGACGGAGCCCGGGCGGAATTTGCGGAGGACCGAGTCCTCGGCAGCGTTGATGAGGGTGGAGGCCTTCTCGAAATGGGCGCGGGCTTGTTGAAGCAGGTTGGCGCGCATGGGCGAGGCGAGAGGGAGCGGACGAGCGCAAATCTCCATGGAGGTGGCGGCATAGAAGTGGAGGTAGATCAGGTAGACAGGCTCGACCTGCGAGGTATCCTTGATGCCGTCGAGGACCTCGACACACCGTGCCGAGCACGCGCGGTACCGCTTGCTGAAGTACTTCCTCTTGACTTCTGCAATGGTCTTCCTCCACTCGGCCTGAGTGTACGGCAGAACCGGAATCGGTGTGGGAGCAGGAGCAGGTAGTGAGAAGCGCTTGAGCGGCTTTGGTCTCGCTGCGTACGTCGGTGTCGTCGGGCTCGTCGCAATGGGCCACCCGGCGGTTGATCGCGGTCGAGGGGACGTCGGGGACGGGCCGATGAAGCTCGTCCGCGAGCCCGAACCGAGCATCAGAGGAATCAGTCCACCCATGGTTGTTGATGTTGTTGCTGAGGTTGAGGTTGACGCGGTCGACGGCCGTCGACAGCGGTGCTCCGGGATATATGCTGAGGAGCTGAGTTCACCCCGGGAGCTGGAAAGCTCTCCTCCTCGAACTGAAACGAGCGGTTAGGCGCCGGATATCTTACTCGTGACGTTCGTCACCGCAGCTTGTGCAAGCATGCGCCCTGTCGGTCGGCAAATGAGGCGAGGGCTGTGGTGGCCGAAAGCGGCAACACTCGCAATTCGCTAACGCGAAATAGGGTGGGTTCCAGAGGTCACTCCGAGATGAGACAGCTCCCAGCAGAGTGGAAAGGGGTCCCAGGGTTTCCAGCAACTTGCAAGGGGTCGGCGTGTCGCCCTTTTCAACAACTTTGACGTTGCTGTCTTGCGCCACGTGCGGCGCTGGTCGTGGTGTTGATCAGGCCCAAGGATCCGATCGGCAATGCAACCGCGTGATCGGCGGCGCTTTCAAAACGAGAGTGGCACCCGACCCGGACTTTGGGATCTGGCTTTGGACGAGACGTCCAGTGTTGAAATATTAGGCTGATCGGGATCAGCGTTTGTTCAGACGCACCCGCTTGACAAACTCTGCCCGGATCTGCTGGAGTAGGACGGCGAAACACGGGCCGGAGAAGTGTACCGGAGTTTGGCGATGTCGACGTCAGGCGTTGGCAGCTCAGACCAGGCTGGACTGTGGACTGGAGGTGCTGTGTAGCAAGGGATGGAACGAACGGACTCCAACGGCCACGGGTAGACGCAGGTTGGACGGGGTGGTGCACAAGCACAGCAGCAGCAGCAGCAACAGCAAGATATCGCGGAGATGAAGGAGTGGATGAGCGGCCAGGGCACTCGGGGTTGGAATCGGTTTGGATTCTGGTTGTGTGTGTCCAGAGAAACTTTGTGCAAGAACGCGAGAGGGGATGGCGTGGCCCTGATGAGTCCGCTGAGCACCCAAGCAAGCACCAGAAGCTCCACGAGCAGACCCAGTACGAGAATCCTCCTCCTATCGTAGCCCCCCTTTAGCTCTTGAGCTGCATGGCGCCAGAGGGATTTTGGTGTGCTTTTCGCGGTGGCGTTGTGTGGAAAGAAGCGATGTCGAAGCCCACAGAAGCCCGGTTACATCGGCGCGGTGGTTGGGGCCGGCCTGGGGCCTGGTCAGTGGCTTCAGGGCGTTCCCGTGGGTCGGGAAGCAAACGCAGGGCTCCAATAGGGGCCCGTGCCGCCGCTAACGCTGCAGGGGCACAAGCCCGGGTCCTGAGCCCTTGTCCCGGCGCGGGAAAGCTTGCCCGCACTCCTGAATGCGCTAACTCTGGAAGGGAAAGTGGCTTTTTCTTTTCTCCAAGCTGGGCAAACGATCCCCTGCGTCCATGCTCCACCCCGCCCCGCAGCACCAGACAGCTCTGGATTTCGAGATGGACTTGACTTTGCGAGTCTTTCAGGTCCTGCTGGCCTCGATTCAGAGTTGCCTGGTTGTTTGAGTTGGGTTTGCCGTGCAGGTCAACAGACCTCGACAGGACTCGATGTGCAGCAACCCGTATTGATTGCATCCAGCCCCATTGGACTCCAACAAGTCCGACACGCTGCCGTTGCCAGCAGCCAATACTGTATGTCACATTATTGCTGCGGAATCGCACTGACCAACAGACCAAGTCTCGGGGTGCTCCAACTCCCCGTCACGACGAACCATCAAACTTCTGCCTGCCGCCAGCTTGATTGTTCTTGCCGACGGGACCGATGGGAGCCCACTTGGGGCAGGGGGAAGAAACCAAACAAACCTCCTCCATCTGTCCCAAGAAACAACAAACCCAGCCCGACAGGCGGCCAACCCCTGGACAAACAAGCCTTCCCACGAGATCCGCGACGCCACGGCGATCACCACCGCAAAAGTCCGTCGTCCCAACGTCCACCTGGCAGAAGACGAACATTCTCTCGCCAGACCCCGCCGCCTTCGTATTTGGTAAGCTGCGGTTGGACTCGCCCGCATGGACCCCTGCCAAGCACGCCGACGACTTGGAGCCCGGGCGGTCGAGCGGCCAGCCTTCCACCGCCATTTCCAGACCTCACTCGCTCCAAATCGTTTGCCTAAGAGAAAGGGGTAAAGAGAACCCCGGGCTGGGAGTGAAGATGCCATGCCATCCATTCTATTCTCGAAGAAACCATGTCTATATCCCCATGCCACGGAGTTCATCCCATCGCATTCACTTTCCTTTTTTTTCAGCCAGTTTTGTCTCCGAGCACTCGCAGCAAGCAGAACTACCGCCGAGCTTTGACCCCTGGCCCAATACGGCCCAATAAATCGTGTTCAGTCAATGAATGAAATCCATCCTACTCCGCAGGCTGGGCCGCTTCTGCAGCAGCGGCGGCAGCGGCTTTGACCTCCTCGCCCTTGATCCCATCGACGACCTTCAGCCCCTCGGCCTGCTGTGTGATCCCGTCGAGCTGCTCCTTCCGCGCGAGCCGCGTCTGCACCTCCTGGACGAGGTTATCGAGGCTGATGAGCTCGCCCTCCTTCAGCGGGTGGTCCTCTGGGAGACCCATCTCCTTGAATTTCGCCTTGCCCTGGGCAAGTTCATCCTAATGAAGAGCATGAGTTGACTGGCGATTTCCAAAGAGCCAAGGGGAAAAGCTGCTTACCTCGCCCAGAATGAGCGCGAAGGGCACGCCGCCTGCTTCGGCCGCCTTGAACTGGTTTTGGAGTTTGGGCTTCACCTTGTAGAGGAATTCGGCCTGCGGGGTGTCAGCCACGATTCCATTCCGGCATGGTTCTACAAATGCGACTCACCTTGATGCCCGCATCCCACAGACGGGTGCAGATCTGGCTTCTCTCCTTGAGCAGCCCAGTAAAGTCCTTCCCGCCGCCGAACGCCATGACGTAAACGTCAACCTCGTTCCGCCGGTCCTTCCTCTGGGTCGCCGAAAGGATGGAGAAGATGCGGTCAATCCCGAAGCTGATGCCAACGCACGGCACCTGGGTCTTCCCCGAGAACATGCCCACGAGGTTGTCGTACCTGCCACCAGCGGCAACAGATCCTATCCCGACAGTCGGGTCGTCGGAGCGGTCCTCATCCGCGTCGCCAGGCTTGCCGCCCTTCTTCTTGGCGGCGACCTTGGCCTTTGCCTCTTCCGTAGCAGGAACAGCAGGCGCGGAGCCTTCTGTCACAACCTCGTAGATGACTCCGGTGTAGTAGTCCAGGCCTGCGCTCTACCATGTCAGCATTGTTGACAGCTCGGTCACGGTCAACGTCGCGTACCTCTGGCCAGCGAGAGATCAAAGGAGACGGTGTGGGCGGCATTGAAGGCCTCGAGGTAGGTGAAGAGCAGGTCCATGTCGACGAACCCTTGCTGCATCGACGGGTTTGCCGCCAGCTCCTCATCCTTTTGCAACTTCTCAAGGAGATCCCGTTGCCCCTTCAGCACCACGTACTGCCCTAGAATACAGTTAGCCCGAGTCGCTCGGGAGACGGAACCCTTGACTACCCACCAATCTTGTCGGCAACTTCGGGGGCAAGGCCCTTCTCATCAACCATCTCCTTCCTGACATCGGCCCAGGGCATCTTGTCGAGCTTGTCGACGGCGGACGAGATGGGACGGATCAGATTTTCAGGGACGCCGCACACCTGGAAGAGACCGTCGAGGATCTTGCGAGAGTTGAGCTTGATGGTGTACTTTCCCTGCAAGCCAAGGCCCTCGAAAACCTCGTTGATGATCCTGATCTGGTAAAGTTAGAAATCTAGGAAACATGACAGGTGATGCGGCCGTAAGCATCGAGGCTCAGAATCGGACGGCAGACATACAATTTCGGCATCTGGAATCATAGGATCGTACAGGCCCTGGTGTGAAGGTCAATCTCTGGGTAAACACCGAGTCGGCAAAAGGGTGGACTAGAGACTTACAGCGATATCGAAGCTATTCGGGTGTGGGTAAGCCCTCAACACTGACACTCAAGATTTGAACCGGGGCAACACATACTCGCATTGATACTGGGCATCATGTCAGTCCTGAGTCGCAGTCGCGGGGAACGGGGTATGCTCACAAATTCTCGCATGCGGCCCTTCTTCACGGCGGGCTGATCCCTGCGGTAGACCTTTGCGATGTGATAGCGCTTGATCTGTGTGACGTTCTTGTTCATCGCCAGGTATCGCGCTGCCGACTGGTTCAGTATCATGATCGTACGTAACTCGGGGGTCGAATCGAGGGCGTACCGAAAGGCACCGTCAAGTCGTACCGCAAGCTGCAAAGCTCACCGCCCTGGTCAGCCAGGTCATACTGTGGTAGAAGGAAAATTAGTCTTAGTATTCATCAAGCCATGGGAAGGAGAGATGAGACTGGGGATTCACCCACGATGAGTTTGCTGTCCTCGCCATATTTTCCTGTGTGGAACTCCCAGTCAGCGAGCTCTCGAGTTGGCGGCAGCATGTGGTTGGTATGCACCTGCGAGAATCTCTGGTCACTGTTAGCGGATTTTGTTATGTCTGGATAGCAAACTTGCGAGGAGAACCACGTACCCTTCAGCTCGAATACGGGGGTATCGATGGTGACGCCGCCGTGACGCTCTGCCCCTCAATCAGCCGTGTTCCCTTGGTAGTTTGCGCTGCCCAAACATACTGAAGACATCGTTGATGGTGTTGAAGATCTTCTCCCTCAGCACCATGTCCGGACCAGACCCTGGGGGTGATATTAGACTCGATCCGAAGAGGGAAGTGGGGTCTCGGCGGCAACACACAGTCTCTGGTGCCCTTCGGGGTCCTGGCAGGGATCGATTAGCCATGCGCGTCGAGGATGCAGCCCAGACGAAGACGGGACCAGGCCTACTTGATCTCAAACTTGGGGGCTTTGGGCGCCATGGTTTCTGCGATGGCGGGGTTGGCGGGGTTGGGCACGTGTAGTGTTGTCGAGGACGAGGGGGAGGAGGAGAAGCTCGTCGTCGTCGTCGAGAATTGGCGGGGGGGTCCGAGTTTGCAGGCTGCCGTCGAGAGCGTAGCCAATGCCGGAATTAGTCCTCGTCGTGGTTGAGCAACCCGAATGGCGAGTATCCACGGGCGCTGCATCCAAAATGTGGGTAGGAAACTTAGGCGCGGGGTGACTCAAGCTTGCCTCGCGTGGTGCAGTACTGGCAGCCGGCAAAACCTCTGCAATGGCTCCCAGTGGGCGGCGTGCGGGTCCGGATGCAAGGCTGAGACAAGGCTGAGAGCAAGCTTGGAAGTGGGGTCGAATCTCATTGGTGATCGTCAGACGGCCTTGTCAAGTTGTCACGCGGAGCCGTTGCTCGCTTCAACCCCGCCATCTCCCAAAAAGGAGACCGGCCCACTTCCGCAAACCCCGGTGACGGGAAGGATTCTGAGCCCGTGAAGCCCTCGAAAGGGTTTGAGGTTCAGACATGCACATCGTAAATTCTACGCAGGTAGCCAGTCTTCGGTCATTCCTCTAATACGCCTGCACTATAAAGTCAATTCAGGAGACACTCCGCGAGTTTGACGTCGGTCATCTGTTCAACACCCACTTCGGAATACACGTATTCGCAAAGTCTCTGGGGACGTCCATGTTATGGCTCGGGCTTGTCCGAATTAGGAAAATGAAAGTACCCCCAAAGTTCCAAAATTCCATTCGCCAGCGGCCGTGCTGGCTCGTATTTTACGTATTCGGTTACACACGATCAGGGTAGGGCTGTCGTCCACTCGGGATAACGTTACCGAGTTCTATATTTTTGTCCTTCGGGACAAATGACCTCTACTTTGCACTGCGCACAACACCAGCCTCGACCGCGTCAATCGGGATAGTGACTCTCACTCTAAATGTGGAACGTGGGTTCGGTGTCGGCATCAGATGGTGATACAAAATACACAACTTCACAACATCAGGCATCAGGTGGGGATTGCATGACGCGTGCGGCGGTGGCGTATTCGTCGTATTCCGTATTACCTTTCGGCGTGGGGCAGCCCTGGCGAGCCTGGCTGGCGGGTTCCAGATCAGACCAAGGGGGGTCCCCAGTCCACTGGCTAAAGTTGAGAACTTCAGACGACGCATGGCCTCACAGGCTCCCGCATGGCGCACCCGACCACACCACTGCAAGCCGCACCCTGCCTGGCCTTGGCTGCCTGGTTGCCTAGCGAGCCCAGGTAGTTGGCTGGGCATGGGTGGTGACCGGACCACAAAGAACTCTCAATCTTTGCAGTTTGAAATTCAAAATACTTCTATTCAGTCAGAAGATCCTGACCCCTTGCCTTGGATCCGGGATGGTCAAGACGCGTCGTCCATTCTTAGACGCGGGGAAGCTAACCGTAATTGACATTAACGTCGACGTTCGGGACCTGGTCCGAACCGGTGCTCGACAGGCTGCCCCCCCTTGACCATATTCCCCCCAGGTCGCATCACAGCTGCGCCAGAAATAAAAACAGCTGGACAGTCCCTTGGCGCCATTTAACCTCAACTTGGCACCCTTCCAGTGCGGCTCGGTCTTCGGCCATCCTGGTTCTCCGCCGCACCAGTTGTCTTATTCTTTTAACGTGACTGCTTCGCCGAGTTTGCGGCTTTGCGATCCATTCATTTCGTGTCGTGTCTTCTATCTTCTTCTATCATTCATTATTTGCCATATTGAAACGAAGTACCTTCAAACCCCCCCGAGTTAGAGTAGCCCCCCGATGGACAACGACCAGCGCTAGCACTTCCCGGTCGCCAACATGGGAGAGAGCAGCAAGGACAGCATTGAGAAGCCGGCGCCCGCGCCGGCTGCTGTCGACGACGAGAAGAAGAAGGTAGCCGAGGACCAGTCCGAGGACGGCACCGGCCCGGCCAAGGACGCCGTCAAGGCACGGCCTGAGAGGGAGGCGACCGCGGCCGACTACTTCCGCGTCTTCACCTACGCGACAAAATGGGACTTCCTTCTGATGGCCACGGCGGCCATCGCCAGCATCGGCGCCGGCACCACCATGCCCCTGATGAACATCGTCTTTGGCAGGCTCATTGGCAACTTCAACTCCTTTGGAACCGCGTCGTCCCAGACGCCCGAGGAGTTCTCGGACCAGATCAACCGCATGTCGCTGCTCATGTTTGCCCTCTTCGTGGCCCGCTTCGGGCTCAACTACATCAACAAGTTCTGCTTTCGTCTAATCGGCATCCGCATGTCGGCCGGCATCCGTCTGCACTACCTCCGCTCGCTCTTTGGCCAGACCGTCCACGTGCTCGACTCGATGCCCTCGGGCGCCGCCGCGAGCACCATTACGGGGACCGCCAACACGCTGCAGGTCGGCATCTCGGAAAAGCTAGGCACCTTCATCGAATTCACGTCGACCATCGTGGCCTCCATCGTCGTGGCCTTCACCTACAGCTGGTCCCTAACCCTGGTGACGGCGTCCGTCATCCTCTTCATCTCGACCGTCATCTCCATCCTGCTGCCCTTCATCATCAAGGGGCATGCGAGGCTCACAAAGGCCGATGCCAAGGGCACCTCGGTCGCCACCGAGGCCTTTGGCACCATCCGCATGATCACCTCGTGCGGCGCCGAGGCCCGCGTGAGCCAGCGATACGCCGAATGGGTAGCCAAAGCTAAGAAGGCGACCCAGTTCACCTCGCCCTTCATGGCGTCCCAGTTCGGCTTCATCTTCTTTGGCTTGTACGGCGCCTTCGCCCTGGCTTTTTGGTACGGCATGAAGTCGGTGATCGAAGGGCGCCTCGACAACGTTGGCACCATCATCATTGTCATGATGTCCGTCATGCTCATGGTCATTTCTCTGGAGCGCATCTCGTCGCCTCTGATCGCCGTCTCCAAGGCCATGGTGGCCGCTGCCGAGTTCTTCGCCGTTATCGACGCCCCCAAGCCCAAGATGGGCACGCTGAAGGAGCCCGACGTCTCGGCTGACCAGGACATTGTGTTCGAGGACGTCCACTTCGCCTACCCCAGTCGCCCGTCCAAGAAGGTTCTCGACGGCTTGAACCTTCGCATCGGGGCCAACCTGAACACGGCCATTGTGGGCCCCAGCGGATCCGGCAAGAGCACCATTGTTGGCCTGATCGAGGGCTGGTACACCCTCCACGACCAATATGTCATCGCAAAGGCCATCCAGAAGGATAAAAACAAGGAAAAGAAGGAGAAGGCGAAGGCCAAGAAGAAGGCCAAGAACAAGGCGGCCGGCAAAAAGGACGATGACGACGAGGAAGACGACGCCGCCGCCGCCCCTGTCAATCCCGAGGATATCGGTCCCCCGGTCGAGCTGAAGGGCCGCATTTCGACGTGCGGGCAGCCGCTTGGGGAAATCGACCTCAAGTGGTGGAGGTCGCAGATCGGTCTGGTGCAGCAGGAGCCTTTCCTCTTCAACGACACCATCTTCAAGAACGTCGCGGCGGGCCTGATTGGGTCGCAGTGGGAAAATGAGTCGGACGAGGTCAAGCTCCAGCTGGTCAAGGAGGCCTGTGCCGAGAGTTTTGCCGACGAGTTTGTCGACCGGCTGCCAGACGGCTACGAGACCCAAGTGGGCGACTCGGGCGCCAAGTTGAGTGGCGGCCAGCGGCAGCGCATCGCCATCGCCCGAAGCATCATCAAGAAGCCCAAGATCCTCATCCTTGACGAGGCCACCTCGGCCATCGACGTCCGCGGTGAGAGGATTGTGCAGGCGGCCCTGGAGAGAGCCTCGAAGGGCCGCACCACCATCACCATCGCTCACCGGCTGTCCACCATCAAGAACGCCGACCGCATCTGCGTCTTGCAGAACGGCCGGGTCGCCGAGGAGGGGACCCACGACAGCCTGTTGGAGAACGAGCTCGGCGTCTACTACGGGCTCGTCCACGCGCAGAAGCTGTCCCTGGGCGACGAGACGGGCGAGGAGCTCCTCCAAGAGGAAGACATTGGCGCTGTGCTCGCACGCGAGAAGAGCGCCGCCATTTCTGTGGCCGCGAGCGCGAAGCAGGACGCCAAGTGGAAGGACCGGAATCTCTTCAACGGATTCGGAAAGCTCCTGTACGAGCAGCGCAGCCGCTTTCCCTTCTACGCCATCGCCCTCATCGGCGCCATGGGTGCCGCGTCGGGCGTACCAATTCAAGCGTACCTCTTCGCCAAGGTGGTGAGCGTCTTCCAAGCGCAGGACCCCGCGGACCTCATGGACGGGGCGACCTTTTGGTCCAAGATGTGGGCGGTCTTCGCCGCCGGCATCGGGTTCAGCTACTTTCTCACCTCTTTCGTGTCAACCAGCCTGGAGGGTTACATCACGGCAGCTTACCGGCAGGAGTACTTCGAGTCGATCCTCTTCCAGCCCACATCCTACTTTGACAAGGAAGACAACGCCACCGGCCAGCTGGCCGCGCGCCTGTCGAGCGACCCGCAGGCGCTGAAAGAGCTGCTGGGCATCAACCTCATGATGATGATTATTGGCGTCTTCTCTCTGGCTGGCGCGCTGGCCATCTCGTTTGCGTACGGCTGGAAGCTGGCGCTCGTCGCCCTCTGCGTGACGGTTCCGCTGGGCATCCTGGCCGGCTACTTCCGCGTCCGGTACGAGCTGCAGTTCAACGCCATGAACGAGGCTGTGTTCCAGGAGAGCTCCAAGTTCGGCGCCGAGTCCATCGGGGCCTTCCGGACGGTCAGCGCGCTGGTCATGGAGGACAGCATCTGCGACCGGTACCAGGGGCTGCTCAGCGGCCATGTGACGGCGGCGTTCAAGAAGGCCCGGTGGACCACTACCATCTTTGCCTTTGCCGACAGCTCCAGCTTGGGCTGCCAGGCGCTCATCTTCTGGTATGGTGGCCAGCTGCTGCTGAAGGGCGAGTACAACGTCATCTCCTTCCTCATCACCTACATGGCAGTGATCCAGGGCGCCGAATCGGCCGGCCAGTGGCTGAGCTTCGGCCCCAACGCGGCGCAGGCGACGGCGGCGGCGAACCGCATCCTGCAGGCGCGCGAGACGCGCATCCGCGACAGCGCCTCCGAGTCGGAACAGATCCCCGACACGGACGGCGGCGTCAAGATCGAGCTCAAGGACGTCCATTTCAAGTACCCGACCCGCGACGTCTCTATCTTCAAGGGCCTCAACATCACCATCGAGAAAGGTCAGTTTGCGGCGCTCGTCGGCGCGTCCGGTTCGGGCAAGACGTCCATCATCAGCCTGCTGGAGCGCTTCTACGACCTGCCCAAGGGCGAGATCCTGTTCAACGGCAAGAACATCGCCGACATCAACGTCTACGAGTACCGCAAGCTGCTATCGCTGGTGGCGCAGGAACCGTCGCTGTTCCACGGCACTATCCGCGAGAACATTCTGCTGGGCGTCGACCCGGAGGCGATCACAGACGAGGAGCTGCACCAGTGCTGCCGGGACGCCAGCATCCACGACTTCATCGTCTCTCTTCCCGATGGCTACAACACCAACATTGGCAGCCGCGGCGTCAGCCTCAGTGGCGGTCAGAAGCAGCGTCTGTCCATTGCCCGCGCTCTTATCCGCAATCCGCGCGTGCTGTTGCTCGACGAGGCCACCAGCTCTCTGGACTCCGGTGCGTAACATTTTCTGCTCCTCCTCCTGTAACTTGCTAACACGGCGACGACAGAAAGCGAAAAGCTCGTGCAGGCGGCGTTTGAGCGCGTCGCCAAGGGCCGGACCACGGTCGCCGTGGCGCACCGTCTCGCGACGATCCAGGGCGCCGACATCATCTACGTCCTCGGCGAGGGCAAGGTGCTCGAGAAGGGCACGCACACCGAGCTGCTCAAGCAGAAGGGCGTGTACTGGCATATGGTATGTCGGGACCGGGTTGTTGAAACGTGTGTTTGTGCTGACGTCTGCGCCACAGTGCCACAACCAAGCCCTCGACAGGTAGTTGTAGCGAGCGACGACTGCTTGCTGCGGCTTTGCTGTGACTTCTTTTTGCGTCGTGTTTGATTTGAGAGCCCGCGTACTCTGTTCCACTTACTCTATACACTTGCAGCTGCATGCCCTGCTGGATGGCACATCCCAGGGTTGGAGGGGATCTTTCACGGAGTTTCGGTTTGATATCCAACCACACCCACACCGCTTTCAGCACCACTCCGCCTAATTTTCCTGTATCACACCTGTTACTCCATTCCGTCGATGAGGCAAGAGGCTCCCTTTTTGGATACTCTACACAATGGCAGGAATCCATGTCCACCCGTGGCGCCGCCTAGACATCTTGGGTAGTTCGAACCATAGAATCCGTCTGCAAGTTGAGATGACTCTGAGAGCGTGTAACCAATAAATTTCGATGTTAGTCGCTATGTTTTCCGCCTCTGGAATGGCGCCGGACGAGGCACAGTGTCAACAATAATCCCAACCAGACAATGAGACAAAAAACCAACGGCTTCAGTCCCCGTACCAACGAACAGGGACCCGTATCGGTTACACACGGCACAGCAAGGATCTCCCCTGACCACTCCAACACCCCCGCTGACCTCATCGACACCCTCTCGACACCCTCTCAACACCCTCTCCCAAACCACCACACCTCACATCTCACAACCCCCTATGAACCACCAACCAAATCAATAACACCCCAAGCGCCAACAACCACACCCTTCACACCCATCCCTCCCAAAAAAAACCCTCAAAATCTTCAAACCCCAAAAAAGATGCCCCTCCAAATCCACCCCCCCACCCCCACAGCCATAACCACCCTCCTCCTCTCGCACAACCTCACCGCCGCACAGTTCACCCTCCTCCTCTCCACCGCCAAGCAAGCCAAAGCCCGCGCCTACTGCCCCTACAGCGCCTTCCGCGTCGGCGCGGCGCTGCTCACGCGCTCGGGACAAGTCGTCGCGGGCGCCAACGTCGAGAACGCGAGCTACCCCGTGGGCACGTGCGCGGAGCGCGTGGCGTTTGGGACGGCGGTTGTTCAGGGGTTTTTGGGTGCTCCGGGAGGTGGTGGTGGGAAAGGGGGTGCGGGTGGTGGTGGTGTGGAAGGGGAGAGTGTTGAGGAAGGGGAAGGGGAGGAGGAGAGGGGAGGGGTGAGGGCGGTGGCTGTTGCGACGGATGGGGTTGGGCCTGCGAGTCCGTGTGGGATGTGTCGGCAGTTGTGGGTTTTTTCTCTTTTTTCTTTCATGGTTATTGTTGTTTCCTTCGTCTTGTTTTTGATTTTGAGGTTGAAGGGTTCTGAGGTGGTGAGCGCCCAACTGACTCGCGACTGTAGTATGCGAGAGTTTTGCGACTTGAGCGTGCCGATCATCATGTTCGACAAGGACGATAATTTCGCCGTCATGACGCTCGAAGAGGTAAGTGGACTTTCGGGTCTCTCTTTCATACGGCCCGGTTGCTGATCATCTGCAGTTACTTCCCGTCTCCTTTGGCCCCGAGGCACTGGGTGTCCCGGACCCGGCGAAACAGCAGACGGGGCAACCGTAGGTCGTTGGTTACGTGGATGTTCTGTTGGTAAGGTGGGTTGTAATGCGAGGAGCCAGCATTTGCGCGGATTATTTTGGTTTGAACCAGTTGGGGCTTGATCACAGTCTACTCGGAGAGCGGAATATAAAGTCTTATACCCCTCACCAGAATGTCTATCCAGAACTCAGCTCAGCGACAATGAGTGCTCAACCCAGGGCCTCCTATCCGACTACTGCGAATGCCCTGCTCCGTACATGCTCGAAGGAATGGTATCTGATGCTCAGCCTGATGAACCCATGACCCCGCCAAACGCCAAAAACAACCATACCAATGATAACCATACCCCAACCAGCACACAAGCACCACAACCGCAAACACAACTAAACCGCCACACCACCCTCACTCATCTCGACATACTAGTACCCAAACTCATCTCGACATACTAGAACCCAAACCCATCATGCTGATGCATCGGACACCGCCCCGGATGCCTCTCCCACCACGCGTTAATGCACGCGCGGTGAAAACGGCACAGACACTCAAGCCGGGCCATGGCGACGCCGGCCTCGAACTCCTCAAGACAGATGGAGCACTCGGCCGAGTCGACACAGTCCTTCTCGGTCGCCGTGTACGGGAACATGCCCGTCCGGCGGGGCGGCATGGGAGGCAGCATGTCCGGCCCACCGCCGCCACCTCTGTTACCCACTCTAGGCGCCGAGCCGTATCGGCTGTGGCTCGTGATGCAGCTGTTGATGTGTGCCTCGCGCAGCGACTCAAAGTTGGGAAGGGACGTCGGCGGAAGTTCACGGTGGCAGATGGGGCATTCGTCTTCCTCGGCAATCTGCGGACGCGGGGCGAGGACGTGATGGGGGTGGCGGTGGAGGATTGTCGAGGGCCCCGCGGCGGCGGACGAGGGGCCTGCCCGGTCGCCGACGTCGAGCATCGATCGGTATTGCGGAGCGGCCCCCGGGTACAGATGGACCGTCTGCGAGGTCGTTGCGGGGGGCCGGTAGTAGGCCGGCGGCGTCCCCCAGAGGATGCGGCCTTCGTTGCTTCTAGGCGGTGGGATCGGCGGGCGGGCAGATGAGGCCCCGGGTTGCTGCGGGTTGGTTAGACGGGACTTTTGCTTGAAAGCAGGTTCGACATACCAGAGTGACGCTGCGACTTCTAGTCTGTGGATCATTCGTAGTTCCGGTGCCAAAATAGAAGCCCCATCGGTTAGAAAGGGGAGTGTCGTCTGCCGGCACCGGCGAGCCGGGGACCTGCGGCGACCTTGCCTGCTCTCCGGGAGTTTGTGGTGGGGCCGTGTTGGGGTCCGGGACACAAGGGTTGCATAGTCTGACCCTCTCGCCGCCGCCGAACTCGGGATACCAGCCTTGGCTATCGAGGAGTGGGAGGGAAGGCCCTTGGGCCAGAGGACGCGGCGCCCCGGGCGGTCGGACGATATACTGGTGGGGTATCGTGATACGATGCGGCGAGCACGCGTTGCAAACCACGCGGCCGCACTTACTACAAGTCGGTGTCAGCCTTTGTCCACCAGTTCCGAGACCTTGAGGGGTCACGTACCGGCAGTGATGTTTTCTAACAAATATGCTGAACTGAGTGCCACAAATGGGGCAGTACGTCACTTCGGAATCCGGCTGCCACCTCGGGAGCGACACCTCTGACGGGGTCCGCTCAGCCGGCATCGACAGAACAGGAGACGGCCTCGATACCAACCTCGTCGAGGGAGCGGGACTGGCGGCAGCCATATTGATAGCTGGGGGCCCAAACCCAGCCTCGCGAGCTCTCCGGACAGGTTCGGGGACGGGCGGCAGTGGAGCTACCCCATAGCCGTTGTCTTGGTTGGCCCGCAGCTGGGCTTCCACTGGCAAATTGTCGGCCGGTCTATTGGGAGTGCTCGGGCCTTGCCCTGCGTCTTCTTGTTGTGCCAATGCCGCTTCCAAAGGCCTATGATCCTCCACGCCCCTCTCTGCCGCTCTACCAACCATCACAGGCTCATCTGCCGATGGCGCCTCCTCCCTTGTGCGACGGACATGCTCGTCCTCGCCTTCGTTCGGTGGTGGGATGGTGCCCTCCTCTTCTTGGTGCTCTGCTTCCCGCTCGGGGTCTGAGTCGCGGTCGGCGTCTGATAGGGCCCGCTCGACGAGGTGGGAAGGACAGTCGAAGTATCTCGAGCATTCTCGGTCGTGGTACTGCTCGGTGCGCCATCGGCACTCCGCGACGGCGGACTGATTGAGATCGTAGGCATGGCCGGTCGAGCCGGAGTCGATGGAGTGCAAGTCGCTGTCCCTCTCGATGAGCACGCGAGGTGGCCGGGACGGGCCTCCAGCGTCAGGGGTCGCCATGGCGGTCGAGCTGGCAGCGCATCCGGTGCCGTCGGGTTGGAGATACGCGCGCGGGAAGCTCTCTCTCAACGGCGCGAGCCTGTAGCTAGTGGTCGGGTTGCCGGGTGTTCCGTCGGGCGTTTATAAGGCGGGTGAGGGAGCCTTGTCGACACTCGAGCCCTGCGGCTGGAACGGGGACGGGAGACGGTTAGGTATTCTGTATGCGGAAAGGAAAAAGGCGCAGGGCTTCGAGCGATGTCTGCGCTGCCTGCGCTGCCTGTAGCAGAACGAACCTGAGGCTCGAGCTCGGGGTGCGAGGCAGCACTCCGTCTTTGGGCCAGGCCTGGCCTGGCGGTCTGATGATGGGCCGTGTTGGCTCGGAGACTCGCTGCGGTGACCCACCCCTCGCGTCATTCATTGACGGCCGATCCGGTCAGTCGTTGATGGGCAAAACGAGGAGCGACAGGCCCGTGCGAGGCCTTTTTGCTCACGATGTCGGCTGGATCACGGCCTGCCCAGGTGGTTGCACAAAATATCGGAGCTGCACTTATTCGTTACAGCATGAAGCTGGGCGGGCTGGCAGGCAAGCTCGCAAGGCAGGCGAGGCGGAGGCGGCAGTCGGTGGCGGGGCAGCTCCCCAAACGGGTCAGGGTTCGCCGGGGGATGCTTGGCCACCCGCCGGGATTGGATCCGGAGCCCACAGCAGCACCAAATTGTGGGGTCATGGGCTTGTCTCCCGGTTGCTTATCGCGAAATGGAATCCTCCATCCTCCGTCCTTCGTTGCACTGCCTAACGCCAATGTTGAATAAATCCTAACGCTGCTCCGTCATGCCGCTGGCACAACTATCTCACTGGGCTGCAGGGTATTGCAGCCCCGCAGACCTGTGCTAGCATGCGGCGCGCCCCTTTCGCGCGCGGTGGGGAACGTGGGGTTGGCTGGCGTCAATATCCCGAAGGCTAACGTTATTAAACTTTAATGGTGGTGTGCTCAGTGCTCCGACTCACGCTTTTTACTGTGTCCGGCGCAAGTCTTGACTGTCGTGTAGCATCGCCGCCGTCTCAGTCCAGCTGCGCACGACCGGACCGGGCAGTTGCCGATGGCCGTCAGAGCGGGCAGCAGTCCGACGCAGGATGAACACGACCTTCGGCGGATTGCTGTGTGCTGGGGATTCTGGGTTTTCTCCCGAACTCCTCGTGCAGAAGACGCATTTCCGGCCGCTCGTCCCCTTCCTTGCCCAGTTGGTGCTAGCGACCTGGCAGAGCTCCTTTTGGGACGCAGGATGGCCTATTTAGCACCAGTGGCGTCGACAACACCAGCTCTTTCGGTCGCTCGACCGTGATGGGCGTGACCTTGATCACCTTCTGCTTGACGCCCAGCTGATTGCTGATGGGGGTGTGGATATGCTCCTTTCCCCGTTGGGGAGGGGCAGCGGGAAACGAATCCAATAATTCCAATTAATCCAATTAGGTTGCACCGACCGAAGCCAACGGCAGCGAGACAAAAGCCAACCGCCCTCGGCCTGACGCGCCTGGTGTCGGACTTCTTTAATGGCCCGTCTGATCGGTTTGGTGTCGACATCGAGGCTCTGCCCGACACCTTTTGCAACGACAGATCCGTCCCGGGCGATAAAAGGCGCCCTCGCCGTCCACCCCTGTTCCTGATGCTCCTCCCCAGGCCCCAAGCACGCAAGCACACATGCACGGAAAATCGCCCAGTCTCGCCTCCGCGACGGCGTCGTTCGCCGCGGCCCCAACATCAAACACCGCCCAACGACCGTCTTACTCTCGATCACAGACCGTGTACGCATTTCCCGCACTCCCCGCTCGCCTGTCGAGCCTGCTCTGACGGTCCCTTAGCCCGGCCAGCTTTATGTCGGACGAGAGCAAGCTGTACTGGAAGACGTGCAGCCACCAAGGCACACACTCTTGTAGCGGCATGGCCTGGGCGGCGAAGGGCACGACCAACCTCTGCGACGATTGCAAGGCTGGGAACTGCGCATGAGAAGAGGCCGTCGCCGTTGACATCCTCGCGACTACTAGGCCGAGGGTCTCACTCGAGTCGGCCTTGAGAAAAAGGCTCAGAATCGGGAGCCACGTTGTCACGATGCTTTTAGGGGAAAGGGTTGGGTTTACTGGGAGGCTGGGTATTTTGGGCATTGGATTTTGGGCATCTGGGTTTTAATTTCTAGTCGTAGTTCTTAATGAAGCCATCTTGCCTTTTCTGCCTTTGATTAGAATGGAACAGGCCCTGCCAACTGTGACCGTGACACTGCCACTTCAAGCAACACCACCGAGGATAGCCGTTGGAGATGTCAACAGGGCCTCCCCCCGGTCTCACACAAAACCACTTACCATATTTCAGGATCCGAAGCACACCAACAGCCGGTAACATCTCAAGAACAAACATGCCATCGCTACTACTACATGCCCAGGGCCCCAACCGACATCGCGGTCCCAACGTCCGACACCTTCGACGGGTCTCGAGGACAGTGCGTAAGACGTCCAGGGGACGGTAGCACACACACAACCCCCTCCCGTCCAGAACAAAGAACCAACAGCTCAGATCCAGGCACACCGTCACCGCAACAACGACAACAACAGCCCAGCAGACACACACCGCACCCAACTCCCACCACCAACCCCCACCCACAACCGTCTCCTCCACCACCGAACCCCCATCCATCTCGAAAGCCCTCCACCGACTAACACATACCCGCTTCACCGACCATGTCCCGCCCCGCATGCAGCCACATCACTATCACCGGATGCCGCTGCCCCAACGCGGCCGAGGAGGGCAGGAGCCTGTGTTGGTCGTGCGACTACAACCACTGCGGCTTCACGGTTGGGTAGGAGAGGAGAGGATAAGAAAGGGAGGTTGGACAAGCAGGTGAGCGCAACATCAGCACCTTCAATCCATTCTGTTCAGGGAGACATAGCGTTGCTGACGTATATGTGTGCAGGAGCGCCGGGGAAAATACTGTTGATGGGGGGCCGTCGTCTTACGGTTGGTGGCTTGGACGGGGGGTGGATGCTTGCTAGTGGGATGGGGTTCATGTTGGAGGAGTAATTATTGACGTCGTCTGTTGCTGTGTCGGTGTTGAGCTGCCGTTGAAGCTGCGGACTGGGTAATATGAGGTGTTGGGTCGAGCTTTGCATGTTTGAACGGTCCAGGAGGTCTTTCCAGAAGGATGTGTTATGCATAGCCGGGGGAGCGAGGAATGATACGGCTTTTCGAGGTCCAAGTGGCCGGAGAGTAGGGTGGGAAGAGGCCTAGGGTATGTAAGTCGCTCGCTGGAGCACTTCAACAGACCCCATCCTAGACCACCGAGTAATGTCACCGGTGGTTGAACCTGATAAAATCCGAATGTTCTCTGAAGCGCAAGCCATAGCCACTGAGGTTTCGTTTAGGCACAGTTTCTTTTTTGTAGCTTCCAATTTAATCTGAGAGGAACATGCTGTTATGTTCTTTTGTTTCTCTATCCTTTTTCTTTTTCACCTCCCCTTCGTCTTTTCTTTCTTCCATTTCTCCTTCTTTGTCGCGGCACACCCTAACCCCAATCTCACTGTGTCCCTTCTCACTTGGTACTTGCTAGGGAGGTAGTTCCCGTGGAGGAACATGAAAGTGGCAGTCACGGTAGTCTGCCCAAACAGACGAGACTTGAGTGTCATGACTCATGCCACAGCAATACGAGGGAGCTCGAGTGGTCAAGAGACCGTTGGACTGCCGTCTCAGCCCTGGACGTCGACCACCCACCAACTAGGTGGAAGGATGTACAAACCATTATCCACAAACCGATCCAAGATCGTCGGATCAGCAGCAGATCACCACGGCAGCCCGCTACAGACACCCGGTGGCAGTTGACAGGCATGACATACCCGGGCTGAGCCGGGACGGAACTCCGTAACGGCAAACGGACATCACCAAACGAAACAGCGGGGACCAAAGACTGGTGAGTTTTATCATTCAATTCGTGCCGGAGGATGTGCGCTAGCCCGTCAGGCGTCCGCAACAAGGAACCCCGAGGAGAAACTCCCATGACGCCCAAAGCCACACCCGACAGCGGTGTCTAGCTTCTTATCTAGTGTCCAACATGCCAGCCAGTAGCCCATCTCAACAACAACCAAAAAAACAAAAGAAAGGACGGATATCTTTGACGGAGTCGCCGAGACACACAAAACTCCTCACGCGCCCTCTCCCATCCTTAAAACGCCCCAAACATCGCTTCCCCAGAGAATTAAGTAATATGGACCATGAATGAATCGAAAAAGAAGAAAAAGATAACCAAAAAGAGTTGGCCGGGGGTATAGTCGTCAATGCCAGATCGGTCAGCCTCCGTCCGTATGTGATGGTGGTCTCACAGCGCCAGTCCGGTGAGAGTGTCGCTCGCTCTCTAACAACATCGCGTCTAGGCGAGGAGAGCGACAGCGGCGCCAAGGGCACCGAGGAACAGGGCGGGCTGGACGAAGAGGCCGGCGGCGGCGCCCGTGGGGATGGCGGTCGACGAGGAGGCGGCGGTCTTGGAGGAGGACGAGGTGGTGACGCCGGCGGCCTTGGAGGTGGTGCTGGTGAGCACGAAGGTCGAGGTGGCGGTAGGGCCGGCGGTGGAGGTCGAGTTGGAGAGGGGGAAGCTCCAGTTGGTGGAGGTGGAGGTGACGGTGGAAGTGCGGCCGGGGCAGTTGGTCGCCGTCGGGTTGCACTGGGTGACAGTGATGGTCTGGGTCAGGGTCTGGGTCGACGTGGTGGTGATGTCGCCCTCGTCGGCGGCGACCAGCGCGAGGCTGGTGGCCAGGACAGCGATGATGTTCTTGTACTGCATGGTGTCTGATTTGATGGTGACCGGAATCGGCTGACTTGAGACGGTTGATGTGTCGTCGAGGTTTTCGTTGATCAAAGATCGCGGGTTTGAGGCTGATGCCGGGCTTGGCGGAAGATCGAGTGTTGGGCAAAAAGGATCAACGAGACCTGCGTTTGAAGAATGGGTAATTCGGCAAATCGAGACGATCGGTCGAGTTTGTATCTTTCGATAGACGTTGGAAATGAGTGGAAAGGCTGACGCCGGAAGGGAAAAGAGTGGATAGCTGCTGGGATGCGCTGTGGGTGAGAAGGGGGAAAAGGAGGAAACTCGGATCGGTTGGGCTGGGCTGGGGGAGCCGTCCCTTTTTGGAGTCTCCCCCCCAAGGCCCAGCCAGAATTTGGGCAGCGCTACCAAGCCCAGGCACGGCGGCGGCTTGCAACCCTTGTTCCTGTCGCTGACGGGTGATTGCAAGGGCTGACCAGGGCACAGGGGACCAGGATTGCCGCTCAGGGTGGGACGAAGACGCGTGGTACCTTGCAGGCGCAGAAAGGTGTGGAGAGAGAATCTGCAGGCGCTCGCATGTCATTGGCTGCGTGTCTTCCCGCCTGCAAGGAACAGTCAGGGCCAGGAGAGCATCGACCAGTCGTTTTCGAGCCGATGGGTCTCTCTGGCTTGGGCATTCTTGCTGTGTCCCTGCTCAAATCTGAACTCTGAGAGCGGGCCGGGCCAGCAGAGTGGACAACGGCGGGCACAACTCATCAATCGGATGACGAATGGCGAATGCTGGCATTTCTGCAGACTCGGAGCCGTGACAGGCTGCCACGTTTCGGCACTTACACACACTATTAGGTACAATGCAGTCTCTGCAGAGAAAAAAATGTCTCGGTTGGGCGGTCAAACACATTTCTGCGCGAAATTCCAGAAGCGATGGTGTGTGTGCCAGCGTTTGCTGGTCTGGCCTGGGATGTGTCGCACCACTTGGGGGCGTGCCACCATCACACCTCGGTCGTGTTGCGGCGGGGGGTTAAAAAAAGCCGGATCGGGGGCCTAGAAGGAAAAAAACGAGAGAAAAAAGGCACCGGTCTCGGCTGACTGCATCGGAAGTGTGGCAAGACCATCACTTTGCAACAGGCACAGCATGGCATCGTATTGCCAGCCGTACGGGCGCAGAATTTCTCTGTTGCGGTTCTCTGAAGGGAGTCATTGCTTCGAGTCGAGATGATGAGCGTCGGGTTCCCAAGGGTCGTCCCAGGGTCCTGGGTATGAAACCACCACGCATGGAGGCTTGGCACAAGGTTATTTCGGCCGTGGGCTCGGACAGGGAGAATCCAAGTCGACGGAGCCCTTCCAATCTCCATCGGAATTGCAGGTCCCTCGACAATCTGGGGTCGACCATGCCGGGGACAGGACAGGAAATCCGACGTGAACAGCGTTATCATTGAGAATCAATACGAGTATTCTGTAATCTGTACTCCATCCCACCGAGGACGGAGACACCATGAAGCCATCCCCAAAGCCAAACCGGCGACCACCAGGAACCACCCGGCAAAAACTACAAGGCTCACCCTAAAAACTCCCAAAAGCAGAACCATTTCTCCGGCAAAAAAAAGATTGAAATCTCTTCCCACAATGTCGCCACTCCCATCGGGCCGTCCCACACAACCTCAAGCTCAGAGTGGGCCGGCCGCAGCTCAGACCCGTCGTCTCCGGGACGGCACGCCACTCTCTATCTCTATGACGCGCCTGACCCGAGTGCCGTCGAGCTCAGGGATATCTGGGCATTTCATGCTCGCGAAGCCGCAGCGAGTGCAGACACATGAGTGACAGCAATAGGCTGAACCGGTCGATTTCCTGTTGTGGCTGTTGCGGCGTTCCGGACTGTCATCGGCTGCAACGACGGCCTGGGGCCGTGGCTCGGGCGTGGGCGGGCGCCGGTTCTCGTCTCGCAGGGTGTACGGCGGCGCCTTTTCAGACGGTTGTCTTTCGAGTCCCAGGCGGCTTCTCTCCTCTCTGTTGAGCCGCTCTTGTTCTTTGTCAAGTCGCTCCTGTTCTCTCCACGCCCGCTGCTCCTCGAAAAAGCTCCGCTCGAGCGACACGCATAACCTTGTGATGGCGTCCTCGGTCCGGATTGTTAGGTCCCTCAACGCATCCTTCTCCTTCTGTCGAAATTCTTCTGAGAGCTCCCTCTCGCGCTCACTGCGCCTATGGCTGGAGCTCCTGTGGCCAGAGCTTTCGTGATGGGATCGCCTGTGACTCGAGCTGCTGTGGCCCGAGCTCTCGTGATGGGAGCTTCGGTGGTGAGAGCTTCTGTGACCAGAGCTCCTGTGCCCAGAGCTCCTGGACTTGGGCCTTTCCGGCTCTGTCTTGCACCCCAAGGGCAATAGCAGACCGATGAAAAACATATTTGCTGGCTGATAAGTGACAATGCTGTGATGGAAAAGAAAAGAGATATGAAGCAGGAGTTGGCTGGCTCTCGATGCCGGGCATCAGTCGACCTGACGGAACAAACCCTATATAGACCCTCCATCGCCAGCAGTTTGCCTGGTCCTAGACTCGAGAGGCCGCGAAGGGGGGATACTCGAGAGGCTCAACTCTTTGTGGCTCCTTGAACGGCCTTTGTTCTTTGGAGGACTAACGGTGGCTTTTCTTAGCCTTGCTAACCTCGCGGGGAGTCACCAACCGACTTAACTTAGATTGCTCGTCGTTGACGAGAAGGGCCCCTCTTGAGCACAATGGACGAACGCGCCCTCGACTCAGCCATGGGCCTCCGCCGCTGGTGCCGGATCCAAATTGACCGAGTCTTTCTGGTGCGAGTGTCGCCATTTACGGGCATAGAAAGGCCATTGTGCGGCCATTGTACGGCGATTGTTCAGCGCCTTGTCTTGTCTCTCGGGAGCGCCCTCCTTAGTGTGCCACGACAAAGCATGGGGTGGCTGGAATGCAGCCTCTTTGAGAAAGCCGATGAGATCCTGCGCCAACATCCAGGCCAAGGACGATAACGATACTGCGCACTGACTGTGTTGCATCAACACCGCGACCCGAGGAACGCACGACATTGGGCGTTGGGACCCTGTGTTTCATGACTGTGTCTCGGCTTCGGTTGTACTGCAGGAGCTCTGACATCACCACCACATCCAGCCGTCCACCCATCCACCTCGGTGATTTTTGGGTTGGATGTCGAACGGGCCTCTTCGTGAAAGGAAGCATCCGAATTCGTCAAGGTGGGTAAGTTTCCCGTTTCTGTCTTTGACCTCTGCCCTCTGGTGAGCGCGATCGTTGAGTGAGCTTCCCGGACCTTTACCCCGCAACAAGTGCCCCTCCTTCTACCGCCGGCCCACACCAGCAGCCGGCCTGGGCCCAACCCCAAACGCCAACCCCCCTAACTAACCGCCAACCTGGGTGCTGGACATTCCACTAAACAAACCACAGCCGCCAGCCGAGAGAGCAACAGAGACAGAATATCGCGTACACTCTGCTGAGAAGCCAACCGCCCGCATCATGGCGTTCGAGAGCAGCGAACCCAAGACGTACTCGACAGACCCCGCACTGTACATCTACACGTCGTTGACTGCGGGCTCGTCGCACATCTTCACAGCGACCTCGCGCCTCGAGACCATCCTGCGCGCCAACCGCGTGCCTTTTAAGGCGCTCGACATCGCCGTCGACGACAAGGCTCGCATGCTATGGGGCCGCCGTGCTGGCAAGGATGCCGGCGGGCGTCAGCGCAAGATTCCAGGGTTGGTGCAGATGGGCATGGTGTTGGGAGTACGTTCTTCCACTGCCCCCCTTTTGACTCCGTCTAACCTTTGGTCCCAAAGGACCTCGTTGAAATCGAGGAATGGAACGAGTACGGCGAGCTCAAGGAGCACGTCACCATCTACTACGACGAGTTCACCCAGCCATCCATCAGCCAGGCCCCGAAGCTGCCCCCCGCAGCCGCACCCAACTTGCCGCCCGTGGCCGCCTCCAAGCCAGTCGCTGTCCCTACCGCCATCGCCGGCGCCGGCGTGCCTCCTCCCGCGCCCCCTCCTCCTCCAGCGCCAGCACCGAAGTCTGGCACCACAACCACCGGCGCAGCCTCAAAACCCACCCCCGCCAAAACCACCCTCCCGGTGCGCAGCATAGCCGAAGAAGCCGCCGCCAAAGCAAAGCAAATCCAGCTCCAAACCCTTCGCGACAAGGTCTACGGCAAAGGCAACACCGCGCCCCCCTCTTCTTCCTCCTCCACCACCACCAAACAACCCCCAACCACCAAAGACAAGGAAGAAGAAGCAGAAAAGGCAGGCCTGCAATCCCCAACCTCGGCAAGCTGGAAGGCCCCCGGCGCGCCGCCCACCGTGCAGTCGCCGACGTCCACCAGCTGGCGGCCGACCGATGTCGACCCGCCCGTGACCGAGTTGCACGGCTCGCGCGTCGCAAGCGTGTCCGAGGCGGAGATCAAGGCTGTCGAGAGGGCTGAGACGATCAAGGAGGAGGAGGATAGTGATGAGGACGAGGATGATGACGAGGATGAGGAGGAGGAGGAGGACAGTGATGATGATGATGATGATGATGAGGATGATGATGAGGAAGAGGAGGACGAAGACGATGAGGAGGACGATGACGAGGACGAGGATAGTGATGAGGATGAGGAGGATGAGGGTGTCAAGGACCTTAAGGGTGTTAAGGTTGAGAAGGAGAAGGCTGTCAAGGTTGAGGAGGATAAGGATGAAGAGGACGATGAAGAGGATGATGACGACGAAGACGAGGATAGTGACGAGGAAGAGGACAGTGATGAGGAAGATAGCGAGGAGGAAGGTGGAGTCAAGACGGGGAAGGTGGCTGAAAAGGTGCCCGTGAAGGCGCCCGCGAAGGTGCCCGTGAAGGTGCCCGCGAAGGTGCCCGTCAAGGCACCCGTCAAGGCGCCCATCAAGGCGCCCACGAAAGCACCTACGAAGGCACCCACGAAAGCATCCACGAAGGAATCCACGAAGGCACCTACGAAGGAATCTACGAAGGCACCCACAAAGACACCCACGAAGACACCCACGAAGGCACCCACGAAGGCGCCGGCAAAGGCGCCCACCAAGACGCCCGTGGTCAAGCGGAAATAAGGGGGTCTGGGTACCAAGGTTTGTGGTATGTGTTGATAGCCTCTGTTTTTCGATCCACGTCTTATTGTTATTGCAATACAAGCGAATGCCCGCCCGTTGATTGGTTTACGGAGGGTAGTGATCGATGTGCAAGATCGATGTACAAGTCGGCTCTCAGTTGAGTTAGTTAGTTCCTTACTTTGATTCGAATCTACTTCTTCAAAACAGTATACTAGGCCAAACCTAAACCCTCAACAGAGCACCAACAAGCCAAGCCATGTACCATTATGTCGATTACCCCCCAGTCTACACAAACACAGCACCGTCCATCAACCACTAGTCATACAACCCCTCGTCGTCACCACTCCCCACCCCATCCCCAAACGGCGCAGCGGCAATCGGAGGCACCACCTCCTTCCCCTTGCCCTTGTCCCTCACACCAGCACTACCATACCCATTCACGCCATCCTCCCCGTCATCATCATACTCGTCATCACTATCCAGCGCCGCAGACGAGGCGACCGCCTTGCCCTTCCCCTTGCCCTTCCCCTTGCCACCGGCACTCCGCGCCGACGCGCCAGAGGCCGTCCGCCGGCCCGCCAATCCCAGCCTCGCAGTGTTGGCGGCGGCAGCAGCAGCAGGAGCAGAAGTGCCGTTAACCCTGGCCTTCTCCTTCTCCTTCTCCGCACTCTCCTTGGTCCCCTCAAACGTGGCCCGGACGCGCTCATAGTGCTCCAGCTCGCCGGCGCTGACCGACGGGATCAGCTCGCGGTGCGCGTCGAGGAAGTCCTGCTCCGTGACCATGACGGCGATGTCCTCGGGCGTAGCGAAGTGGTCGAAGAAGGAGGCCGTCGTGAGGGGCGCCGCGCGGGAGGGGTCGGCGTTGAGCGTCTTGATCTTGGCGTCCACCAGGCTGGCTTGCCGCGTGACGGCTTTCAGCATGGCGTCGGAGCAGAGGGCGTAGAAATCGGCGCCAGTGTAGGTGAAGGGGAGGCGTTCGGAGACGGCGCGGAGGGAGACGGTTGGGTGGAGGGTGAATCTAGAGCAAGGGTTGTTAATAAGAGATTCGGAGATACGTGGGTGGAAGGGGGATAGAACGTACTTTCTGGTAAGAGCCTCCATGATGGTGAGCTGCTTGTCGTGCGTGTCGGAGACACCCAGGTAGAGCATCTTGTCGAAGCGGCCGGGGCGGAGCAGCGCCTGGTCAAGCAGATCGGGCCGGTTGGTGGCGCCGATGACGAAGACGCCGCCGCCAGTGTCGTCGCCGCCCGACATGCCGTCGAGCTCCGCGAGCAGCTGGGAGACAATGCGATCCATGACGCCACCGCTGTCGCCTTGGTTTCCACGCTTCGGCGCGACGGAGTCCAGCTCGTCAAAGAAGACGACGCAGGGCCTCGCGTCGCGCGCCCGCTGGAACACACGTCGGACGTTGGCTTCCGACTCACCAATGTACATGTTGAGCAGCTCGGGGCCCTTGACGCTGAAAAAGTTGAGGCTGTACTCGGTCGCGATGGCCTTGGCGAGGAGCGTCTTGCCGGTACCGGGGGGACCGTAGAACAAGATGCCTGACCGCTTCTTCATGCCCTTAGCAAACAGCTCTGGCCTCTCCAGGGGCAGCTGGATGGTCTCCGTCACCGCTTCCTTGACGTTGTTCAGCCCTCCGACGTCGTCCCAGGTGACGTTGGGGATCTTTGGCGCGCCGATAGCGTCGGCAAAGTTCTTGCGGGCAGCCTCGACGGCGACCTCGAAGTCCTGCTTCGTGAGGCCCGAGGCCGCGGGACCGCCGGCTACTTGCACATCTCGCACGGTCACAGCTTGGTCCTCGTTCGTAGCCTTCGCAGACAGCTGTTCTAGCCGGGAGCCCTGGGCAACCAAGGCCCTCTCCACGACATCGACCAGATCTCCAGCCACGAGCGCTGCCGTCTTGAGCGCAATGCCGCTGAGCTCAACCTCCGGATCCAAGCTTACCCCGCGGTCGTCCAGGATGGCCCGGAGGATGCCCTCACGCTCGCCTTCATCCGGGGCGTTCATCTCCAGTTCGTGAGTGAACAAGGCCCTGATGCCATCCGGCACCTTTTCGACCTCAGTGGTGGTGGCGATTAGCACTCTGGCGTCAGCCAGGATCTCCTTGATGGAGGAGACCATCCGGTCCGCCGTCAACGCCTCGACGTGTCGGATGAGTAGCGCGCAGCAGTCGGCGCCGCAGCTCATGGCGCGCTCGGCACGCGAGGTCAGGAAGCCTGCCGTCTTCACGTCGCTCCCGCCGGCGCCGGAGTCATTCACGATGTCGTAGGCGTCGACAGTAAAGGTATGCAAGCCGATATCGGCGCAAGCCTGTGTTGCCGTCGCGGCTTTGCCAATGCTCCGCTGCGTCGACACGAGGAGAATCGCCACGGGGGGCATCTTGAGGTGCAGGGCGGGCTTGCTGGTGGCCGCAGCCATGAGTTCCCTGAGTCTCCTCCTCAGCGGCGAGGTATGTTGCCGCTCGGGTTCCACCATTAGTGGGCTCGAAGGGCCTTTGGATTGTTTCGGGAGCTTCTTGATCCCGAGGTAGTAGGGCCAACTGTTGGATGTGGTACCGGGAATGCGGCTCGTCACGGAACCCGTCTGCTCCAGGTGCGCCATGGAGATATCCACACATGCGACCGAGCCCCAGGGGTCTTCCTCTTCCTCATTTTCTTCTGCTGAGTCTTGCTTCACCGGCTGCACATGGCTGACCTTGAACCAGGCGATTTCGTCACAGCCTCGGTTACGATCTGGCCGACCGTTGGCAATCATGCCAAGAACATCGTCGACGGCCGAATCATCGCCCGCTGCTGCAGTTGACTCTTGCAGCGCACGGCCGAGCTGGGTGTCGATGGGAACCGCAATCAGGTCACCGGCTTTGACGATGCGCAGCCTCTTCTCAAAGTAGAACTTCAACCCGGCCATGACGGCAGTCTGCACGTCCCTTTCAACCGCAATAGGGGTCCTGACATGTTGCAGAATCACCTCGCGAGCGAAGGGCGGCTGAATGGGGACCGAGGACTTGGACTGCGGCCCCTTAGTTTGCGTGCCTCGCCTAATGGGAGCGAGACGCAAGTATGGTGGGTTTTCGAGGTTCGAAAGCATGACCGGGGAGAGGTAGACGGTAGGGCTGGAGGGCCGTTGGACCTGAGACTCGAAGAAGGACAATCGCCGGCCGTCGTATTTGGAGCTCGCGACTCTGGCCACGGGACGGTTGGAGTAGCCTTCGGGCAAGGCGTAGACCCTTGCGGGTCTCCAATCCAGCTCGCCCAGGTCTTGGTCGGCAAAGCCTCCAAGGCCGAAGGCGCCGAAGCCATTGGTCGGGGGTTCCTGAGATGCCTCAACTCGCACCCAGTCACCAGAGAAGCAGCCGATCCTGGTCAGGTCCTTCGTGTCGACATAGATGCGCGCTTCTTCGTCATCGACAGGGGTGGGTTTCGGGTGTAGGAGGTCGGCCGGAAGGGGCTGCATGAGCCCATGGGCCTTGAACAGACGACCGCGCGGCCGATCTGGCCTAGCCGTTGTCGCCGTGAAGCTCGAGAAGACGGAGGCGGCAACGCTAACGCCGTTGGTCCTCCGCCCGCGACCTATCGTCGTGGGCGTGCCGATCCCGCTCGTTATTGTGGATGACAATGTCGGGGCCTGGAGAGAAATCATATCGTCCATCGAGTCGTCCGACAGCACGTCATCTTCCAACTCGAGCTCCTCAAACTCAGTCTCGGTTCCGGCGGCATCTGAGTCTTCAGCGGCGGTGTCGGTCCGGACACCTTCTTCGGCGGCTGAGTAGAACTGGTCATTCGCGGTATCCTCGTCGTCCTCGCCCGCGCCATTGAGTACGCGGGTCTGCGGCATGGGGGCGGAGGGACGGTTGTGTTTGGAGGTGATGTGGCCGCGGGACACAATGATCTTGGTGTTTGGGCCAAGAATACCTTGGGCGACGGGCTCGCAGAGGGTGATCTTGCCGGGGTTCGGTGGGACGTGGGTGACGGGGTGCGGTGCCAGCGGGAGCGGGAACAAGTCACCGGTGTGGACGACTTTGAGGGTACCGAGGGCAGTACGCAGAGCGGCCGTCAAGCGCCCCTCGGCAGTCACAGGGACCGGGGTCTTCCCCCTGGCCGGCATGGGGTGTTCGCGGAAGAAGTTGCCCTCTCCATTTTCTAGGCGTCTGGCAAGCTCTCCTTCGAGGCTCACGTAGACGGTGTCCAACTCAATGGCGGCCACATCCAGCACCGAGACCTCAATCCCACTCCGGCTCCGGGAAGTCAGCTGCGAGGGCGCAACCTGCTTCAGGTTCGCGGCAAAGGACTGGAGGGCCAAGGACGAGGGGGCGAACTGTATGGTAGACGGGGCGAGGGCAGACGACGGCGTGACGGGGACGATGGCCCAGTTCGCTGACTGGGCGGTGTTGGAGGGCGCCCAAGGGGCGATCGCGATATGGAGGGGGTCGCCGTGCTCGTGGGCTGTTTTGCGCGTGGGGTTAGCACTGAGGAACAGGAGCGGGAGCGGGAGTGGGAGCGGGAACACAAACAGTCATGCAGGTGGGGGAACAGCTCTGCAAACAAGTCCTCAGACACGATGCCGACATCGGTCTTGACGTGGTCGTCGAGGACGAGGCGCGCCGAGAGGGCGGGCTTGTCCTGCCGGCGCCTCCGTGCGCGTCTCCGGCGGGGGACGCTCGCGTCCGAGGCTGGCATTGCGTGAGGCTAGGATCGGGTTCGAGGTCGTCGGGCAGTCGCAGTATCGCGAAGAGTCGTCGGCGTATTCGAGACCGAGAGGAAAGGGGTTGTTCAAGGGAATGCAGACCGGCGCCGTCGCTGGTGCAGCCGCTTCCGTGTGTCTGCTGAAGCCAATAGAAGCTAACAGCCACGATCAACAGTCAATGATTGATGTGCAAGCGGCCGCAACTGCAGGGTGCAGCGTGCAATGGCCAATGTCGAGGCTGGAAGGATGCAAGCAAAGACTCAACAAGCAAAGACTCAATGTAGCATCCCGAACTCAAGACGGAACGGGTAACCGTTCGGCGCAACTCTTGCGAGGCCGAGACCCGCCATGTGTGGTCCGGGTCGGAGTGCAGCTGGCCGCAGATGGCTCTCGGCTTTCCTCACTTTCGCCTCGGCACATCATTCAGGAGGGGACCGACCCAGGGGTTTGCAGCGCCACGCCAGCGGGGCTCCGGGGGCTGCGGGCTGTGGGCCTCGAAGCGGCCCGACCCTAACCCTTGACCCTCCTCCACTGGGCCGTCCACATGCGAATTCTGGGGCATCGAAGGCATCAAATGCAACAGTGATGAACACAACAATCACGCACGAGAAAGATGTGAAGATGCCCGGGCCCTGCAGCCGCACCAGACGCGCCGACTCCTCCAGTCTCAAATTTGACGACACCGTCAGTGGCAGGATTCTCTCCCTACTATGTAGTCCCGGCCACGATCACGCTCTCAAAGTTGTGTGCTTTGTCGGCAGCGAGGAGTGGTCTTGGTGAGCGACACAACTGGGCTTGACAATTTGCGGGACGGTGCTGCTTGGGAGAGAGAGGCGACGAGAGACCCAGCAACAAGACTCTCTCCAGCAGCCTGTACACGCTCGAGACAGGCTACGGACTGCACGAGTCTAGAATGTGTTGTCCAAACCATGGTTGACCCGGCATCGTCGGCACTGTGTTCATCAAGATCGTCGGATCCACTCCCATGCATAATATCCGAATCCTATGAAGGACAGTCCATATAGGTTTGGCGAGGAAGCGTTTGTTTCGAATGAATGAGCAAGTTATCCGGGAGCAGCTGAATAAACCGAATATGCTCAGCGGGTGGATTGAAACACTGGACGGCTGTTGCCGACACAGAACGTCAACTTTAACGTTGAAGAAGAAAAGGGGGCGCCTCGCGCACATGCCCCCGGCAGCCAGCACCGGGTCCATGCATGCAGGGGGCGGCCAGGGGGTCCTCTGACTCTCAGGGGTGACTTGCAGGGCTGTCGACTCCCGGGCACACTCATTGGCCACTCGCCACCAAAGCTTGGTCTGTTGGAGGGACGCCAAGATCTCTCTGCCTGTTCTGCAGATACTCGGTCGGTTCCAGACCTCTGGGCGGGATGGCTGGGTGCGCCTTGCGAGGAGAGGTTTTGTCCTCCTCTCTGATAACATGTCGTCACTCGGCTGTCTTGACATCTTCACGCGCTGACCGGTGACTCTCGATTCTTGCGGTGCATTCCATGAGCGCTTCTCTCTGCTTCACGCGGCCTGTTCCAGTATCTCGAGGGCCAAGATGGTTCTCCCATTCCTCTCCGGCTCCCGCCGGGGACGGCTCGTGGGCATCGCCATCCTGCTGACCGTCTTCGTCCTCTGGCTTTCTTCCCAGACACCTCTGTCTACAGTTCGCGAAAGCCCTTTCGACCTGCACCCGGTAGCAGCCCCCAAAGCATCCTCGGGCGAAAAGCCTTCCCATGGCCATACAGGATCCCACCACGGCTCCCCAGCTCAGCAGGCGGAAGAGAATGAGGATTCTACCGCCGAAGAGGTCATCACTGATATCGATGACCACGACGAGGTTGAGCTTGCTATTGCTACAACCACCACCACGGCCACCAAATCCGCCACGGCAACTTCTACACCCAGCGTCGAGTGCCCCGACTTTGAGCCTGACCCGCCGTCAAAGGGCAAGCGCAAATTTCCCTACGCCCGCCCAGCCCCCGACTGCAGGAAATTCCGTCTTCCTGCCTTGGAGGACCTAATTGAGCGCATGAAGAAGGTGATCCACGACCCGGATCTGTTCCGGGTGTTCGAGAACAGCTATCCCAAGACTCTGGACACCATGGTCAAGTGGCGAGGCTTCGCGACTAAGAAGGACGAGACCACTGGCGAGCAGACCGAGTCGGATGAGGAGCTGACTCACATCGTCACAGGCGTCGACGTCGACGCCATGTGGCTGCGGGACTCAGCAACTCAACTTCACTCCTACCTCCCCCTGCTGGAGGCTTCCAAGAAAAACGACTCTCTGGCGAGCCTCTGGCGCGGCTTGATCAACTCGCACTCGAGGTACATTGCGATCTCGCCGTACTGCCACTCGTTCCAACCGCCTCCCGAGAGCGGCATCAAGCCATCGCGAAACAGCGCGCCCAAAAATAACCACACTACTGTCGCCACGCCGGCTTTTGAGCCGCAGGTGGTCTTCGACTGCAAGTGGGAGCTGGACGGCCTGGCATCTTTTCTGCAGATCAGCGCCGCTTATTACAACCGGACTCGTGATCTCGACTTCTTTGGCAAATACTCTTGGGTCGATGCTGTGGAAGCCGCGGTCAACGCATCCGCAGCCATGAGTCTGGTGCGGCCCAACGACGTCAGCAGCCCGGTTAAGGCGAACGGGATGGTCCGGTCAGCATTCCGGCCAAGCGACGAGGCCTGCACCTTTCAGTTGCTGACGCCGAGCAACATGATGTGGGCAGCCTACCTGGAGCAGGCCTCCGACATCATGCACGGCCTGGCCGAGGGAAATGTCAACGACAAGGCGGCCAACCTGACCTTGGAGATGCGCAAGATGGCAAAGGGAATCCGCAGCGGCATTGCGCTCGACGCCGTGGTCAAGCACCGCGAATTTGGCGACGTATTTGCGTACGAGGTGGATGGGTACGGAGGCACCAATTTGATGGACGACGCCAACATCCCGTCGCTTCTGGCAATGCCGCTGTGGAACTTCACCCTCCCAGAGGGCAAGAGCATGGTCAAGTCGACGAAGTACACGCCCCGGAGCGAAGTGGCCGCCACCACCAAATCCGAAGAGAAGAGCAGCGATGAAACCGACGAGGCCGCCAGCACCACAACAACAGCCAAGCCCAAGACCACCCCATCGCCACACCCACGCCCCAACAACACCACATCCCTCCACCTCGCCAACAACAACACCACACGACCGCTCACCTCCTCCCACAATACCTCAACGCCCCATGACTACGCCCTCATTTATCAAAACACCCGAACCTTCGCCCTCAGCCCCTCCAACCCGCACTCCCCACCACACCTCCACCCCCTGGCCCTCACCGTCGCTGCCCTGGCGGCTTTCTCCCCCCTCTCAGGGTTTTCCACACCGGAAAAACGCGACAAGGCCATCGCCGCCTACCTCCAGACCATCCTCGACTCGATGGCCCCCAGCACCGACGCCAATGTCGACAAGAGGGCGACGGCCACCGCTACGGCGGCAGCAGGAGTGTGGAACGCCGCAGAGGGCACGCGGACGTGGGGCGGGTGGGCCAACGGCTTGTTTGGGGAGCTGGTGGTGCGGATTGCGGAGGACGAGGAAGCAGCGGGGAGGTTGTTGGGGCGGTTGTGGCAGGATTGAGGTCGGTCTTTTGGGGATTTGAATCTGGGTAATTGATGGGGCTTGGGAGGAAGGTTTGCTGTGGGAGGTACGGTGCTCGGACTGTTTTGGGTGCTGGGTTTTGTTTTGTTGGCATTGTTGGCGTTGGTTTACAGCGTTATTAATAATAAAAGGTTGGATTCTCTGAGAACTCCTGAGGTTGGCTGTGGTTGCGTGTTTGCTCAAGGGATGCCAAACAGGGGCGAAAAAAACTGCAACTGGAAGCGCTCGAACCCACGCCCTCTCTTGAGCTGATCTCGCGACCCAGGTCACCAGTCAATTCGGAGGCATTTTTCATGTTTACAAGATCATTACAGGGCGAAAAATTGCCAAAAAAATTGGTAGCGTCTCTTTGAGTAGCGTGTCATCCTTAGTGCAGGGGCCATGCTAATCTTCTCTGTATCGTTTCAACTTTGAGGCTGTTAGTATTTTGCAGAGTGCAACGCAAGACCGTTGAGTAAAACATACATTGACCAAATGTCCCGAAGGACAATTGGGTGCTCCAGACCCTACCTTATGAAGGGCCCAAGCGGGGTCCACCCCCCGACACCAGCTGGCGAGGACCGGCTGCCCCTCGCTCTGCCACGGCGCTCGATAACGATAAGAGCCCTGGCGACAAAAAAGCGGCGGGCAACGCTGAGCCAATCCACCACCAAAAAGGGGCCAACTTCACATGTTGGATCTGCCCATGTTTTCAGGGCAAATAGGCAGAGTGCAAAAGGGAGCCAGTGTTTCTGACGCAACCCGGGGGAAAACTCTTATATGTCTCGCAGCAAATGCATAGCGCTAGTGCGGTAATTACCTAACCCGTCGGAGGGGTGTGCGGGGCAGGAGCCCCCCGATCCCGGCTGCCCCTCCATCGATCGCGATAGGGAAGTGACGGAGGATATTTTTTCGGCGCCCGGCTTGATCTTCTGCCTGTCCTACCTGAGGTGTGCAGTGAGAGGCGCCATTCTTTTCTTCCTGCAACAATACAAAACCTCGAAGTTTTCTTCTTCTCGAGGGACCGGCCAAACTGACGACTCGGAGGCTGTTCTGTGTAAGATACCCAGTCGAGCCAGTCTGGTATTCGATTTCGACCTGCCAGCCAATACGGAAGTTCTGATAATCTGACTTGAGACAGTCTCCAGCTCGGTCTTGGATCAACCTTGTAATTGGAACCCAGCACATGCCCACCGGCTAGAAAATAAAGCACTGACAGCAGCGCAGTACCAGCTTGCTCTCCGCAACACCAAACCACAACTCAAGATGGCCGACCACCAGCGCATCGCCATTGTCTCCGTCTATGACAAGACCGGGCTCCTGGACCTGGCCAAGGGCCTCGTCCAGCAGAATGTCCGCATTCTGGCTTCGGGCGGCACGTCCAAGATGATCAGGGAATCCGGATTCCCGGTCGAGTAAGACGGCCCTCCTGCTCGCTGGTATGCTCAGGGAAAGTTCTCGCTAACAGCGCCTTTTTCTTTTCTCACAGGGACATCTCTGCCATTACCAAGGCTCCCGAGATGCTCGCCGGCCGCGTCAAGACCCTCCACCCCGCCGTCCACGCCGGCATTCTGGCCCGCAACCTTGCCTCGGACGAGAAGGACCTTGCCGAGCAGAACATCGACAAGGTCGACTACGTCATCTGCAACCTGTATCCCTTCAAGGATACAGTTGCCAAGATCAACGTCACGGTGCCCGAGGCTGTTGAGGAGATCGATATCGGCGGTGTCACTCTCATTCGCGCCGCCGCGAAGAACCATACTCGCGTCACCATCCTGAGCGACCCCAACGACTACGCCGAGTTCCTCAAGGAGCTCGAGGCCGGCGAGGTCAAGGAGTCGAGCCGGAAGCTGTACGCCCTCAAGGCCTTTGAGCACACTGCCGACTATGACGCCGCTATCTCCGACTTTTTCCGCAAGCAGTACGCCGCCGATGGCCAGCAGTATCTGCCGCTCCGCTACGGCGCCAACCCCCACCAGAAGCCCGCCTCGGCCTTTGTCAAGGAGGGCAACCTTCCCTTCAAGGTTCTGGGCGGCTCTCCGGGCTATATCAACCTGCTGGACGCCCTCAACAGCTGGCCCCTGGTCAAGGAGCTGAAGAAGGCCCTCGGCAAGCCCGCTGCCGCCAGCTTCAAGCACGTGTCTCCCGCCGGAGCCGCCATTGGCGAGCCCCTGAGCGCCGACGAGCGCAAGGTTTACATGGTCGACGATATCGCCGGCATTGAGACCTCGGGCCTCGCCCAGGCCTATGCCCGTGCCAGAGGTGCCGACCGCATGAGCAGCTTCGGCGACATGATTGCTCTCAGCGACATCGTCGACGTTCCCACCGCCAGCATCATCTCCAAGGAGGTGTCTGATGGTGTTATTGCTCCCGGCTACGAGCCCGCCGCTCTGGAGATTCTCAAGAAGAAGAAGGGCGGCAAGTACCTGGTCCTGCAAATGGACCCCGAGTTCGAGCCCGCCAAGACCGAAACCCGGACAGTCTACGGTGTCAGCTTGTCTCAGGGCCGCAACGACGTCGAGATCTCCCCCGAGTCGTTCAAGAACATCATCACCCCCAAGAACTCCGGCCCGCTCTCTGAGAGCGCCCTGCGGGACTTGACCATCGCCACCATCGCTCTCAAGTACACTCAGAGCAACTCGGTGTGCTACGCCGCGAGGGGCCAGGTCGTCGGTCTCGGTGCCGGCCAGCAGTCTCGTATCCACTGCACTAGGCTGGCCGGTGACAAGGCCGACAACTGGTGGCTCCGCTTCCACCCGCGTGTGCTCGGAATCAAGTGGAAGAAGGGCACCAAGCGCCCGGACAAGAGCAACAACATCGACCTGCTCGTCAGCGGCGAGCTGCCCAAGTCGGGCCCGGAGCGTGAGGCTTTCGAGGCCGCGTTCGAGGAGGTCCCGGCTGCCTTCACCGAGGAGGAGAAGACCGAGTGGATGTCCAAGCTGAGCGACGTCGTCGTGTCGAGCGATGCCTTTGTATGTCGACCCTTTACCCCGTGACTTCCTCTCATGGTTTCGTTTGTTAACCCACCGCCAGTTCCCCTTCATCGACAACGTCTACCGTGCCGCTCGCTCCGGCGTCAAGTACATCGCCGCCCCGGGAGGCAGCCAGAACGACGTGCCCGTCTTCGAGACGGCCGAGAAGTTGGGCATCACCTTTGTGGAGCAGAACGTCCGGCTCTTCCACCATTAAGATACAAGCCGACAGGTTGTAGACCATGTGGTGCTGGGAGAACCAAAACGATAAATGAGATACCCGTCACCTTGATTTTTCAGATTCGATGTGCAATATTGAATCTTCTTTAGGGGTGGATCCCCCTGGCGCGATGATTTCCGGGTGGTTAGGAGGGTGGATAGGTGGCTACCTAGGTCGATGGGAACAAAAAGTTCAACACTTTATTTAGAAAGATAGACATGAAAGGAATGAATGGCATTGCCGGATTTATAGCGAGGTTCAGTTCAGCTTTGCGTTGGACCTGTCCGAAGGTCTTGGTGTGTGCTCGTCGTATCGCCAGGAAAAGAGGTGCAAGGGCAACGTCAAACCATTGGATTGGTATCTCGATCATACATTACCTCCACTGTAAACTAACCTGTCCGACGAGAGAAAGACAAGTTGAATAAAACAGGCGAAACGAAACGAAGAGGGAAAAAACCAAGAAAACAACGAGAATCGAAGCTCAGACCCTGAGCAGTCCGGACCAACAAGGACAACAAGAAGTACAACTTGAATCCTACCTCCCCTAATCCTCCTCATCATCCTTCTTCTCCGCGCCCCCCTCCTCCCCCTTCGACTTCCGAAACTTCTCCCGCCCCGTCGCGAAAAACGCCTCGACGATCTGCCCCGCAAACGCCCGCCCGTGCATCATCTGCAAGCACGCCTCGGCGCTCTCCCTCGCCTGAAACCTCACGCTGACAATACCCTCCTCCTCGAGGTCGTACAGCACCACGTTGGTGACAGGCCCGAGCTTGGCGCACTCCTCGCGGATGTCCTCCTTGATGTCGAGCAGGGCGGTCGGGTCGGCGGAGAGTTCCTCGAGCGTGAACATGTGCCGGAGGATTACCACGCGGTCCCACTTGCTGTTTGCAGGTGGTGGGGGGTTGGCGGAGGAGAGGTGGGAGGGCTCGTCGTCGTCGGACCAGTCGGCGAGTTTGGCGGAGAGCTTTTGGGTCTTTTTGATGATTTTGGCTTTGTCTTGGCTGCGGAGCTTGTTGTCGTCGGTCGAGGGACCGCCTCCGGGGGTGGGGTTGGTGATGTTGTTGCGGGGGGTGGAGGAGGGGGCGGGTGTCGTGGCGGCGTCGTACTTGGTCTTTTTGTAGCTCGACTCGGCGGCCTGCACGCGCATCTTGGCCGGGTTTGCGGAGCCGGGGAGGGGGAAGCGGAAGTCGGTGTCGTCGAGCAGCATGATGGCCATCTCAACCGACTGGGGCTTGAAGAAGACGATTAGGGCGTCGCCTTTGAAGTTGCCGTCGGCGTCGGTGTACAGCTTGATGCGCGGGCGGCCGCTGTCGATCTCCTCGGCGATGACGCCGCACTTGCGTGAGAAGAGCTCGGCGACCTCGTCGGCGGTGGCATCGGGCGGGAGGCCCGTGACGTAAACGGCCGTGTTTTGCTTGGGCTGCGGCGGGCCGCGTTGGCGTCGTGAGTTCTTGGAAGAGCGGTCCTTGTTGTTGGTGTTGTTGTCCTGCTGGCGCGCAAACAGAAAGATCACATCAGGCGGCTGGTCAGTCTCTCCCCGAATCTCGCGCGCGTGGGCGTTTCGGGACTGTTCTGGTCTCTTTTCTCGACTCTCTCATGCACAGGGCTATGGTGGGAGGAGGAGGGCATGGCGTCGTGCGGGACGGCCGACGCTGCAGATGTGCATGCGCGCGCAGCTTACCTCGCGGTCGTTCGAAGAGTCCATCTTCCTCTTTCTGCCCTGCCGGCCAATCTCGGCATCACCGTCGGCATCGGCATCCTGAAACATGTACCCTCTCTGCTGTTCCTCGATCAAGGCCTCGTCGATCATGGGAATCCAGCGCCGTAGCCCGTCGTCGAACTCGTACTCGGTGCCGTCGCCCTGCACAGCGATGTACTTGTTGTCGAGTTTGGAGTAAGAAATGCGCTCATCTTGGTCGAAATCGTCCGGGTTGGTCGGAAACGACCAAAACTCCGCTTCGGCTGCCATGATGCTGAAACTGGCGCGGGGAAAGTGATGTGCGACGTGTCGCAGTGGGAATGTTGGTGTTGCGAGATGGGGCTCGCTGTGGATGGATTTGAGGGAGCGCGATGGAAGCTTTTTTGGAGCTTGTGTCAGTGGAAGATGACGTTGAGCGGCCCCGCAACCCGCAAGGTACCGGCTTGGCATCCATTGTATTATTACGCGGAAATACACCCAATGGGTACCACACCACCAATCCCAAGGACTCCGATCATGGTGGATGACAGCTGTGAGAGCCGCGTGGGACCTTTTGGATTCCTCAAATAGCAGGCAGTTTACCGCATTCTTAGTCCTGCCTGCTTCGTCATTGCGAGCAAGCCTGCATCTTGCGGTGCCACTTCCTGGGCAAGGACGTGCTATATAAATACACGCACGATATGTGATTGCTATCAACCACAATGCATGGAAGCACCCTTCACCTCACCCAGGGCGACTCTTCCTTTTCCATTGACTCCCATCATTTCTTCGCCACCGTCTTCTTCACGCCCTCCACAAACGCCTCAACGGCATCCGCACCGCCCAGAGGCACGGTGCCACCCCTGACAAGCCCTCCGTTGTCCAGCTTGATGCCCAGTGCGTCCGCAATGCTCGGTAGGCCGCCGTCCCGTAGGGCGATAGTTAGGCTCGCCAGACTCTGGCTGAATTGCGGGCTGCGGAGCACCTTCTTGAGCAGAGCGCGTTTCTGGCCCGAACTCAGAGCTTGCTTCGCAGCCTCCACAGACTCCGCACCAGGCTCTTTGTCGATAGCGTCTCCGCGCTCTCCCTGTTGGGCCAAGACTAGCACTGTCGGGGGCAGAAAGCTCAGGAGGTTGTCGACGTATTCATCGCTGGCGGAGTCGAGCATGGGGATGGTTGTGGACGGATCGAGGAGGTCGAACAGGCCCGGATAGTTCTTGGTTTCGGCCTTGCCGCCCCCGAGACCCCCAGGGGCGCTCTTCAGAGAATTGATAAAGTTGCGCACCGCGGCGGCGGCGACAGCGTTGTTGCTCGCCCTACCAACGGAATTAGCACATGTGCAGCCGTTAGGTATGCAAGCCAAGGAAATGAGACAATGCCGGGTTTCTCATTTGGGGTTCTCCGCCGTCTGCTTGCCGGCGGGTCTTTAGGATGTACATGCTATCTGCAAGATGCCCGATGATATTGCGCCAGAACCAGCTCCTTCCCAGCAGATAAACCACCAAGTTGCGCGGACCAAATAAATGGTAGACGCGAGGGCGTGTCAAATGGGAAAGCGGTCACCTACGCTCGCGCCCCGTCTGATCCTCCTTCTCGGGAATCCTCGCCTTCCTGCCGAAAGTCGCCGCCGGTAGCGTCAGGGCCAGCCCCGCCGTTACCGCCGCGGCGGTGCGCATGGGGATCGGCATGGCCTTCGACGTCCTCCATTGTCTCATCGTTATCCTCATCGCGCTGGCTGTCGTCATCGTTGTTGCGGACCGAGCCCAGCTCGCGGTTCACATCCACCTCCTCACCCTGCAGGAGCCTGTCGACGATATCCCCAATCTTCAGGTCTCTCGGGCTGAGCCAAGCCGGGTCGCCGCTGCGGCCCTGGGGCTTGGACTGGAGCCAGAACAGGTGCCGCTGCGAGGACGAGGCGAACTTGAGGACGAAGATGCGGCCGTTGGTCTTGGAGGAGGGATAGGCCGGCGTGCGGGTGTCGTATGGAACGAAGTTGCCATCTGTTGGCACCATGACTAGGTCAAGGTCGGGCTCGTCGAGGGGGGCGGACCGGGGGCGCCAGCAGAAGTGGATTAGATCTGTTGCATCGTCATGTCAGCGTTCGTGCGGGTTCTTGTTGTCACGGCGCAAGGAGGGCCGGCGGGCTGCAAGCTTACCATCTTCGGAGTAGAGGTAGATGTAGCCGGGAGTGGCCTGGGCCTTGATCTTGAAAGGTTTTGAGGATTGCTGCTAGCCGGTCAGCATGCGAGCCCCGAGAAGGCGAGAAGCAGACCGGCGGGGAAGAGCACGAGAGGGAAGACCGACGTCGACATCGCATATGCCCGCCTTGAAAGTAATGATTGGCGCTGTTGACATTGTTGCAGCCTGTGTGCGAGGTTTCGAAATCTAGATGCGCCGAAGAATTCACAAAAGAGTTGAGTGAAGGAAGGGAAGGGAGTTGGTTGGGGTTTCTGGCAGGCGGCGAAGTTGGATGTTTGCAGAGGTGAAGCTTCACTGCAGCTCGCCCTGCAGCTGCGGCACTGACAGTGGCAGGCTGCCGCGCCGTTGACGTGGGCAGCTCGGGACCTCGTCAGACACAGTGTAGCACTGTATAAAGACTGTGTCTCTACTTGACCCTGCGAATACAGGACTCTCTCCTGATTCGAGGAATCCAGAATAGAATACTCCTAGGAAAAGCCCATATTAATGTCCAAGGCAAAGAGAGTGTCGGGGCAATTCTGGCAAGGGTTACTCGGCTGTTGCGCAGTTCTGGTCTGACTCGCAGAGCGTTGTTTCGTATTCACTGCAGTGAGAGAGGGTCCTGTCGTATTTATTGATACTGTGCATCCGTCCTTTCGACCAACTCCAAACACGCACAACCCTTCACCCTCAGAACCGTCGACTCGTCTTTTTCTTTTCCTTTCCGAATTGGCCGTGTGCATCTTGGGCTGCCATTGATCGGGCCACTGCATTACAACACTTGTCGGGCTGTCGATCGCTGGTGCGAAAGATCGAACCCGGCCTCGTCAGCGCCTCCGTCCATCGGCAAGCTCCTTTCGATTCTTACCACCTAATGGGTCAAGGTTCCTGATCCATCCTCGAACGAACCCATGGCGCGTCCCATGGGGTCGGTTCGTCTCAAGAAGGCGAGCCC
>OUNM011252523.1_pt1 | contig 41750 bp, 43 predicted proteins | sample 1769961 | NCBI WGS metagenome assembly OUNM01 (sample SAMEA3914820, study PRJEB12502) | metagenome | biome: forest; material: soil | place: USA | collected 2012-03-12 | depth 0.3 m | reverse complement strand
TCGGCGAACGTCCGCCCGTCGTGGTCCAGATCTATCCTGGCAGGACCCTGACGGCGCCGCCGGCGACGATCCTGCCGGGCTCCAGGAATCCGCAGAACAATCCGTCAGTGATTGCTGGGGCCGGCTATGCCGTGCTCATCGCCAATCTGCCCGATCCCGACTCCGGCCCGCGACTGGACGATCTCGCAGACCGCATCTTCGCCATTGTCGAAGAGGCTGGCCGGCGGGGCCTGATCGATCCGGACCGGGTGGCCGTAACGGGCCACAGCTACGGCGCCTATGCGAGCCTGCGCGCCGCGACCCAGTCTGATCGCTTCAAGGCGGTGATCGCCACGAGCGGCTATCCGGAGCTAACCCGCTCCATGGAGTTGCCGCCATTCTTCCGTGTGTCGCCGGACGAGGGTGTTCCGGTCGGACAGATGGCCGGATGGGGCGAGACCGGCCAGGGCGGGTTCGGCGCGTTCTCGACCTCCCCGGAGAACTATGTGGCTCAAAGCCCCCTTTTCAGCGTGGACCGTCTGCGCAGTCCGACCCTCCTTGCAGAAGGCGATCAGGAAAACGCCCGCATGGGCGCCCTGTTCAGCGCGCTCTATCGACTGAACCGCGAGGCGGCCCTGGTGACCTACTATGGCGAGGGTCATGTCTATGAGAGCCCCGGCAATGTGAGAGATCTACACGCACGCATCCTCGACTGGTTGAACCGATACCTCGGTCCGCCGGCGCGCCTCGATCCGTTGGGTCCAACGTCGCACCCAGACTTCGAGCACGCCGAGCAGCAAGGGCCGGTTCGCGCCCGGGCTCCATAGGAGACGTTCAGGCTCCAGATCTCGACCGAGCTTCACCGGATCCAGCAATCGGTGCTCGACCATCAAACCCTCCATCAGGAGGGGGCGTAGGTCCGCAAGACTGCGCTGGACCACGTGTCCGTAGAAGCGGCCCAAATCACCCTTGTCACGCCGCTGGGCGATGGACGCCGGCAATCGGCCTGCGAAGGCCTTGCGCGCCAGCCCTCTGTCTCTGGGGCCCCGTGTCAAACGATCGGCGGGGATCGCCAGGCAATGCTCCATGATGGGCTGACTGAGCAAGGGATGGATCAGGTCGGCAGCCCTGGCGCGCAGGCAGTCGCTCCAGAAAAGTTGACAGTTGGCGAGGCGGTGGACCTGTCCAGACTTTCCCGGCGGGAGGCCTGCCGCATCCGCCCGCCAGGGGTGGACGGGCGCCGCCGAAGGTCTTTGCGGCGGAGGCCAGAGGGCCACCCGCGCGAGCGTCCAGGCGGAATGGCGCGTCCATCTGGCCATTTCGCCCCAATAGCGGGGTCGAAACCCCGCCAGCCCTTCCCGAAGGCGGCGGTCCACCACGATGCGAGGTTCCGGCGCCTGATAGAAGACCGCGTCCCCGCCCTGCCCTGTCACCAGGGCGGTGGCGCGTCCCTGCCGAAGGCGTCTGGCGACATCGCGATCATAGGCGACATCGACGCCATGCAGCGCAGGTCGGATGCCCTCGCCCAAGGGGCGGAGAAGCGCCTCGGTAATGGCCGCCACGGGCTTCCTGTGCGCGGTGAGGCGCAGGCCGGATTTCTCGGCCGCTGCGGCCGCGTAAACCCGCTCATCACCTTCCCCCCAATCGCCGAAATAGTTGACGAAGCGCGCGCGCGACCCCAGCCCTGCGGCGGCGACACTGCTTGAAACGACGGCCGAATCGAGCCCGCCAGAGATCTCGCCTTGGATCCGCTCATGGGATGAGAGAGACGCGGCCACGACATGATCGACAAGGGTGCGGAGGGCGTCAGGACTGTCGTCGAACGCACCACCGACAAATCTGGACGGGCGCCAGACGACATGATGCTCCACGGTGTCGCCCAGGACGATCAAATCTCCCGGCGTGACGACGTTGAGGCCTCGGAGCGGAGGTCGGTCGCTGAGCAGTCCAGGATCGTTCGATAAGGCTTCCAGGACCTCCCAGTCGATCGCGATCTCCGGCGGGAGGAGCGCATCCGCGACCTGGGGAGGCTGATCCGAAGCCAGTCTCAGGTTCCCGCTGCGCCACCAAACGCAGTCGATGGCGCCGCTCGGATCCCGAATGACGGCGAGACGCCCATCGTCGTCACGCCAGGCCAGAATGTATCGACCCCAGCCGGAACGAACGACCTCCGAGCTCAAGCCCTTTGATGTTCGGCTCGTGCCGATGACCGACGACAGGCCGCGTCCGGTCGGTCGCCACGTTCCGATCAGGATGTGGCGGCAATGGACCTGTTTCACGTCCAGGGTCGCGTTGGGACCGAGAAAGACTTCGATGTCGTCAACGATCAAAGCCGATCGCCAACCTGTTTTCAGGAGGTCCTGGCGGACGTGATCAAGCCGGTTCCGATCGCCTTGCGTCGCGTCGCTGCTGTCGACGAGGAGATAGGCGCGAGCGTCGAAAGCGGGGATCATCGGCACAGCAGGGGCTGATACGTCGAGAGGCGCTCGACATCATCGTTGAGGCAGGTGTCCCCCGCCTGAACCCAGCAATGGGCCATGAACGGAAAGAGCCGCACACCAAAGACCCACTCGGCTTCCAGCCCCTGCCGACGGAAGGCGCGAACGAGCAACGCCGACCGCAGGAGGCATTCTCCTTCGATCGGGAGCCACGGCTGCAGGCGCCAGAAAGCCCGGGCCGCCCTCAGCACATCCCGCTCACCCTTCGGGCGTAGAGGCGGGGCGGACAAATAGGCGACGATCCCGGACCCGGGTTTGATTCTCCCCACCTCGAGCGTAGCGGCGAGACCCGATCGGATATCGCGCCACGTCACAACGGCCGGCTCGTAGATGACGGTCCGCGAGGGTTTCGCCGGCAATGTTCGACCCAATGGCGGCGCTTCGGCTTGAAGCAGTCCAGCGGCCTCGAGCGTATCGCGCGCAGGACCCGCCAAGACCTGCGCGCCGCCGTCGGGTCGGGGCACGATTGTCTCGCCGCTGTTCGGGAGACAGAAATAATTGTCGGCTTCAAGATCCAGGATCACGAGCGCCGTGTCGATGACGGCCGCATGCACGCCGGCCTTCAGAAACATCATGAGAGATCGCCCCGATGAGGACGCCGGCCCTCGCGGGCCGACGTCCCGTCGTTCAGTGGAAACGCACGCCGGTCATGGTCCAGCGCTGAACCGGGATCAGCTCGAACTCGCCGTCCGGGGAGTCCGCGCGGGTTTGATCCGCGGCGGAGCCGAGCCGGAGCAGGCCCGATCCGGCCTCGTCGTAGTACTGGATCGGGTTCAGTTCGGGCTTCTCGGTGCCGACTTCGGCGCGGGTGTGATGGGCGGCCGACCCCAGGGAGATCAGACGCGTCAGGTTCTTCAGCATGGTGATTGCCTCCTATTGCCGGACGGGATTGTTCGGCGGCATCAGGACGCGCGCAGGTGATCGTATTTTCAAACTATATTTGAAATATACTTCATGCTGATTGCCGCATCACTTTCTCAAGCGATGGCGCAAGGGCGATCCGCTCTGCGTGATACTGGTCGAGGGCCCGCGCAAACTCGCCAACCGGACCGCGCGAGCTCAGGCGTTGAATCTCGAGCGCGATCTCCAAGCCCGTGTCCCCAAGGAGCGCCTCAATCCTGCGAATTGGTCTGAGCTGCGCTGAAACCCGGCGATAGGCTTCGAAGACAGCGCTGTTTTCCCCACGCTGCGCAAACTGGTCAAATATGGTCTCGACCCGCAGCTCCGGATCCACAGGCGGATCGGTCGTCGGCGCTTCGGGCGGAATGCCGTCTGCGGAGCACCAGCGCAGGAACTGGTGATGAAGGCCGTATAGCCCAACAATGTCAGACGCGGTCGGGCTCGGCGCGAAATAGCCGCGTCCCGGCCGATGCTCGATGATGCCCTCGCCGGCAAGATGGGCCAAGGCCTCGCGGACAGGCGTCGGACTGAGACCGAGCTCGTTCGCGAGGCTGGTGGCGACGAGCGGGTGACCCCAGCCGAAACGTCCCGCTGCTGCGTAGCCGGCCAACGCAGTGCGGGCGACCGCGAAATGATCTCTCTCGCGCATCACGACCCGCCTGTCCGCATCCGCGGCGACGCCAGGAAACCGCAGTGCGCCTCCGGATTGCGCAATGGAGCCGGCTGGTGAGTAGCGGATTGGCGTTTACTAGTTTTCATACGAGAGCCGCATGTTCTTTGCGCACTTTCCACAAGACTTGGGACACCGTGAGCTTCCCGTCTTTCATTTGATGCTCAACTGCCGCATTTTTCAACCACCGGGAGTACGGCGTCGAGAATCACGTTGACCTCCACAACCCGAGGCAGCCGAGCTGATGGAAAGCGATCGTCCCCGCTCTCAGAACGAAATCCTGGCTGCAGCCCTGCGGCTGATCCGCCTGCACCGACGGATGAAGCCGGCCGAGGTCGCTGAAGCCATGGGCATGGCCAAGCGGTCCTACGAACACTTCGAGGCCGGAAAGGGGAAGATCAACCTGGAGCGCATCCATCGGTTCGCCGGGGCCACGGACAGCGACCCCTATGCGATCATCGACTGCATGGCGCTCGGCTCCCCGGAGTTCGCCGTCCGCTGCGCCGACAACAAGGCGATGCTCGCGCTTCGGGTCGTTACCCAGGAGTTCGACGAGGACGTCGGCGACGCGATCATGGAGCTCGACACGCGCTCGATCATCAACGCCTTCACCCGCACCTTGAAGGATCTCGGAATGCAGGCCGTGAGACGCGATGACGCGGCAAAGGCCTGGCTCGAGGAGCGGATCGGAAGGCTGGTCACGCCCTCGAAAGACGACGACGACTGAGCTGGGTGGGTCTCACACCGTAAATTCGCTGCGTGAACCTTGCGGTCTTGCCGCAAACTTCGATCCGGGTCTGGCTTGAGTCCCATGGCCCAGTCGCTTTCTCCATCGCTGGATCCGGACCGGTCCACGCTCATCGGCCGGCTGTCAGAGCGTCAGTCTGACTGCTTGCGCCTCGCCGCCCAAGGCCTGTCGTCCCGCGAGATCGGCGATCATCTCGGCCTGTCCGCCCGGACCGTGGACGATCACATCCTGCTCGCCTGTCGCACCCTTGGCGTCCGAACCCGCGTCCAGGCCGTCGCCCGGCTGATGGGCGAGACCCGCCGCGACCAGGAGCCGCGCGTCTTCGCCCCGTAGGTCTCCGGTGGCGCCCTGACGGATCGATTGCGCGCCGCCGATGGGGTGAGCTGGGGCCCTCTCGATGGAGCCCGCGCCTTGCTCGACCTCGCCCTTGTCCTGACCCTCTCCGCCCAATGCGCGCCCGGCGTCTCTCCCCAGACCCTGGCCGCCATCGCGCACACGGAGAGCCGCTTCAATGCGCTTGCGATCGGCGTCAACCGGGGCGCGGCCGTGCGTCAGCCGCGTACACGCGCCGAGGCGGTGGGGGTCGCCCGGCGACTGATCTCGGCCGGCGCCAACATCGATCTCGGCCTCGCGCAGATCAACTCCGCCAATCTCGGATGGCTGCGCCTGTCGGTCGAGGACGCGTTCGACCCCTGCCGCAATCTGGCCGCGGCCGGGACGGTGCTGCGCGCCGGTTTTGATCTCCGGTCACATCCGACCGACCCCCAGCACGCCCTGCGCGTCGCCCTGTCCCGCTACAATACCGGCCACCCCGAGCGAGGCTTTCGCAACGGCTATGTGGCGCGTGTCGAAGCCTCGGCGGCGCAGCTCGGGTTCACCGCCCCGACGGTCGCAGCGTCTGGTGCCGCACTTCCGTCCGCAGCGTCTCCCGACGCCTTAGCGGTGGCGGTTACGGCGTCGCCCGCGACCTGGGACGTGTTCGGCCGCGCCCGCTCGAACGCCGTCATCCTGTTCGTCCCCAGCCCGCAGACCCAGACCTGGAGCCGCTTCCCGTGACCCTGAACCCCAACTCGCGCCACCGCTTCGCCGCCGGCGCCATCGTCGTCGCGACGACCCTTCTGTCCGTTCAGCCGGCCTTCGCCTCCGCCAATGTGGAGGGCCTGCTGCAGAACGTCGTCGACATGCTCACGGGCAACACCGCCCGGCTGCTGGCGATCCTCGCCGTCGTGGTGGTCGGCATCCTGTGGATGTTCGGGCTGTTCGATCTGCGCCGGGCCGCGATCGTCATTCTCGGCATCGTGGTCGTCTTCGGCGCAGCGGAGATCGTCGGCCTCATCACGGGCGGCGCCTGATGACCCGCGCCGACGACTATCTGGTCGTGACCGGCGTCGCCGGCGCCCTGGCGCTCAGCCTGATGCTCGGCGTCAAGCTGATCTCGCCCGCACGGTTCGCCCAGGCCCTGGGCGGCGGACTGGCCGGCCTCGTCCTCCTGAAGGCGGTTCTCGTTCTCTCCGGAGCCGATCATGGCTGAGGAGCGCCTGATCGAAGATCCCCTGTTTCTGGCCTGCACCCGGCCGGCGATGATCATGGGCGTGCCCATGGAGGCGATGGGCGTGAACGTCATGATCTCCGGCCTCGCCTTCCTGGTCGGGGGGAGCCTGCTTTATCTGCTGATCGCGCCGGCGCTCCATCTGGTGTTCCGGGCGATCTGTCGCGTGGACCACAACGCGTTCCGCCTTCTGCTCGTCTTCGTCGACACCAAGGGGCGGTCTCGTAACGGCGCCCTGTGGGGCGGCAGCTCGGCGACGCCCCTCCCCCTCGTTCGTCGCTACTGCGCGAGGGAGCTGGCTCGTGGGTGACGTTCGCCTCACACCGTCGCGGCTGCGCAAGGAGGGCGAGGCCCTGTCGGGCCTGCCCTACGCGCGACATGCCACGGATCATATCGTCGTGCTCGACAGCGGCGCCCTGATGATCGCCTTTCAACTGCAGGGCGCGGCGTTCGAAACCGCAGACCCTCGCGACGTCAACGACTGGCACGTCAAGCTCAACCAGGCCTGGCGCAATCTCGCCGACGATCGGCTGGCCATCTGGCACCACATCGTTCGCCGCGAGGTCCAGCCCGAACCCGTCTGCGGCTTCCGGTCGGCGTTCGCCCGGGAGCTGGGAGAGGCTTATGAGAGCCGGATCGGTGGGCGGCGCCTGTTCGTCAACGACCTCTTCGTCACCCTGGTGCTCCATCCCGGACGGGACCCCGGCGATCGGGCCGGCGCCATGATGCGTCGGCTCCAAAGGGCGCGCCGCGGCGAGGCGGAGGTCGCAACCGAACTGATCAAGCGGCTGGAGGACGCGGCGCGCGACCTCGAACAATATCTCGGCCGCTATGCGCCCCGTCGCCTCGCGCTCTATGCGCATCGCGAGGTCTGGTGCTCCGAACCGATGGAGCTCATCCGGCTCATCCTGACCGGGCGCCCGGGCCGGGTTCCCATCGTCTACGGCCATCTCGGATCGGCGATCTATACGGTCCGGGTCATCTTCGGCCGGGAAAGTCTGGAGATCCGAGACGTCGACCGCGCGCGCTTCGCGGGAGTCCTGGCCATCAAGGAATATCCGGCCACGACGCGTCCAGGCCTCTGGAACGCCCTCCTCAGCGCGCCCTTCGGGTTCGTCATGACCCAGTCCTTCGCCTTCCTGTCGAAGGCGGCCGGGCGATCGGTCATGGAGCGCAAGCAGAACCAGATGGTCTCCGCACGCGACCGGGCGGCCTCCCAGATCGACGGCCTGTCCGACGCTCTGGACGACCTCGTGAGCAACCGGTTCGTGCTCGGGGAACATCAGGCGTCCGTGCTCGTCTATGGCGACACGCCCGCTACATTGGGCGATCACCTGTCGAAGGCTCGGGCGCATCTGGCTGACTCCGGCCTGGTCGTGGCCCGCGAAGATCTCGGACTCGAAGCCGCCTTCTGGTCGCAGTTTCCGGGCGGCTTCTCCCGCCGGACCCGTCCGGCGGCGATCACCTCCCGAAACTTCGCCGCCCTCGCCCCCTTCCACGCGTATCCGGTCGGCAAGCCGTCGGGCAATCACTGGGGGCCGGCCGTGGCCATGCTGCGGACGACGGCCGGCTCCCCCTTCTACTTCAACTTCCACGTCGGCGACCTCGGCCACACTTTCATCTGCGGGCCCTCCGGGTCGGGCAAGACCGTGGTTCAGAACTTCATGCTGGCGCAGCTGGAGCGGTTCGATGTCCAGCAGCTGTTCATCGACAAGGATCGCGGCGCAGAGATCTTCGTGCGCGCCTGCGGGGGCGCCTACCTCGCCTTGAGAAACGGCGTGCCGACCGGCTTCGCCCCCTTCAAGGCGCTGGCGCCCTCGCCGGCGAACCGCGCCTTCCTCAGCCGGCTGGTCCGCTCGCTGGTGAGCCGGCCCAATGAGACCCTTTCGGTCCCGGAGGCGCGCGCGATCGACGAAGCGGTCGCCGCGCTCGAAGCCCTGCCGCGAGACCGCCGCTCCCTGTCCGCCCTGCGCAGCCTTCTGGGACAATCGGACAGCGGAGGCGTCGGCGCCCGCCTGGAACGCTGGACCCGGAACGGCCCGCTCGGCTGGGCGCTCGACGGCGACGACGACGTCCTGTCCCTGGATGCCCGCTTCGCCGGGTTCGACATGACGGATGTGCTGGACCATCCCGAGGTTCGGACGCCGATGATGCTCTATCTGTTCCACCGGATCACGCAGCGCGTCGACGGGCGCCGCCTGGTGCTGGATATCGACGAGTTCTGGAAGGTGCTCGGCGACAGCGCCTTCACCGAACTGGCCCAGGACGGTCTGAAGACCTGGCGCAAGCAGAACGCGCTCATGGTGTTCGGAACGCAGTCTCCCGCCGACGCCCTGCGCTCGCCGATCGCCCACACCATCCTCGAGCAATGCGCAACCAAGATCTTCCTCCCCAACGCCCATGCCCAGGCCCGGGACTACGTCGACGGTTTCGGTCTGAGCGAGGAAGAGTTCCGGCTGATCCGCGATGAGCTGACGCCAGAGTCGCACCGCTTTCTGGTCAAGCAGGGCCACGACAGCGTCGTCGTGGAGCTCGACCTCGCCGGCCTGGACGACGCGCTCGGCGTCCTCTCCGGCCGCGCCGAAACCGTCGCCCTTCTGGATCGGCTCAGGGCTGAGGCCGGGGACGACTACGCCGACTGGCGGGGGCCCTTCCACACCCAGAGGAGATTGAAATGAGAAACCCGCTCATCGCCGTGGGCCTCGTGATGGCCGCCGGCCTGGCGACGCCCGCCAATGCGCAGCAGATTGTTTACGATCCGACGTCCTTCGCCCAGATGGTGAAGGACGCCCGTACCGCGATGGAGCAGCTCGAGAGCCTCAAGGCCCAGGTCCAGCAAGGGCAAGCGCTGTTCGCCAGCCTGAACGACCTGTCCGACGTCAACGCGATCGCCGAACGGCTGGGTCTCCCCGAGATCCGTAATCCCCTACCTGATATCGCGACCCTGCGGTCGGCCGCGGACGGAGACCTCTCGGCGCTCGGCGCACTGGCCGACCGGGCTGACGCGATCCGGCGCGAGACCCGGGTCTACACGCCGGAAACGGCATCGGCGTCGACCGACGCGCTGGAACGGTCGGGCGCGCTGACTGCCCGCGACCTTGCGATCGGCGAAACGGTCGACCGTGTCGCCACCGAACGGCTCGAAGGTCTCGAGATCCTCCGCCGGGCGCTGGACACGGCGCCGAATGCGCGGGCCGTCTTGGACCTGAACGCCCGGCTGGCGGCGGAACAGGCCATCATCCAGAACGAGCAGATGCGACTGCAAGGCCTGGCCCTGACCCAAGCCGCAGAGGCGCGGCTCGAGGACCAGCGCGCCCGCGAACGGAGCGCCGCCGAGCGGGCGTCCCGAATGGATGTCTATCGGCAGGCCTTCCGGTGAGGAGCGTCATCCTGTCGGCGGCGGCTCTGCTGGGAGCCTGCGGAGACGCGCTGGCCCCGAAAGCCGAGCCGCCGAGAGATCGGGCGGCCCTGGAGGCCGCCGTCGCGGCCTGTGACCGCGGCGCCCGTCGCACCGACTGTGACGCCGATCGTGCGGAGCTCGCCCACGTCCGCCGCGCCGACCGGATGGCCGCGTATCGGCAGGCTCACTAGGAGGTCGCGATGTCGTTCCGGGTCTTCGAGCCGGCCTACAATTTCCTCGATGAAAGGCTGAACGCCTTCCTCGGCGATCGGCTGGGATCGGTCATCGCCGAGGTCGAGGGCCCGCTTCGCCTCGCGCTGGTGCTCTATGTCGTCCTTTACGGCTTCGCCATTTTCCGCGGCGCAATCAGCGAGCCGATCATGGATTTCGCCATCCGGGCGATCAAACTCCTCTTCATCTATGTGCTGGCGACGACGCCCGCCTACTCGGACTTCGTCACCGAACCCCTGTTCCGGGACCTGCCCAACTTTCTGGCGCGCGCGATCAGCGGGGCGGAGACGCCCAACGTCGGCGCGGCCTTTGACCAGTTTCTCGCCTATGCCGGCTATCTGGGCGAGAAGATCGGCAGCGAAGGTTCGGCTTTCGATCTGGCCCCCTACATCGTTTCCGCCGTCGTCTTCATCATCGGCGCCCTCGCCTGCGCCCTCGGGTTCGGCGTGGTGCTCGTCGCGAAGCTGGCCCTGGCCCTGCTCGTCACCCTCGGCCCCATCTTCATCGCCTGCGCCCTGTTCGACGCGACACGCCGCTACTTCTTCGGCTGGCTGTCCCAGGCGGTCAACTATCTGGTCCTGTTCGCCCTGATCATCACGATCTTCCAGCTCGTCCTGTCGCTGGTGCGCGATCAATGGGGTGCGATCGAAGGCGGAGATCCCATGGTCGGCGGACTGATCTTCATCGCCCTGTGCCTGCTGGGCGCGATCTTCTTCCTTCAGACGCCGGCCATCGCCGCCGGGATCGCGGGCGGCGCCAGCGCCGGCCTCGCCGACTTCGCCAATGCGGCCGCCCTGGGCTCGAGCCCGAGCGGCGTGGCGCGCGGTCCGCAGGAAGCCAGTCGTCAACCGCCGCGCGGCGGCGGATCCATTCGTCCTTCAGGAGCGCATTGATGTCCCAACTGCGAAACGCCTCAAGAATCCTGTTCGTCGCCCTGGCGCTGCAGCCGCTTTCGGCCTGCGCGGCGCTCGGTGATCCCGAGCCGCCGGTCTGTGACGGCCGCCATCGCAGACCGGCCAATTCGTATGGTTCGGTCCTCGTCCCCGCGCCGCGGCCGACCGAGGCGCCGCCGCCCTCATCTCCGGCTGCCCCGGATGGGACATCCACAGAGTTTCCAAGTGCGGGAGGCTGCGCATGACCGGCGTCCCCTCCTCCGATCTGAAGACCTATTTCGCCGAGGCCCGCCGGTGGGACCAGGACCGTCTCGGCGCGGCGATCCGGTCGCGCCGGCTGGCCTGGACCGTGGCGGCGGTCGCCTCCGGCCTGACGGTCGTCGCGGTCGCGGCCGTCGCCGTGCTGACGCCGCTCAAGACCACGGAGCCGTTCGTCGTCCGGGTCGATCAGTCGACGGGCGCCGTCGACGTGGTTCGGGGCCTGTCCTCGGCGGAGGGGCCCGCCACCTATGACGAGGCGGTCAGCAAATATTTCCTCGGCCAGTATGTCCGCGCTCGTGAGGGATATCTCGACCCGGCCGCCGAGGAGAGTTTCGCCCTGGTGTCGATTCTCTCCGGCGGCGCCGAGCAGCGGCGATGGGCGGACCTGTATCGCGGGTCCAACCCGGACAGTCCCCAGAACCTCTATGGACCCGGCGCCGAAGCCGTCATCTCGATCCGCGCCATCGGGTTCATCAACGACGGCGTCGCCAATGTCCGGTTCCACCGCACGGTGCGCCAGGCCCAGCAGATCGTCGAAAGCGACTGGATCGCCACCATCGCCTTCACCTACACCCGCGCGCCGATGTCGGAGCCGGACCGGCTGCGCAATCCGCTGGGATTCCAGGTGACCTCCTACCGCGCCGATCCGGAGGTGGTGCGATGAGACGTCTCCTCATGGCGCTCGCCGCCGGCCTTGCCCTGCTGTCAGCCTCACCGGCTCTGGCCGATGACCCAGGCCGCGACGCCCGGATGGTCGAGTTCGACTATGCGCCCGGCGCCGTCTATCGCATCGCAGGCGCCTTCCGCACGGCCACCCAGATCGTCTTCAGCCCGGAGGAGGTCATCCGGCACGTCGCGATCGGCGACAGCGTCAGCTGGGAAGTCGCCGCGGAAGGCTCCGTGCTCTTTCTGAAGCCCCGGGAACGGCTTCAGGCCACCAACCTTCTGGTGGTCACGGAACGCGGCGGTTCGACCCGGCACTACGCCTTCGAACTTGCGGCCAGGGATGCACGGGATCGGTCGGCCGTCGCCTATCAGATCCGATTCCGCTACCCCGCCGATGCTCAGGCGGCGACGGTGGCGTCGCTCGAGGCCGCCACGGAAGCGATCGAGGCGCGTCTTGTCGACCTGACTTTGAGCCAGGCCGCGCTCGAGGGGCCTCGCAACCTCGCCTACAGCGTTCAGGGAGCGGCAGAGCTCCAACCCAGCGAAGTGACCGACAATGGGCGGTTCACGGTGCTCCGGTTCCCGGCCAACCAGCCCCTTCCGTCGATCTACGCCGTCTCGTCCGACGGCGTCGAAAGCCTCGTGCCGTTTGACGTCAGGGGCGAGTTCGTCGTGGTTCACGCCGTCGTCCCCGGCCTTCGGCTGCGCCGCGGCGCATCCGTGCTCTGCATCTTCAACGAAGCCTATGACCCCCGCGGCGTGGCGACCGGTACACGAACAGCCTCGCCGTCCATCGACCGTCAGGTGACGGAAGGAGCGCGCCCATGACCCACTCTCTGGAGCCTTCCGATCCCGACGTCGATGACCGGCGCACGGACGGGCCTCAAACCGCTCCGCCGACCGACCGTGGGATCTCGCCGATCGCCGGACGTTTCGGCGGTCGCGGATCCAAGGTCGTGACGCTCGCCGCCCTGGGGCTCGGATGCGCCGTCTTCCTCTACGCCACCTGGGATCGCGGCAGCGATGAAGCAGGCGCGCCGGATGTGACCGAGCCCGCACGACAGCTCGTTCCGTTCGAACCCGCCCGGCGCGATGCAGCAGCGCCGTCGCTTGTCGACGAACCCGAGACCCCAGGGCCGCCGGACTTGAGCGCATCCGGCGAACCGGTCCCCGCTCTTGAGGCCCGCCCATCCCAGCCGGGCGGACCGTCCGCGGCGGAGCAACGGCGAGCGCTCCTGGACGAAGCGAGACGCTCGCCCGTTCTGGCCTACAGTCGCCAGAGCTCAGCCGGGCCGGCGACAGCAGGCCTTCTACCCGCAGGCGGTCAAGGAGCAGCACCTGTCCAAGCCCGTGTCACCGCACTGGACAACCTTCGCCAGGGCTCCACGATCGGCGAGACGCAGGCCGGCGTTCTCGGCGATCGCAATCTCCTGCTGACGGCCGGAGCCGCCATCCCCTGCATCCTGCAGACGGCCATGGACAGCGGGACACCCGGCTTCGTGAGCTGCATTCTGCCGCGCGACGTCTACTCGGAGAGCGGCGCCGTCGTCCTGATGGAGCGCGGGACCCGAGTCCTCGGAGAATACCAGGGAGGACTGCAACAGGGGCGAAACCGGCTCTTCGTTCTCTGGACCAGGGCCGTGACCCCGGCCGGCGTCACCGTCGGCCTCGCCTCGCCGGCGGCCGACGCGCTCGGGCGCGCGGGCTTCGACGGCCAGGTCGACACCCATTTCTGGGATCGGTTCGGCGGCGCGCTTCTCCTGTCGCTGGTCGATGACGGACTGTACGCGGCGGTAGGGCGCGATGACGCCGTTCGGGAAACAGCGCGGGTTCCTTCGGACGCCGCCGGGATCGCGCTTCAGAACTCGGTCGACATCCCCCGGACGCTGCGCAAACCCCAGGGCTCCGAAGTGTCGATCGTCGTCGCCCAGGACCTGAACTTCGCCGGCGTCTACAGGCTGAGGGCGCGGTGATGGACGACACCGCCGTCCTCGAACACTACCTCGCGCCGCTGCGGCCGCTGCTGGCGCCCGACGACGTCACGGAACTGGTCATCAACCGTCCGGGCGAGGTCGGGATCGAGCAAGGCGGGAGGTGGCGATGGCATGAAGAACCGCTTCTCACCGAGGCCTGGCTTCGGACGCTCGCGGTAGCGGCGGCGGCCTTCACCAAACAGGATGTCAGCGACGCACGCCCGATCTGCTCGACCGCCTTGCCCGGCGACGAGCGCTGTCAGATCGTGCTCCCTCCCGCAGCGCCCGCCGGAACCGTCTCCCTGACCATCCGCAAGCCGTCGAGGCGTCAGTTCGGACTGGACGCCTTCTCGGCCGGCGGCCTCTTCGAGTCGGTCGTCGCGGCGGACGGCCTCGCCGCTGATCCCGTGGACGCCGAACTCCTCGCCCTCAAGGCCGCCCGCGACTGGGCCGCCTTCTTCCGGCTGGCCGTCGTCTCGCGGCGTAATATCCTGGTCTCCGGCGCGACCGGCTCGGGCAAGACGACCTTCGCCAAGGGGCTGGTGGAGGCCATACCGGAGCAGGAGCGCCTTCTGACGATCGAGGACACGCGCGAGCTGGTCGTGCCGCACCGCAACGTCGTCCACCTGACCTATTCAAAGGAAGGCCAGGGCCTCGCGCAGGTCACGGCGAAATCCCTGCTTGAAAGCGCCCTCAGGATGCGGCCGGACCGGATCCTGCTGCAGGAACTCCGTGACGGTACGGCCTTCTTTTATCTGCGCAACGTCAACTCCGGCCACCCGGGCTCAATTACGACCGTCCACGCCGACAGCGCCTCTCTCGCCTTCGAGCAACTCACGCTGCTGGTCCGCGAGTCCGACGGGGGCCGCGATCTGCCGCGGGAAGACATTCGGGCCTTGCTGCACCTGCTTGTCGATGTCGTCGTCCAGATGCGTAAGACCGATGGCCGGTTCCGGGTGACGGAGGTCTGGCATGACCCTGTTCGAAAACGCCAACCCGGCCGCTAGGGCGACACTGGTCGTTGTCGGTCTCCTGCTCCTGCTGTTTCTGGCCGGCGTCTCGACCGCGATGATCGCGCTGGCCGGCGTCGGGCGCCTGTCTCCGGACGTCGAACCGGTGCGCGTCCCAGCCTGGCTCTGGCACTACCGCGGCGACCCAGACCTTCAGCGCTGGCTCCGGATCGGCGGCCTGATCAACACGCTTCTCGCCGTGGTCATCGTCGCGGCGGTTGCGCTGGGCGTTCGGCGTCCGCTTCATGGCGCGGCCCACTGGGCCTCCACGCGCGACCTGAAGGCGGCCGGACTTGCGGCGCGCGAGGGCATCCTGCTCGGCCGGCGCGGGCGCTCATGGCTGATCGCCGGCGGTTCGGAGCATGTGATGCTCTACGCCCCGACGCGCACCGGCAAGGGAGTCGGGGTCGTGATTCCCAACCTCCTGACCTGGTCAGGGTCGGTCGTGGTTCTCGACATCAAGCGCGAGAACCATGCTGCGACAGCGGGGTTTCGGGCCGCCGCCGGTCAGACGGTCCTGCTGTTTGATCCTCTCGCCCCGGACGGTCGAACCGCCCGGTTCAACCCCCTGGCGCACATCGATCGCTCATCACCCGCCGGGGTTCTCGACGAGCTTCAGCGCATGGCGGTCATGATTTTCCCGGGACACGATCACGCCGACCCCTTCTGGTCGGAAGCCGCCCGGACGGGCTTTATCGGCGTCGGCGCCTATGTCGCGGAAACGCCGGGTCTGCCGTTCTCACTCGGCGAGATTTTCCGGCAGCTGACCCAGGGCGATGCGAGAGAACGGTTTCCCGGCCTGATCAAGGCGCGGACGCTGGCCGGATCGCCGCTGTCCACGGGTTGCACCTCCGCCCTGACAGACTTCTGCAGTTCCAGTGAAAACACCTTCGCTTCGGTGCGGCAGACGATCACCAGCCGCATGGGACTGTGGCTCAATCCCGCCGTAGACGCAGCGACCGTTGTCAGCGATTTCGATCTGCGTGACCTGCGCCGTGGCGGGCTGTCGCTCTATCTCGGGGCTTCGCCGGACAACATGCTGCGGGTCGCGCCGCTCTACAGCCTGCTGTTCCAGCAACTGGTCGATCTGAACAGCCGCCGCCTGCCCGGCCCTGATGATCGCCCCGTTCTGGTGCTGCTTGACGAGTTCGCCCGGCTCGGCCGCGCGCCGGTTCTCGCCGCCGCCTTCTCCTACCTGGCCGGCTACGGCTTTCGCCTCTTGCCGGTGATCCAGAGCCCGTCACAGCTCCGCGCCCTCTATGGGCCCGACGTGACCGAGGACATCCTGACCAACTGCGGGATCGAGCTTGTCTTCGCGCCAAAGGAACTGAAGGTGGCCCAGGAGCTGAGCGAACGGCTGGGATACTACACCTACCGCGCACGCAGCCGCAGTCGTCCCATGGGCCTCGGGTCCGGCCGGCGAAGCACGACGACATCCGATCAACGCCGAGCGCTCATGATGCCGCAAGAACTGATGCAACTCCCCGACCGGAGCCTGATCGTGCTCAAGGCCGGGATGCCGCCGGCGCGCGGCGAAAAGATCCGGTTCTTCCGCGAACGGGCCTTCACCCGTCGCCAGCGGCCCGCCCCATTCCAGTCGAAGCCGCCCGCCTTGGCGACCTTCGCGCGCCCGCCTCTCCAGCAGCTTCCCTCCGCCCTTGAGGAGACCGAAATGACCTACGACGCCGTGGTTCAGGCCTTCACCGAGCAGGGCTGCCCGCCGCCCGAGATCGGCGCGACTGAAAGCGAAGTCGCCGATTGCCTGGACCGGATCATCGACGCCGTCGTGCCCACGCCTGATCGGGACGATGACCGATGAGCCCACGCCCTGCCAAAGCGCCAGAACAGTCCGACGAAAACACGGTGGCGCCGACACCCGCCAAGGGCGGCGCCGCCCGTTCCCGTACCCGGGGAGACACGCCTCAGGCCATTCTGGATCGCTATCTGATCGAACGCGACCGCCAGGGTCGCCCGGCTCGGTTCTACCGGGATCACCGTGTCACGGAACCGATGTTTCGGGACGAGGGCCGCAAACTGACGACGACGCAGTCCTATCCCGACGCCGTCGCCGACATGCTGAAGATCGCGAAGCATCGCGGCTGGTCCGAGGTCCGCGTCTCCGGGGATGAGAGTTTCAGGCGCGAGGTCTGGATTCAGGCCCGCACTCTAGGCCTGGAGGCGAAAGGTTATCGTCCGAGGGACCGCGACCGGCAGGCCGCGGGAGAAAGTCCTACTCGGTCCGCTCACGGCACCACCCCGCAGCCGAACGTCCGCCTGCTGGAAGACCGGCTCCGGACTGCGGCCGTAGTGGTCAAGCGCCTGATCGAAGACCCGGCAGTGCGGGCCCGCCTCATGGAATACGCCGTCGAGCGCATGAGGAGCCGCACCGACCCCGCCCAGCACCGGGACCGCGATGGGCGCGAGACGGCAAGAAACAGGACGCGTTGAAAGATCTGGGCAGGGCGCTATCCGAGCTCCGCCCCCCACCCGTTCGCGGTCAGCGCCGACGAACGGGCGCATCGGGCGAACGGTGGCGATCAGCCGCTGGTATCGTTCGTTCCCTGACCCGGCTCACGATCTCGTCGGCGCGAGTCCGCACAGGCGGCATCGTCTTGACGAAGGTCTGTAGATCCTCCGCCAGCTTCCGATCATCGCGACGGTCTGATCGTGACAAGGCCAACGCCTGGGCCACGAAATATCGCCGGATCGACGTCTGACGCGCGCGACTGGCCTCGACCCATGGCGTCTCTCGAACCTGATCGAGTGCGTCTCGAACCGCCGCAACATCGACCTTCGGCGGGGGGCCGCCGTGCCGGGAGAACCTGGAGCGGATATGCTGGACGGGACCTGTCTCGGGCTTCTTGACGATCCCCCGCGCGCGACGCGGTGTCGCCTCAGCCTCCACCCCGCGATCCCGCAATGCGGAGGCAAAGGCCTGCCGCCAGCGCTCCAGATCCGCCTTGCGCGGGTTCAGCTTGCGCCCGTCGTGACCAAGGGTCCGAACCGTCAGATGGACATGGGGATGCCGCTCGTCAGTATGGAAGGCGAAGACATAGGGGTGGCTGTCGCCGAACGTCCGGCCGGCGAAGGCTCGCGACGCATCGTGCATGCGGAACGGATCCGTACCCGGCGGCATGCTGAGCACGATGGACAGGCTGACCGTATGGTCCTTGCGACGACGCGGATCCGCCTCGACCTCCGCCATCCAGTCCCCGACAAGCGTCGCGACTTCGCCCCGGGACTATATTCGCTCGCCGTCCGTCCCCTCGAGCGGAAGTTTTCCATTCCGGCCGATATAGGCGAGGTGGCTTTTGAGGTGACCGCCGTCGCGCGTCCGCCCCGTGATCTTCACCATGACCTCCGGAACGCGCCGGGCGATGCGATCGAGACGGGCTCGCGGCGCCATGTCGGGCTGGGACAAGACTACCTTTCCCGGCGGATCGGTCAGGCGTGCGCGCCTCTGCCGGACAGGCGGACGCACCGCGTCCTCGAACCCCCGGACCTGGACGAAGTCCGCCATCAGCGGTCCGACCAGTAGTCGAGGTTGCCCCTGAAAGCCTCCTGCACACCCGCGAGGTGGGCGCGGATTTCGGTGGCGAAGTCGGCGAGCTGGGCGATCTCCAGATCGAGTACCTGGCCTTCGAGCACAGCGGTGTTCAGAGCCCTGGCGATCTGGTTCACATTGACGCCGATCCGCCGCAACTCGCGCTGGATGCCAACGAAGGTGATGGCCTCGGGCGGCGCGAGCTGAGGCCTTCCATGAAGCCGTCGTCGGATCAACGCGACGGTCCACTGAGTGCGGGACAGGCCTGTGCGGGCCGCCTCGACCTCCAGCAGCGCCATGTCTTCAGCGGTGAGCCGGAGAGACAGTTTGGCGTCGCGCGGGTTCCCGACTGGCGCCGCGGGCTCTGGCAGGGCGGCTTGCGCTGCGCCTCCGATGAGGCTGCGGAGGAGACGCGACCGACCGCCTCTCCCGGCCGCGGCGGCGTCGAAGCGGCGGAGCAGATCGGGCGGCAGACGAACGGTGAGGCGGTCCATGAGCGGGGTGATCTGTCTGACATTGCCGGCGCAAAGCCTATCCTGCCCTAGACCGTCACCAACCTCGCCCCGTAGGCCTCCGGTGCTGCCCGCCCTCCCCTCGGCGTCCGAAGTCGGCCGCTCGCCCGCCGCCCTGAAGGGCGCCCCAGCCGGACGGCAGTGCACGCGTTTTTGGCCAGTCGACGCCGGCTATCGCTGAAGCTTGGCCGATCCACCGCTTACCCCTAGCCTCGCTGTTCCACTGGAACGCCATCGCTCCCGTCGGCGCTCGAAGTCACGATCCGGAGTCTGCAGTGAACCGAGATGAACTGGCGGCCCGTCTCGCGGCTGCGCTTCCGGGAACGCGACTTTCGAACATCGGCGACCAGACGCCGGGCTGGCGTCCGGAGCCGGGCCATTGTCACGAGAACGCCCGCCGCTGGGTCGAGGAGAATCCGACCTACGCGGTGGTTCATGGCTGGCTCAATGCAAAGGGCGAGACCTTCGAGAACCGGCTGCGGTTTCACTCTCACTCGATCGTCCGGAGCGCAGGCGCGGACCTGCTCGACATCACATTGAGCGAAAGCGCTCCCAACTATGCGTTCATCCTCCAGCCGTTCGACGACGATCATTTCCGACGCGAGATCATCGGGCGCATCGCAACGGTCGACCATTTCCTCGGTCCTGATCCGGTGATCCCTTCGGATTGGTACGGGGAAGATCCGAGTCTGGATAACCGGTTCATCTGACCTCGCCCTGGTCGCTTATCGCTAGGCGGTTCAAGCCGGGGCGCGCCGCCAAGGCGGCGCGCCCCGGCTCTCAAGCGACAACGGGTTGCAGTCCCTTAAGGTGGTCGACGGCCTTTTGCGCATGCGACGCCGCCGACACGACGAACCGCTTGTCGTCCTTCAAGACCTGGAGCCAGTTGGCAATGTAGGCGGCATGGTCGTCGCGGGGCTCGAGCTCGAGGCCGAGATCCGCGCAGAGGAAGGCGGCGCCGAGTTCGGCGACCAGCTCCTCGCGGGCGTAGCCGGGATCGCCGAACCGCTGGCGACCGAAGTCCCGGTCGAGGCGTGTCGGATGCCGCGTCCAGTGCGTCATCTCGTGCCCGAGAGTGCTGTAGTAGGCGTCGGCGCTCTCGAAGCACTCGAACGGCGGCATCTGCACCTGGTCCGGGCCCGGCGCGTAGTAGGCGGTCCCCCCGGCGTGTCGGACGTCGGCTCCGCAGTTCCGGAAGAAGCCGTCGATCCGGGCGATCCGTTCGTCCGGGTTGATGACGAGGGCGTCCGGCTCCCCGTAGCAGTCGGGCAGGCCCTCGATCTGATCGACGTTGAAGACAGTATAGGCTTTTAGGAATGGAATGCGGTGCTCGACATCGGCGTCAGCCTCGTCGGCCTCGGTCCTGACGATCTGGTTGGCGTAGACCACCATCGCGCCGCGCTCGCCTTTGCGGACGTGAGCGCCCAGCGTCAGCGCTTGCCGGAAGGTCATCCAGGTGGACCGGGTGTAGCCCCGATCGGCGGCCTCACCCCAGAGCAGGACGACGTTGATGCCGTTGTAGGGCGTGCCGTCATGGCGAAGGGGGCGGCTGACCGAAGTGGTGCTCTTCCAGGGCTGGGTCCAGGGGCGGACCCCGGCTTCGAGCTGGGCGAGGATCTGTTGGGTGATCCGGGTGTAGATGTCCGGGCGTGCAAGATCGGCGGGGCGCGTCATGGCGGCCTCCTCGAAATGGATTGTGGGAAGAAGGAGCGGCGGCGCGGTCCCCGCGCCGCCGCAGCTCTTGGGTCAACGGGACCAGATCAGGCTGTGTCCGCCCTCGACCTCCACCAGGGAGGCGTAGATCGGCGCCGGGAAGCTGGGATCGTCGAGCTTGACCGAGAGGTACTCGCGGTTCTGCTGGCTCGTCTTCTTCCAGGCGGCGCCGAACTCGGTCTGGCCGGCGAAGATCCGGAAGTCAGGGGCCTTGTCGTCGCTCTTCTCGTTGGGCCGCAGGACCGCCGACTTGACGTTGAGGGTAAGGGTCTTGATCGAACCGGTGTAGCCGTCGCCTTGAGCGGTGAAGGTGCCGATGGTGGCCATGTCAGTCTCTCCTTTGCTTCGGGCCACGCCTGCCGCGGCCTCGATGGCGATCGGCAGACCGGGGCGCGGGCAGCGCGCAGGGAGAGCGAAGCGAGACCCCGCAGCGAAGCGGAGGACCGCGGCAAGAGACTTTCTTGTTTCGCGAGGAAGGCCGTCAGGCCGGGGATGAAAGTCGCGTGAGCGGTTGCGCCAGCTGACCGGGTTTCGGTCAAATCCGCCTCATCGAGAGGCCGCGCCGGCTGGCGCGAAAAGGATGCGAGACGGTGGCCGCCCCCTCACCTCTCACACCGCAGGCAACGCACCAACGGTCGTGCATATCCCCTCGGTCATCCAGGCTCAGGCCGCGATCGGGAAGACCTTCTCGACCTCAAAGCTCCCGGCGGGCAGAGCCCGCAACAGCTCGGCTTCAGGTCGCTGAAGATTGAGCCAGGCCGCGCCGTCCTCGGGCCGTAGAAACACGATCTGACGTTCGTGATAGGGGGCGATATCCACTCCCGGCGCGGTGGTCAGCATTGCGAAGGCGCCATCCTTGATCAGTCCCGTCCCCCAGAAGAGCCGCTGGCCGGAGAGGGTGAACCGCCACTTGGTCTTTCGCTTCTGCCAGGGGTCCGGATCGTCAGAAAAGCCGTCGGCCAAATCAAGCGCCACCAGTCCCTCTTTCTGAAAGATCGTGCGACCCACATACACAACGCGGCAGCCCTATTTACCTCTCTTTTGAGCGCGTACCGCCTTTCCGCCGCCTCATGGCTGCCGTGACCACGGCCGTGCCCGCAGTCTTCGCCGAACGGGTTCAGCAGGTCATCGCGCGGCGGGCCCCAAGCCCGGAGAGGGCGCGCAAACCACTTGCGATGCACCGTATAGTTGACTTAGCTCGACTGGACTTTTCGATAGCCGAAAACGAAACGAGATTCGGGGCCGTTTGTGGCGATCAGCGACCAGGTTATCGACGGCGCGGTAGAGCGATACCTACGGGAACGCGACCGCTACATAAAACTGGCCGCTCGGGTTGCGGACATATGCCTGGCGCAAATCGTCGAAGGCGATGCAATCCGCGCCCAAGTGACCTATCGAACAAAGACCGCGCAGAGTTTCCGGGGGAAGCTCGTCCGGTTCTCGAAGCGGCCGGACAAGGACTACCCCACAGTCGAGTCCGTCTTTGAGGGCATCACCGACTTCGCTGGCGTCCGGGTCGCTACCTACCGGCCCGAGGACGAGCAGAAGGTCGCTGATCGACTACGGGAGCTCTTCGCAGGTCCGAAAGACGACGTGGAGATCGACATCGATCTCAAAAACAAGCTCGATGCCGACGCCTGTCAGTTCTACCGGGCGACCCATTGTCAGGTCTTTCTTCGAAGCGAGGATCAGGTCGGCCAGTACGACAATCTCGCCGGAGCCTCGTGCGAAGTACAGATCTGCTCAATGATGGCGCACGTGTGGAACGAGATCGAGCACGACATCGGCTACAAGCCCGAGGGCGGCGGACCCACCGGAACGGAGAAGGACCTGCTTCAGATGCTGGGCCACCTGACCCGATCAGGCGACGCGGCCATTACGAGACTTCTCGAGGCCAACGAGCAGCGGATGAAATCCCAGACGGGGGAGTTCACCGACGTCCACGACTTCGTCGCCAGACTGAGGTCGACCTTCCCTAGCGCCGATCTTTCGGTCAACGCGGGACAGGCTTACGACGCGGCCCTTCGTCTCAGACTGAACTCGCTCGACGCCGTCCGCGGCGCCGTTGAGCCATTCACAGAGGAGGCCGCGCGGGCGCGCATCGAATCCTTTAATGACCACGTTCGTGAAACAGGCCAAACGCACAGTCTAATGAACAGCGCATCGGCTGATCTCATCACCGCGCTGTTATTGCCGCTCCTTCAGCCTTTCAAGGACGATCCGAGCGACGCCATCAGCCGCACCCGAAGCTTGAGACTGTCGTCGCTCATCAATGCGTGGAAGGGATTCTCCGCTCAGGCGAAGGCGACCTGAGGTGAACCTGTCTTTTGGCGATGAGGTTACCGATCCGCCCGATGCTCCGTCCGCCAGCCGCGTGGTCGCCGAACTGGGTTTGGCGGTCCCGTTATCCGACACATTCCGGCGCCACACCCTCCCTCAGCGGGTGGCGAACCTAATCGCTACCCCTCCATTCTCATCTTTGTGCTTGGCTGATGCGATCCAGGCGCGGAGGGCCCTGGATCGGACCCTCCGCCGTCAACCTAACCTAGGACGCAAGAGTTGCCGGGAGTTCTGGGCCTATGTGCTCTTAAGTCTAGCGCAGCGTTGTCGGACCCTCGGCCTGGACGAAGGACAACGGCTCGCTCTCGCCGAGGTGTTGGGGATCGACGCTGCCGATCTCGAAAGCGAACCTGACCTCTGGGACGAGGTTCACGAACTTCAGCAAGCGACCACTGTTGAGACCCAGGATCTGATCAGGATCTTGGGCTTGGCCGCCGGCCAACTTTCCTCTCGGGATGCGGAAGTCCTCGCCTTCCGCTTCCCACCCGATTTCTCGCAAGAGAAGACCCTCGAAGAGATAGGCGCGATCTACGCGATCACCCGAGAGCGGGTGCGCCAGATCGAACAGCGGGCTGTTAGGGTTGTACGGACCCAGTTGCCCGCTGAGGTCTTGGCAAACCTGCTTCGGCTTTGGAGAGACGGCTGGTCATATCTGACGGCGAACAACGATGTGCTTCGACGTAGCGAACTTCATCGGGCGCGCCAAAGCCTCGATGGTCGCATTCTGCTGGCATTTGAAATCGCCGGGGTCGATCTCGTAACCTATCTGGATGCGGTGGCTTATTCCTTTCCGGCCGGTTGGCTTGGGCGCGATAGCGATGAGCAAGCTGTCTCGGCCCTAGCGGCCGAGCTTCCCGGAAAGCTTGCAACCAAGCCCTTACCGCGCCCTATCCAAGACTTTGGTCCCTTGGAGATCGCCCGATCAGCGCTGCTGCTCACTCAAGATCTCGCGTTGTCGGGCGGCTATGTCTTCGAGCGTCTGAGTGCTCGGCCGAGGCGAATGGCGAACGCGCATGCGTTGTTGAGCGGGGCTGCGCATCCCGTCGCCATTCTCGACCTCCACTACAGCTATCGGAAGGCATTCGACCAGGACCGGTGTTCGCCGCGTGATCTGGTGATCGTCATGGAAGAAGCTCCGCACCTCTTCATCGAGACCGCTGAAGCCTTTTGGTCGGCGACCGGCGAAGGGGCGGCTCGCCCGCTGCAACGGGGGTCGCCGAACGGCGCGCCCGATGATGTCGAAGACGATGCGTCCGGCGAAGCCCAGACGGAAGTGGACGGCACGGTGGCGGGAGCCATCAGAGACGAGCTCGCAAGCACAGGTCCCCAATCCATCGGTCGGCTCATGAACGCCGCGCTACGTATTCTCCCACCAGGACGCTCTAAACACTCAATCGGCCCCATATTGATCGGGCGACCAGACCTGTTCGAGCGTGTCTTGCCAGGCGTTTACGGCCTGGTTGGCGAAACACCGACCGCCGAAACCCTAGCCCGCGGCTCTGCACCCTACCTCCTCGACGCGACACAGGCGCGCCTACTGGCGTACGGTCGGCGAGCGAAAGAACCTTGGGGTACATATCCGCTTTGGATCCCCGAGGCGGAAATGCGATTGTGCGGATGGGCACGTCGCGAAGGCCCGGAGGAGGTCTACCGCAGTCTTCTGGCTGTGGCGGACGTAGATGCCTGGCCCGCTTCAACAGAGGCGAGACTGGAATGGCGGGACCTGCAGCGCCGACACGGCCGTTACGACCTTGTCAGTAGTTTGCGTGAAGAACTCATCTATGAGCGCATACCCGTCGATCGCATCCTCGCGGCTCTGCTGGACCTCACGGCCATGAGGCAGACGAACTGGCTCCGGCTCAACCGGATTCTGAGAGCACGAATCGACAGTCAGTCGAGCTGCGGGCTGCTGGTGGTTCTCGCAGCTTTGGGAGCCATCACCCCGCCTGCGACCGAGGAGGAATCTCCGTGGCAGCTTCCACATCAGGCGACCTCCGATGCCTCAACCTGGACTTCGCTCCTGAGCTCGGCGCGTCATGAGCATGGCGCCCTGACCTGGGACAGCATGGTCGGCCATGAGTTGGCCGACGCCATCGTCGCCGGGCGCGGGAGGGCGCCGACTTGGGCTCAACCGGAGTTGGTCACTCGAACGTATGGACAGATCGGCGCGGTGAGCGAGGGCGAACGGTCGCCGGAGGTGGAGCTGCTGGCGGATCGCCGCATGCGAGAGTTTCTGGAATGGGCGGAGGACGCATGAGCGCGGAACAACAGGCAGCTCAGTTCCGGGCGGATGTCAAAGAGACCTACCGCAGCGGACGGGACCGACTGTCGCAGGATTTCTTCGGCCCGGCGTTGAAGTCTGCGGTTCTCTATCGCCGTAGCGTGGGCTTCTTCACCACGAGCGCGCTGCTTGCATGGTCGGAGGGGCTGGTTCGCTTGGTGACTGGCGACCTCCGTATCCAGCTCATAGCCTCGCCCGAGCTGTCCGAATCGGATCTGAACCTGCTCAGGTCGCTGCAGTCCCCAGAGCAGCGCGCCGCCGTCTACTGCAAGATCGGCGATCGCATTCTGGAGACTGTTCTCAACTTTATCGACCATCCTGACGATGTGGGACGTCGCGCGACGGTGTTCGCTTGGCTGCTGGCGAGCGAGCGGCTCGAGCTTCGCTTCGCTTTTCCAGACCATGTCGAAGACGCCGGCATATATCACGAGAAGGTGGGCGTGGTGGATCTCGCCGGCGGAGGCCGCCTAGCTTTCACGGGATCAGCGAACGAAACCGATTCCGGGCATCGGCGCAATTTCGAGTCTATCGACGTGTTCCGCGACTGGGTGCCGGGGGAAGACAGGCGCGTCGCCAGCAAGGTCGAACAGTTCGACGAAGCCTGGCGGGGCGACACGCCAGGCCTGAGCGTGCTCAGGCCTACGGCCGACCTCCTTGAGAGACTCCGGGCTCGAGCGCCAAAGGCGAAACCCGATTCAACGACACCGCCGGCGCCCGCCCCGGCTATTTCGCTCTGGCCTCATCAACAGGATGCCATGGACGCGTTTCTAGAGGCGCGCCACGGTGTGCTCGAGATGGCGACCGGCACCGGCAAGACGCGGACCGCGTTGGCGATCCTGTCGCAGCTCGTCGGCAAGGGAGACATCGGGACGGCCGTGATCTGTATGGACGGCACCGATCTGCTCGACCAATGGGCTGAGGATTTGAGGCAGTGGCTGGCAAACCAGGGGCGCGGCTGGCTCCTCTACCGGCAATACGAAGAGAACCGCGAACTGCCTGAGTACGGCCTGGATCCCCACAACGCTCTTCTGCTGGTCTCCCGAGGTCAGCTGGGACGCCTCAGTCGTCACCTCGCCAAGGTGTCAAAGGAGACCGCGCTCATCATCCACGACGAGGTGCATGGACTGGGCGCGCCCGCATTGGTGGAGAGCCTCGCCGGCTTTCATGCGAGCTTTGCCTGGCGACTAGGCCTGAGCGCCACGCCCGAGCGGGCATATGACGACGCCGGCAATCAGTTCATCGAAGAGGCAATTGGGCCGACGATCTACGCCTTCCCGCTCGAGGAGGCGATCCGCCGCGGCGTGCTGACCGAATTTGACTACGAACCCCTGCCCTACGACCTGACGGATGAGGACCGTCGTCGTCTGAAGCAGGTCTACAGTCGCCAGGCGGGTCGGGCCAGAGAAGGCCGGCCGATGAGCCAGCAGGAAATGTGGACGGAGCTCGCTCGCGTCTATAAGACCGCAGAGCAAAAGCCACTCATCTTCGCCAACCGGCTGGCAGAAGACCCGTCAATCATAAATCGCTGCATCATCTTCGTCGAAACCCGAGAATATGCGGTTCCGATCCTGGAGACGATTGACGCCTACACCCACAGGTATCGAACCTATTACGCCGAGGACGATCGAAACCACCTCGTGTCATTTGCGAAGGGTGAAATCGACTGCCTCATTACCTGCCATCGCATCTCACAAGGCATCGACATCCAGAGCTTGAATGCGGTTGTGCTTTTCGCGTCTGCCCGTTCTCGCCTTGAGACGATTCAGCGTATTGGTCGATGCTTGAGGACTGACCCGATGAATCGCACCAAGCGGGCGCGGATCATTGATTTTGTAAGGACGGGGGCTGCGGTCGGGGAACCGAGCGCGGATGAGGACCGAGCGTCTTGGCTTGAGGCCCTGTCGTCGGTTCGGAGGGAAGACGCCGATGCCAATTGATTCAGCGATGAAGGTCGCGCTTCACAACGCCGTCGCGGAGGCCGCCCAGTCAGCATCCGTGGGAGACCGCCTCGAGGCTTGGCTCGAAGGTCTCTCAAACGGCGACGACAGCGGTGACGTACAGAAGCGGAACTACGACGGGGTCTTCGCCAAACTGCAGGCGGAGCCGACGGGTGAAGATTAAGCTTCTTGGTTGGGAAAGCCGCGGGCTGCGGTGTCCTGATGCTACGATCGATCTCACAGTCGCGCATCGCACGCCTGCCCAGATCAGCCTGCTTCAGATGCCGAACGGCACAGGCAAGACGACGACCCTGAAAATGCTGGACGCCGCAATGAGCGGTCGCGCCGTACAGTGGGATGAAGAGACGATCCGGGGGCTTCGTCGCCCAGGCGATGACCACGCCAAGGGCGTCTTTGTTGTACGCCTGTCGGTCGACGATCGTCCTTTAACCTTCGAACTGTCGTTAGATTTCGAGCGCGCGGAAGCGATTTACAGAACCACACGAGCAGGCAGCAACGGGGTGGTGCCGGGTTGGGATCCGGAGCCGACCTATCGACGGTTCCTCACCCCTCGGTTCCTTGATCTCTTCGTGTTCGACGGCGAGTTCGCCAACCGTCTCTTCGATCCGTCCGGGCTGCAGGCTGAGACAGTAATCGACGCCCTCTGTGAGCTCTATCTTCTGGACGAAGTTTCCCGCTTCGCCGAAGGGGTATGGAACAAGCAGGCGAAGCTTGCCCCGGGCAAGTCGGACGCCACCTTGCAGAAGGAGCAGCTTCGCTACGAGGCGCTTACGAAACGGCTCGGCTATGTTTCGCGCAAGCGTGAAGACGCGGCCAGCAAGGCTGTAACGCTGCAGGCCGAGATCGAAACGTTGGAGCGCAAGATCCGGGTTCGTTTGTCCGAAGTGGAGACAACGCGCGACGAGGCGCACGATGCGGAACTGGCCTTAGTCGGCGCTAACAGCGCGCTCGAACGGATCGTCGCGGAGACGATCGGTGCGCTGCGCAATCCGCTCGCTCTTCATGCGCAGTTCGCTGAGACGCTCTGGACACTGCGTGGCAACCTCGACCGGCTGAAGCTTCCTGAGAACACGTCCGCTCAGTTCTTTCTGGATCTCGTAGAGGACGATGAATGCATCTGCGGCCGTGATATGACCGACGGGGCGGTCGCAGAGATCGAGAGGCGTTCCGCCGACTATCTCGACGACATGTCGACGGGCTTCCTGAATGCGCTCAAGCAGGACATCGAGAAAGCCGGCGCGCCGTCGGAGACCGCCGCCATTCGGACCACCTTCGCGGCGTCGATCACTGATCTCGCCGCAGCCCGCCGACAGCGTAAAGAAGCGCAACAGGTTGTCGATCTGCTGACAACACAGCTTGCTGATGCCGGAGATGACGAGCTCAAGGGGTGGCAGGCGCAAAAGGACCTGGCCGCCGAGCGGCTCGAAGGCGCGAAGGAACTGCTCCGAAAAGCGGACGAACCCGACGACCTTACTGACGATGTCGAGACTTGGTCGATCCAGTCTCTTGAAAGACAGATTGAAGAGGTCGGCAAGAAGATCGCCACGATCACCCAGACCCTGGATCTGCGGGCCAAGACTGAGGTCCTGAAGCAGATTCTCGGGCGCGCGGGCGAGCTGGCGCGCGCGCAGATCAAGTCTGAGCTGATCGAGATCTCTAACGACCGGCTCCGCCAAGTCCTTATGAATGACCCCCTACGTATCGCAAGCATCGACGGGGCCCTGAGACTCGCGGGCCAAGGCGGAGCCAGCGTCGGCCAGACGCTTTCGGTCGGCTACGTCTTCCTGATGAGCGTCCTCCAGCGCGGCGGCCACGAGCTGCCGCTGATCGTCGACAGTCCCGCCAACCCGATCGACGCCGGGGTGAGACGTCGCATCGGTGCTCTGATCCCTCAGCTCTGCAGTCAGTTCGTCGGCTTTACGATCAATACAGAACGCGAAGGGTTCGTGCCCGCCCTGCAGGAAGCGTCGGACAGCATCAAATATCTGACGCTCTTCAGACGAACCGAGGGGACGCGCGGCCTCCAGGCAGGGCTGCCGAGCGACGGGGTGTCCATCACGGACAACGCGGTTTTGGTTGATGGTCGAACCTTCTTCGAACGGTTCGATCTCGAGGACGAGGCCTGAGATGGCGTACTTTCGTCTACGCAAGGATGCTGAGAAGTGGTTCGCTCAGATCTATGCCGTCCCGCCGTTCAAGGTGAAGTGGGACATGTACTATCTCTGTCTCATGGCCGGCCTGGCATCGGGGCGCGCGACCGAACCTGGCCCGTCAACCGATCTTGTCGAGCGCTGGGTCGAGGAATACCGGCCGGTGAGCCGCTATCTTATCGGCCTGCTCGTTGCTGCTGAACTCAAGAGCAGCGGCATCACGATGGAGGACAAGGCAGCGGTCAAGACGGAGTTCAAGCGGCTGCTGGACGCCAAAAGCCCGAATGACCTAAGCGACGTCGGCGTCCGAAGAATGAACGCCTATGCCAGCGGCGGATTCGAATATCTCTCGGGCTCTCGCGACCAGCGACCCTACGCGATCGAGGAGTTTCTCGAGAGCTGGCCGGCCGAGGTGGCCGACCTGCTCGGGTCTTCCTCAACCTGACTTCAAGTCGGTCGGAGGGACGAGATTCGATTCGCGATGGCTTCCCATGGTGGCTCCTCGCCTTGGTGCGACCAAGAAAATCGAACCGCGCCTTCCACGATAGAGGTCGGCAGTCCCATCGCTTCCAGCACATGGCTGGGCGCGTAGGACGACGAGGTGCAGGCCGATCCGTTCGACACAGCCGCCACGTCTTTGATGGCCAACATCAGGGCTTCAGAATCTACGCCTTCAAAAGACGCCATCAGCACATGGGGTAAGACGTGTGCCTGATCTCCGATGGGCGTGACACCGATGGCGCTGAGGGCACCCAGCGCCTGGGCCCGTCGAGCCAGGGCGACCCGCTCGCGTGTCGGCCCTTCAGCAAGCCCGCGCACCGCAGCCTCGCCGAACGCCGCGATCAGCGGCACCGGCAGTGTCCCCGGGCGCAGCCCCCGTTCATGCCCGCCCCCAAACATCAGGGGCGACAAGGGCGGCGCCTCGGCGCCGCGCCTGCGTGCGATCAACCCTCCGACCCCCTTGGGGCCGAACAACTTGTGAGCGCTGGCGGAGATGAGGTCGATCCGCTTATGGCGAAGCGGCTCGATCACCTTCCCAAAGGCTTGGGCCGCATCGACGTGGAAATAGGCGGAATGGCCTGCGAGCCCTTCGGCGATCTCTGTGAGGGGTTGCAGGATCCCGGTCTCATTGTTTGCGAACATTACGGACACGGCGATCGTTTCAGGTGTGAGAGCCGTCAACACAGCCTCTGCGCTCACTCGCCCGCTCCTATCGACGGCGACCCGGGTCACGCTGAAGCCTTGCCGCTCGAGTGCATCAATCGGCTCGGCCACCGCCTTATGCTCGATCGTGGTTGTGATGATGTGGCGCCGCGCCTGGGCCGTTGCGAACGGAGCGAGTCCGAGAAGCGCGAGGTTGTTGGCTTCGGTCGCACCCGAAGTGAAAATGACTTCGGCAGGGTCTGCGGCCACGACTTCCGCGATCTGTCGCCGCGCAGTCTGCACCGCGCGCTTCGCCCGCAGCCCATACTCATGGGTCCGGCTCGCAGCGTTGCCGTATTCCTGATCAAAATAGAGCATCATCACCTCGCGGACCGTGGGGTCGAGCGAGGTGGTGGCGTTGTTGTCGAGGTAGATTGCCAGCGGCCGACTCATATATACGAACGTTAAATCGCGAGCCTGTTTGTTATCTCATTTGACAAACAGTTTGCAATCACGGATCACAGGCCGTGATGGACGATCCCTTTCACTACGTTTTCCCGGCGATCCGCGGCGTTCAAGCTGGCCGGGAATATTACGTCTCGATGTGCCCGCTGCGGCTCATTCCGAAAATCTTCCTGTTCGATGAGGAGGAGCTGACTGCGGAACTGCGCGCGCAGCGCACCCTGAACAAGGCGCGGGTGCCCGAAATCGCGCGCTACATCACGGACAACGCGGGCGGCTATGTGTTCTCCGCCTTGACGGCATCCGTCGATGCTGACCTTTCGTTTCAGCCCGCCTCGGAGACCAACGCGAGTCTAGGCGTGCTGCGGATTCCGATGTCAGGCCAGTTCATCATCAACGACGGGCAGCATCGCCGAGCGGCCATCGAGACGGCCCTGAAGGAGAACCCCAAGCTGGGAGACGAGAGCATCGCCGTCGTGTTCTTCAGCGACATCGGCCTGAAGCGTTCGCAGCAGATGTTCGCCGACCTGAACCGCTATGCGATCCGGCCATCGACCTCAATCTCGATCCTCTACGACCATCGAGACCAAGGCGCCGAGCTCGTCCGCCAACTGATCCACCAGGCTCTGCCATTCCGTGATCTCGTCGAGATGGAGCGGAGCACGCTCTCTTTGCGCTCGCGGAGGCTCTTCACCTTCAGCGCCCTCTACCAGGCGACGACCGCCCTCCTTAGCGAGTGCTCGGCTTGGCAGGTGGACGACAAGCTGGCTTTGGCGACCCGGTTCTGGTCCACAACGGCCGAGCAACTTCCCGAGTGGGAGCAGGTCCGACGCGGCCGTCTGGCGGCAAGCGAGGTCCGGCAGGATCTAATCCACTCGCATGGCGTGGTGCTGCACGCGATCGGGCGTGTCGGCAGCGCTTTGGTCAAGGCGGACGAGGCTTGGTCTGCGCGACTGAAGGGGCTGTCCGAAATTGATTGGTCCCGCAGCAATCCAAGCTGGGCCGGCCGTGCGGTGGTTGGCGGTCGCCTTTCCAAGGCCACCACCAACGTCATCCTGACGGCCAACCATATCAAGACACGCCTCGGACTGCCGCTTTCAGCGGACGAACAGCGCGTCGAGGACGCTTTCATTCGAGGCGACTATGACCGAAATTCTTAGACCCACGCCGCGCCGTTCAGCGTTCTCGGAAGCCGGCTTCAATGCGACGATCGCCGCTCTGATCGCCAAGGTTCAAGACACCTATCTCGCCGATCAGATCCCGTGGGTGGTGGGCTACAGCGGCGGCAAGGATTCCACCGCCGTTCTGCAGTTGGTCTGGCTGGCGATCGCTCAGCTTCCGGCGAAGGTTGCCCGCAAGCCGGTGCATGTGATCTCGACGGACACCTTGGTCGAGAACCCTGTGGTCGCCGCATGGGTCGATCGTTCCCACGAGGTCATGGGCGAAGCGGCCAAGCGGATGGGTCTGCCTATCTATCCGCATAAGCTGACGCCCGATGTGAAGAATACCTTCTGGGTCAACCTGATCGGACGCGGCTACCCCTCCCCCCGGCCCAAATTCCGTTGGTGCACCGAGCGGATGAAGATCAAGCCGGCGGACGCCTTCATTTCGAGCGTTGTCAAACAGAATGGCGAGGCCATCGTGGTCCTCGGCACGCGCAAGGCGGAGAGTACGGCGCGTGCGGCCCGGATGAACGCCAATGACGAGGGCGAGGTCCGCCCGGATCTGAGCTCGCACAGTTCCCTGCCCAACGCCTTCATCTATGCGCCGATCGGCGACTGGTCGAACGATGACGTCTGGCTCTTCCTGATGCAGGCGAAGAACCCTTGGGGCTACGACAATAAGGCGCTCCTGACCATGTATCAGGGCGCGACCCAGGACGCGGAATGTCCGATCGTCCTCGATACATCAACGCCGAGCTGCGGCGACAGCCGCTTTGGCTGCTGGGTCTGCACGTTGGTCGACAAGGACCGGTCGATGGCGGCCATGATCCAGAACGACGAGGAGAAGGAGTGGATGGCTCCGCTTCTCGAACTTCGTAACGCGTTGGACGAGCCCGACCATGACAAGCGCGACTTCCGGCGTATGGGTGGGTCCGTCCAGCTGATCAATCAGTCCGAGCGGGTCATCCCGGGGCCCTACACCCAGGCGACGCGCGAGGATTGGATGCGGCGCCTTCTCCAGGCTCAGGAGGTGGTGCGCAATCATCCCAAGGCTCCGCCCGAGGTGAAGGGTATAGAACTCATCAAACCGGAAGAGCTGGCGGAAATCCGTCGGATCTGGGTCGTCGAGAAATACGAGATCGAAGACAATCTGCCGGGCATCCACAAGGCGGTGACGGGCCGGGACATGGAGGCACCGAAGCTGGACGACGCCCAGCCGTTCGGAGCTCCCGAAATGAACCTTCTGAAGCGCGTGACCCATGACGATCCCGTGCATTTCGAGCTGATGCGCGAACTGCTTGAGGTCGAGCGCAGCTACCGGACGGCATCAAGGCGCGCCAAGTTGTTCGATCGGCTCGAGGATGCGTTCCGACGCGGCTTCTACGACGATGCAGAAGACGCGGCGAGCCGGGCGCTTCGACGTCGAACCCTCGGCGGCCTCATGGAGGACGTGAAGACGGACAACGACTTCCAGTCGGCGGCTGACGCCGTCCATCGCGTGCTGGCGGAGCGACCGGCCAATGACCCGGAGCGATCGACATGATCCTCGACGAGCTCATCCTCCACGATTTCGGCGTGTACCGGGGTCGCCAGGTTTTCGATCTGTCGACGCCTGACCCCAGCCAGCCCATCATCTTGATCGGCGCCCAGAACGGCGCGGGCAAGACAACGTTTCTTGAGGGCCTGCAGCTCGCCCTTTACGGGCGGCTGAGCCAGGCTGGGTTCCGCGGGGCCAGCGGCTATGAAGCCTACCTCAAGTCCGCGATCAATCGGAACGCGGCGCCAGCCGACGGTGCCCAGGTGCAGGTCGCGTTTCGTCGCACGGTCGAAGGCCAGGAACGTCGCTACCGCCTCATCCGGTCCTGGTCGGTTCAGAAGGGTCAGCTGAAGGAGGTCTTCGAGGCGCTGCTTGACGACCAATTCGACCCCGTCCTCACCTCGCAATGGGCGGAGTTTGTCGAAGAGATGCTTCCACCCCGCATTGCTCCGCTGTTCTTCTTCGACGGCGAGAAGATCGAGCAGTTCGCGGACCTTCGGCGGTCTTCGGAGATTATCTCTGTCGCCATCAAGGCTCTGCTGGGCTTGGACATCGTCGAAAAGCTGGAGCTCGACCTGGAGGTACTCGAACGGCGCAAGCTGGCGGAGCAAGCCAAGGGTGAAGCGAAGGGTGACCTGGATGCGGCTGAAGCGAAGGTCGGCGACCTGTCCAAGCGCCTCGAGGCCCTTTTTGTCGAGACGACGTCCGCCCGAACCAAGCGCGACCGCGCCGCACATCAACTGGATCGGGCCCAGTTCGCACTTAAGTCTCAGGGCGGCGACCTCTTTGCGTCCCGCGAGGTTCTGGCAACGCAAAAGATACAGGCCGACCTGGCCTTGGAGGCGCAGCAACGCGAGCTCCGCCAATGGGTGGGCGGTGTCGCCCCGCTTCTGCTGGTGACCGATCTTCTCGACGAGGTCCGCCGTACATCGGCTCGAGAAGCAGAGGCGGCCGTCTCGTCCCAGGTGCTCGACTACATCATTGAGCGGGACAAGCGGCTGCTGGAGGTGTTGAGCGAGATCCCACACCCTGGCCTGACAACTCGGGTGGAGGCGTTTCTGGACCTCGATCGGATGAAGCTGTCCGACCTTGCCGATCATGGTGTTGAGCTTCAGCTCTCGCCAGGAGCCCTCCTTGGTCTTGAGGCGCTGCATGAGGGTGAACTCTCCGAGGCGCTGACTCAGCGCGACGCGCTTATCAGCCGTCACGCCGATCTGGAAGTCGACCTCGAAAGCGTCGAGCGTCGGCTGGCCGCGATCCCGGCACCGGAATCAATCGCCCCTCTTATCGCCGAGGTCGTGCGCTGTGAACGAGAAGCGGCGGAAGCTGAGGCCACGCTAGAGGCCTCGATGGAGACCTATAGTCAGATTGAGCGCGACCTCGCTACGGAGCGATCTCGCTATCAATCGACCCTCGACGCCCACGTGCGCCAAAGCCTTGCTTCCGAAGATGCGGAGCGGATTCTCCGCCATTCCGCTCGCGCCCGACAAACCTTGGCGTCCTTCAAGAGGGAGGTTGTGTCTCACCACGTCCATCGCCTCGAGAAGCTGATCTTGGGCGGGTTGAATGAGCTGCTCAGGAAGAGCGATCTCATCGTCAATGTCTCGATTGACCCTGACACGTTCGAGATCCAGCTTAAAGACAGCGCCTGGCAAACCTTGTCGCCAGACCAACTATCCGCCGGCGAGCGCCAGCTCCTAGCCGTGTCCCTGCTTTGGGCGCTGGCCAAGGCCTCGGACCAGGCCGCTCCGACGGTGATCGACACTCCTCTCGGGCGCCTCGACAGCCGTCACCGAGACCGGCTTGTGCAGCGTTATTTTCCGTTCGCCGGCGATCAGGTCATCCTGCTGTCGACGGACGAAGAGGTCGACGAAAACCTCTACGAAAAGCTCAAACCCCGGCTCAGCCGCAGCTTCACGATCACTCAGACGGCCGGCTCTGACAGCGAGGTGACGCCGGGCTATCAGTTCGTTGGCAAGAGCGTGTCGGAGGCTGCGTGATGGCGATCGAAACCGTCCGCATTGACGAACAGGGCCGCGAGCAACTTATCCGGCTGAAAAGGCACACTGGCGTCGAGACCTGGAACGTCCTTTGTCGCTGGGCCTTCTGCGCTTCGTTAGCTGAGAAGACGCGCCCGCCAATGCGAATTTTTAAAGGGGAGCCTGCGGTCGAGATCGCCTGGCGCGTCTTCGGCGGAGTTCATCATGAGCTCTACTTCGCCCTCTTGAAGCAGCGGCTCAAGCAGGACGGCTACGAGCTGACGGATAGCAACCTGCAGGAACAATTCCGCCTCCATCTTCATCGCGGCCTAGGCTATCTAGCCGCCAACCGCGCTATCAGGTCGATCGAAGGCTTGGCGGCTTTGCCGAAACAGAACGCAGCCTGATCAGCCGTGAACTCTCATGCAAGTTGAGGCGCGCTCCCTGGCACTCTAAGCTTTGCCGAGGGAGATTTCTGCATGGCATTGCCGATAAAGTACGACCTGATGCTGCCGCTCCTGAAGGTGGTCAGCAAAGGCCAGATCTCAATGAAGGACGCCGCCAGCCTTCTGGCGAGGGAATTTCGTCTTTCCGCCGCTGAGCAGTCGGAAATGCTCAAAACTGGGAGAAAGACGCGCTTCTTCGACCGGGCTAGCTGGGCGCGTGTTTATCTTCGGCAAGCAGGCTTGGTGGATCTTCCCAAGCGCGGCTACCTAAAGATAACGCCCGCTGGCAAAGCGCTCTTGGCGACCAATCCCAGCAGGATCGATCTCAACCTTCTCATGGGCTATCCTGCGTTCGCCGCTTTCATCAAGCGCAGCGAAACCAGCGGTCGTTTCGTCGATGCTCAAATGGGTGTCGTCACGGTCCCCGACGAAAGCGCTGGGGGAGAGAAGCTCGCTCAAGATGAAGCGACACTACACACCGAGATTCAGCACCTGCTGCTGCGGCTCGGCGAGCGCCTGGGCCTGAGCGTCTGGGTTGCGCGCAACGATCGGTCTCGAAAATGCAAAGGCATGAAGTTGGGGGCCATGCCCGGCATGCTCGACGAGCTGCCGCGCACGTTCGATCGCGCGACACACCGAACAATCGAATTAATCGATGTGATCTGGATGCGAGATAAGTCCATCGTGGCCGCTTTTGAAATCGAGAGCACTACTTCGGTATACTCGGGTCTGCTGCGTATGTCGGACTTAGCTGCGATGCAGCCAAATATCGCGATCAAGCTCTATCTAGTCGCGCCCGGTGACCGGCGGGGCAAGGTTTTCCAAGAGATCAACCGTCCCACCTTCTCCCGTTTCACGCCGACCATCGCCGACATGTGCAAGTTTATAGGCTTTGAAAAACTGCAGGCGCTCGTCGAGCAGGCCGAACCTCTGCTTGAGCATCTGCGGGAAGATTTTTTGGAGAAGGCCGCCGAATCCTGCCGACTGGATGACGACCAAAGCTGAGACCTCACCGGTCATTTGCTTTTAAGCATCACTACCCTCCCACGGCACCTTCAATCGCCCGGCGGATGATCGACAAGCCCGTGCCCGAGGCGTTCTAGAACTCAAGGAGCGAAGCTAGCGCACTGTCGCGGGCTATGGTCATCCGTCAAGCCGCGAAGCGATTGGGCAACCGAACCTCACCACGCTCGACGCCCATCCAGTCCGCATACGCTTTCCTCAGCTTCTCATCTGCTGTGGTCAGGCCCAGCATGTAGAAGACAAGGCGTGTGGCCAAAGATTCCCCACGAGAATTCATGGTGCCGCGATCAATGCGCCAGATCGTGTCGGAGAAAGGACGTGCGTCAAGCCGGATAGGCAAGCGTTTCAGCTCGCGGAACGTCTGGTCCATCGACTTCTCTTGCCGAAGCTCAGCCGCAACCCTACCAAATATTTTCAGACCGACGGGCCTGAACAGAATATGCGGCTCTTCCGCCGTTCGCGCCGCCGGGGCCGTAGCCGTGTCGTAATTCTCAAAAACCTTCTTCACCGCTGGATCGAGCCGCGCGAGACGGGCGTAAAAGTCGACGACCCCTTCTCGATAAAATTGAATGCGATCGTCGGCCAACCGATTGCGTTCAGCGAGTTGGAGCTCTTCACTGCTGCGCTCTTGGACGCAGTTGGCGATGATCTGGCGGTTCAGATCGTAGAATGCGCCGATGGTCGTCCACGATGCCGAACTTGCAGGCAGCGCATTCCCGAACCGTTCGAAGTCGATCTGACCCTTCGAAAACCACGGATGATCGTCGATCAGCTGGCGCGTGATGACCGCTGCGAGATCAACCTCATCAAGCACGATGATATCCTTGCGCTTGACCGGGACCGCCTTCTTGTTGAGCGAGATGAACAGGCTACGTGTGCGACGCAGCCCAGCTTCAGATTTGACATGTGGGACGAAAATGACGGCGACCCGCTCCGTCGCTAGCGCCGGGTTCTGTTCAAGCGCTCGCTTGATGCCGGCCAGCCTGTGCTGTCCATCCAGGGCGAACAGCACTTCGTCTCCGCGCAGTTCAAGGTAGCCTACGAGGTCCTGATCCTGCTCTACCACGGCGCCTAACGTATGGTCGTGCACCTGCGACGAAAGGGCGAACGGATGCCAGGAGGGCGCCCCGTCCTGAACGCCGACGACAAGGGCGTTGAAGAACCGATCGGTGGTCTGCAGCAAATACTGGGCAATATCTTTAGCGCGACCATCGTCGTCCAGGCGCCGCTGGATGAGATCTCCAAGCCTTTGGTTGGACTGGAGCTGTCGAGCATAACCGACTCGTTCAACCAATTCAGACAGGCTGACAAGCGCGGAATAATACGTCCAGTCGCCGAAAGAGCCCTGAAGAGCGGGAAGGAAGAGTTTGTCGCTCATTGCCAAGCCTGTCTTTTCTGCCGAACTTCAGCGCTGTAGCCGATGTCGCTGTAAGCGGGCATGAGCGCGTTATGGAGATCCGTCTCAACTTCCTTGACCTGTGCGGCCGTGCCGTTGAAAGGCGCGCAGGAGAAGTAAAGCTCCCCTTCGAACACATTCAAAAACTTGCGCACACGGACACGGCCGCCGGGATCGTTTTGCTCCCGCAGATATTCGCCGAAGCGTATGCGCAGGGTTCTCTCGGTTTTTCCGACGTACATAGGATAGCCGACCGGCGGCAACGATGCCGGAGGCTGGCCTACGAAGAAGCAGTACAGTCCGGGAACCGTCGGGATTGCATTCGCGCTGCCGGCCGCAAATTGAAAGTGCGTCCAGACTAGCTGATGCTTGGCGTGGAAGTCGGCCCACCGCTTCGGCCATGGCTGCATTCTGACAAGCCGATGATCGTCTTCGGACAATCCAAGCAGAAACGCGTTCATTCATACCCCTCGCCAGCCTCGTTAGCACTACTGTGGCTTCACGGCAGGTCAACCAAAAAGTGTAGAGTCAACACGCCTTGGTTAGGCTGCTCGAAACCCGTGCATATCGGAAACACGAGGCCTGCCTCCTCAAGCAAGGTGGAAGCACCAAAAGCGTCTCCTCGGGCGGATTGGCACCTCAACGCGAGCTTCGGATCATGCCGTGGCGTCGTCGTCGGCATCACAGCGCATGGCCGCAATTCGTTCGAGGCAAACGGCTTGAGTAAGCGCTCGCAGCACATCAACCCGTTCGCTCAGCCACGCCAGTTCCTCGCCGCTGATCTTGTAGTGTTCGGAGTAGCGCGCCTTCACATAGGCCTCGCGCAGGAGCTCAAAACAGCGGCGCTCGAATTTGGTCTCACGAGGCCAGGCCTCGGCAAGACGCGGATCGATGGCCTCGGCCTTCTTGCGTAAGAAGGCGAGGTTGTGGGCCTTGCCGCTGTAGAGCGTCACGACCAACAGAAGGCAGTGATAGAGATGTTCTGACGCTTGATGCAGTGAGAACGCCGCCAAGTTCGCACTGCCTCGTTCTATGTAAAATCCGGCTCCTGCCTGAAACTCAGCCGAACTTGCCATCCACTTTTCGTAATGCCGCTCTGCCTCCTCCAGCGCGACCCGCGCCTTGAGGTCTGCCGGCTTGTGCAGCTTGGCGCCTGGCGTGTCGTAGAGGAGCACGCCCTCGCGCACGATGTCGGCGAAGAAGTAGCGGCCGCGATCCAGTTGCTCGTTCACGTCGTCGAGCGAATGGACGATCAGGCTGACGGGGGTGCGGATGTCGGGCCCGACCGGCATGGTGCGATTTTCGGCCTCGCGCCAGAACTCGTGGTCGGTCAGGTCTTCATGATCGACCACGATCAGCAGGTCGAAATCCGAAAAGTAGCGCCCGACCGGATCATGCACCCAGTCGCCGCGCGCATAGCTGCCGTAGAGGATGACCTTCAGAATCTTGCCGTCCTTCAACCGCTCGGCGCGGCGGGTCGAGATCGCTTCCTCGAAGGCCGCACGCACGGTCTCAACCACCTGACGGAGTTCGGCCTGTTTGCGCAGCGGCAGATGATCGAGGTTTTTCTTCATGGCTGGAGTCTCCGCGATACGGCCGCACACGGCAAGGCTGAATACGCCGTCTTCGGCCTGCCCGCCTCGTCCAGCGAGCGTCGTCCCGCGCCTAAAGGCGGTCTTCGCCGCCTCACGGCGGCGCCTATGAAAAAGCCGCGCGCCCCCAAAGGGCGCGCGGCAAGTTTCCAGTGTCTCAGCGACCGCTATTCGGCGGCGAACGAATAGGCGTCGTCATCGCGCGGTTCGTCCGCGCCCTGCCCCTCCGGCTCCGCCGCATCCGACACCGTTCGCAGGACCGGGGGCAACCACCCCTTGCCCTCCACCAGACGTGCCGCCGCCTCGGCCATGTCGCCCTTCTTGAACCCGGCGATCCGGCCCGCCTCCTCCGCATTGACGGCCTCCGTCACCGCCTCCAGCACCCGCGTCTTCGGGACGCGCGAAAAATAGCTAGCCGCCGTCGCCGACCACGTCGCGGTCATGTCGAGGCCGACCACCGTCGCCAGCGCCTCGGCCTGCGCCAAGGCGCCGGGCCGCCGGTCGTGCGGGTCCCGCACGGCGTAGAGGCCGACCCCGGCGCAGCACGCCATCAGGTCGAGTTGATTCGATGGAGCCAACCCGAACACCACGCTCCACAGGTCCTCGGCCCGCTCGGGCAGTCGACCCCCCCAAGCCTCGCACCGGTCCCGAACCCGGCGACCGGCAGGGCCGTCCTCCACCCCCGGCGCTAGCCGCTCCAGACCGCTGGCCGACAGGCGAAGCTGCAGCGGCGTCCAGAGGCCATAGCCCGGATAGAAGACCTGCAGGGCCAAAGCGTGAACCACGGTCGCCAACGCCGCGCCCACATCGGCCTGTACCGCGTCGCGCAGCCCCATGGTCTTGTGAGCCGTGAGGTCGATGACCAGCCGGTCCGACAGAGCGCTTCCGACCTCCTCCGCCTCCGGCGCGCCCCCGCCCCTCTCGGCGTCGGCGTCGCCACCGTCGTCCTCGGGCGCCTCCTCCTCCGGCGGCGCGACGGCGTCCTCGGCGCGAACCAGTCCGCGTTCGAAACGCGCCAGACCGTCATGGCCTAGCATCACCATGACCCCCGCCCGGGCCTTGGCCTCGGCGGCGTAGTCGAAGTCGGGGCCGAAGGCCTGCAAGGCCTTGTCGATTTCCTCCAGCCGCGCGTCCGCTTCGGGCGACAGCCCCTCCGCGCCCGCCTCGGAGACGATCCGGTCATACTCCTCCGACAGGGCCGTGATCTCGGCGGCGTCCGCCTCCGACCGCTCCACGGCCACCGGATAGACCCGCCCGAAGGCCGAGACGTCCGGATAGTCCAGGGCGGGCTCCGCCCACTTCCAGCCCTCACGCTCGCGCGCCTCGTCGGCCAGCCCGGCCAGCTTCTCGCTGACCAGCCGGTCCAGCAGGACCACGTCTTCCAGCCAGCCGCCGCCGTCCTCGGTAAAGAGGTCGCGCAGCACCGGCCCGCCCGCCGCCTCATAGGCCTCGACGCCGACGAAGCGGACGCGCCGGTCGCCGACGCTCACCTTGGCCTCGGTCATGGCGCGTCGGATGGCGTAGGCCGGGGTGTGGGGGCCGACCTGCTCCAGCACCTGTCGCTGCCGGTCCTGATCCTCGCTGACGCAGAAGGCGGTCAGCTGATCCAGCGCCAGCGTCCCGGCCCGGTAGGCCGCCATCAGCTCCGGCGCCGCCGATCCCAACCGAAGGCGCTGCCGCACGACATGGGCGGACACCCCGAACCGGGCGCCGATCTCCTCGGGGCCGTAACC
>OUNM010884926.1_pt1 | contig 41751 bp, 30 predicted proteins | sample 1769961 | NCBI WGS metagenome assembly OUNM01 (sample SAMEA3914820, study PRJEB12502) | metagenome | biome: forest; material: soil | place: USA | collected 2012-03-12 | depth 0.3 m | reverse complement strand
GCGCCGGCGTCCGCCGCCGACGCCCAGGCCGCCGCGACGGCCGCGCCCGCCGAGGCACCGCCCGCGACGCTCGAACAGCGCTTCCTCGCCGCGCTGAAGGGCGGCGGCGCGCTGCTGATCCTGCTGCTGGCGTTCCCCATCGGCCTGCTGCTGTCGCTGACGCCCTGCGTGCTGCCGATGCTGCCCATCCTGTCGTCCATCATCGTCGGGCAGGGCACCACCGTCACGCGCGGCCGCGGCCTGCTGCTGGCCACCAGCTACTCGCTGGGCGTCGCGCTGGTGTATGTCGCGCTCGGCATCGCGGCGGCGCTGGTCGGGCACGGCTTGAGCGCGTTCCTGCAGAACCCGGTCGTGCTCATGGCGTTCGGCGTGCTGCTGCTGGGGCTGTCGCTGTCGATGTTCGGCGTCTACGAACTGCAGCTGCCCAGCGCGCTGCGCGACCGTCTCACCAGCGTGAATGCCGGCCTGACCGGCGGCCAGCTGGGCGGCGTGTTCGCGATGGGCGTGCTGTCCGCGCTGATCGTGAGCCCGTGCATCACGGCGCCGCTCAGCGGCGTGCTGCTGTTCATCGCCAACACGGGCAGCGTCGCGCTGGGCGGCACGGTGCTGTTCCTCATCGCGGCGGGCATGAGCGTGCCGCTGCTGGTGGCCGGCGCGTCCGCGGGCGAGCTGCTGCCGCGCGCCGGTGCGTGGATGGAGCGCGTCAAGCAGCTGTTCGGGCTGCTGCTCATCGCAGTGGCGTTCTACATCGCCGGGCCGGCGCTGCCGCACGCGGTGCCGATGCTGGCGTACGGCGCGTTGCTGATCATGGCCGCCACCACGATCGGCGCGTTCGACGCGCTGGCGGCCACCGCCAACGTCAACGTGCGGCTCGCCAAGGGCTTCGGTCTCGTGCTGGGCGCCGTGGGCGCGCTGTTGCTGTACCAGGTGCTCGTCGGCCCGGCGGCGCCGGCTGCCGGCGCCGAAGGCCGCGTGGCCGAGTCCAAGGCGGGCCCGCAGTTCGACCGGGTGACCAGCGTGGCCGAGCTCGACCAGCGCCTGCAGTCCGCCGGCCGCCCCGTGCTGCTCGATTTCTACGCCGACTGGTGCGTCTCGTGCAAGGAGATGGAGGCGCAGACCTTCGTCGACCCCGCCGTCGCCGCCAAGCTGGGCAAGGCCGTGCTGCTGCGCGCCGACGTCACGGCCAACACCGCCGACGACCAGGCCCTGCTCAAGCGCTTCCACCTGTTCGGCCCGCCCGGGATCATCCTGTTCGACGCCCAGGGCCACGAGTTGGAGACCGCGCGCGTCGTCGGCTTCCAGGACGCTGCGCGCTTCGGCGACAGCCTGGCCGCCGCCGGCCTATGAAGCTTTCGCAGATCGTCTTCTCGCAGGGCTTCGGCGCGCGCCGCGCCTGCGAGGGGCTGGTGGCCGGCGGCTTCGTGCGCATCGGCGGCGTGGTGCACGACGACCCGTTCGAGGATCTCGACCCCGAAGGCCTGGTGCTGAACGTCGAGGGCAAGGACTGGCCGTACCACGCCAAGGCGCTGGTCGTGCTGAACAAGCCGGCCGGCTACGAGTGCTCGAAGAAGCCCAAGCACCACCCGAGCGTCTACAGCCTGCTGCCCGCGCCGCTGCTGCGCCGCGACGTGCAGAGCGTGGGCCGGCTCGACGAGGACACCACCGGCCTGCTGCTGTTCACCGACGACGGGCAGCTGCTGCATCGCTGGACCTCGCCCAAGCACCACGTGCCCAAGGTCTACGACGCGTCGTGCAAGCATCCCGTCACTTCCGAGCAGATCGCGCGGCTGCTCGCCGGCGTGGTGCTGCAGGACGATCCCGCGCCCGTGGCCGCGATCGCCGCCGAGCCCTGGGACGGCACCGTGCCCGGCCTGCACGGCATCCGCCTGACGCTGGCCGAAGGCAAGTACCACCAGGTCAAGCGCATGATGGCCGCCGTGAGCAACCGCGTGGAGGCGCTGCACCGTAGCCGCTTCGGCCGGCTCGAGCTGCCCGCCGATCTCGCGCCCGGCGCGTGGTGCTGGCTGCCCGGCACGCACGTGATCGCCGGCTGACGCAATACCCAGTACGGTATTTCGTGCCGCACGCGCCACACGGCGCCGTGCAAAGGGTCGCGACGACCGCGCGCGCCGTCGCGCAGCTTGCCAGCCGCTCATGCCGGCGGCTATGCTCAGCCACGGAACCACCGTTCCACGCCCGAAGCGGGGTTCACCGACGACATGGCCTTTCCGCGATTCCAGCCGATGCGACGCATGGCCCTGTTCGGCTTGGCGGCGCTATGCGGCTGCCAGCCCGCGCCGCCCGTCAAGGTCGGCTTCATCGGCGGGTTCGCGGGCCGTGTCTCCGAGCTGGCCATCGACGCCCGCAACGGCGCGCAGCTCGCGGTGGAGACGCTCGACGCGCGGCCGGGCCCGCGCTTCGAGCTGCACGTGCATGACGACCACCACGCCGTCGACGAGGCCGTGGCGGTCATCGACCAGGCCGCCGACGAGGGCGATGCCTTCGCCATCGGCCCGATGACCAGCGTGCTCGCCAAGGCGATGGCGCCCGAGGCCACGAAGCGGCGCCTGGTGCTGATCAGCCCCACTGCCAACTCCGACGAGCTGAGCGGCCGCGACGACTGGTTCTTCCGCGTGATCCCGCCGGCCGGCCCGGGCGCCGACCAGATTGCCGAGGCCGCCGTCTCGCGCGGGCTGAAGACGGCCGCGGTGATGGCCGAGTGGCACAACCGCACCTACAGCGAACCGTTCGCCACGCGCTTTGCCGCGCACTTCGTGGCACTGGGCGGCGCCGCGCCGCGCGTGGTGCCGTACCGCACCGACGAGAATCCCGACTACGCCGCGATCGCCGCCGACCTGCTCGCCGCGCATCCGCGCGTGGTGCTGCTGGTGTGCGGCGCGGTCGACGCGTCCATCGTGTCGCAGCAGCTGCGGCGCCTCGACGCCCGGGTGCAGATCGCGATGACCTCGTGGGCCGCCAACGTGCAGCTGCTGCAGCTGGGCGGCCGCGCGGTGGAGAACGCGCTGGTGTTGCAGGTGCTCGATCTGGACAGCCAGGCGCCGGACTACGTGGCGTTCCGCCGCCGCTTCGTCGAGCGCTTCGGCGGCCCGCCCAGCCAGGCCGCGGTCTTCTCGTACGACGCCGTGATGATGGGCGCCGAGGCGCTGCGCCGCAAGGCCGGCGGCCAGTCGCTGCGCGACGTGCTGCGCGCGCCGGCGCAATGGCCCGGGCTGCAGCAGCCGCTGGTGCTCGACCGGTACGGCGACAGCGTGAGCCGCTTCCATCTGAGCCAAGTGCGCGGCGGCCGCTTCACGATGCTGGATCGCTGACGCGCCGCCATGACGACCTCGCGCCGATCGCTCAAGCGCATCCTCACGCGCCAGTACGTGCTGCTCGCGTGCGTGCCGCTGGTGCTGGTGATCGCGCTGTGGAGCGCGGTGGCCGTGCCGCAGGCGTTGCGCGACATCGAGGACGAGAATCAGCGCACCGCGCTGCTCGTGCGTGCGCAAGTGGAGCTGCTGCTCGCCGCGCCGCGCGAGGCCGCCGCGCGCGCGGCCGCGCACGTGCATGCGGGCGCGAGCGACGCGCAGGTGCGCGCCGCGCTGGCCGAGGCGCTGGAGACGACGCCGTCGCTGGAGTCGGCGATCCTGCTCGATCGCAACGGCGTGGTGACGATCGCCGAGGTGCGGCCCGGCACCCGCGTGGCGCGGAAAGACTGGGAAGGCCTCGACCTGTCGCGCCGCCCGTTCTACGAGCGTGCCCGCGCGGCGACCGCGCCGATCTGGTCGGACACCTTCCTGTCGCCGCTCACGGGCCACATCAGCGCCGTGGTGGCCGTGCCCGTGGACGGCGGCCTGGTGGTGGCCGACCTGTCGCTCGACAAGATGGCGCGCCAGGTCCACGTGCCGGGCGGCGCCGGCGCGCTGGCGGTGATCGTGTTCGACGCCCTCGGCCGCGTCATCGTGCACCCCGAGCAGGCGCGCGCCGACTGGCAGGACAACCTGAGCCAGGTCGATCTCGTGCACCGGGCGCTTGCCGGCTACTCGGGCCCCGGGGAGATCGAGCTGGACGGCCGGCGCTGGCTGGCGTCGGTGGCGCCAGCGTCCACCACCGGTTGGTTCGTGCTGGTGGCGCAGCCGCGGCGTGCGATGTTCGAGCCGGTGACGCAGCTGGCCGGCGTCATCGGCATCGCGGTGCTCGTGGTGCTGGCGGTGGTCATCGTCATCGCGCTCAAGCTCGCGCAGCGCCAGGCCGGCAGCTATCGCCAGCTGGTGGGGGCCGCGGCCGACCTCGTCGACGACAAGCCCGGCGAGCCACGGGTCGATCTCGGCAGCGAGGAGGACTACGCGCTGTGGACCCAGCTGCGGCGGCTGCTCGATCGCGCCAAGGACCAGGAGCGCAGCGCGCGCCTCGCGCAGGCCGAGCTGCAGGCGTTGCTGGACGCGGCCACCGAGGTGGCGATCATCGCGGTCGACGCCCACCACGTCGTGCGCCTGTTCAACCGCGGCGCCGAGAAGATGCTGGGCTATCGCGCGTCGGAGGTGCTGGGCGCGCCGTGTCCGATCGCGGTGCACGACGTCGGCGAACTCGCGCGCCGCGGTGACGAGCTCACTCGGCAGTTCAAGCGCCCGGTGCAGGGCCGCGACGCGATCACCGCCGTCGCCGCGCGCTTCGGCTACGAGGTGCGCGACTGGACATACATCCGCAAGGACGGCTCGCGCATGACCGTGTCGCTGGCCGTCACTGCCGTGCGCGCGTCGCTCGCCGGCGCCGGGCGTGGCCCGCGCGATCGCAGGCCGGGCGACGGCGAAGTGGTGTTCGCGCCCGGCAGCGGCGCGGCACCGGCCGCCAACGAGCCGCTCGGATTCCTGTTCGTGGGCACCGACCAGTCCGAGCGGCTGCGCGCCGGCGAGCTCGAACTTGCGCGCCGCCGTGCGGAGGCCGCGAGCCAGGCGAAGTCGGAGTTCCTCTCGCGCGTGAGCCACGAACTGCGCACGCCGATGAACGCGATGCTGGGCTACGCGCAGCTGCTGCAGCTCGAGGAGTCCCACCCGCTCGACGACCACCAGCGCGAGCGCGTCGCGCGCATCGAGGCCGCCGGCTGGCACCTGGTGACGCTGATCAACGACGTGCTGGACCTGTCCACCATCGAGTCCGGCAATGCGCGCATCCAGATGGCCGACGTCGACGTCACGCTGGTCATCAACGAGAGCCTGCGCCTGCTCGCGCCGCTGGCCGAGACGGCCCGCGTGACGCTCGCGCAGACACTGCCGCGCAACCTCGCGCGCGAGGCGCTCGTCGTGCAGGCCGACGCCACGCGGCTGCGCCAGGTGATGGTCAACATCATCGGCAACGCCATCAAGTACAACCTGGAGAACGGCCGCGTGGACGTGCAGGTGCACGTGCGCACGCCCGTTGCCCCCGTGGACGCCGACGACCCGGGCCGGCTCGTGGTCGAGATCTCGGATACGGGCAGGGGCATGACGGCCGCGCAGCTCGCGCGCCTGTTCTCGGCCTTCGACCGCCTGGGGCTGGAGTCGAGCGCGATCGAGGGCACGGGCATCGGCCTGGTGATCAGCCGCCGGCTCATCGAGCGCATGGGCGGCGAGATCGCCATCGACAGCCGCCCCGACGTCGGCACGCGCGTGACGCTCACGCTGCGCCGCGCGCGCGCCGCGCCCGCGCTGCCGGACGGCGGCGCGCCGGCGCAGGCCACCACGCCGAGTGGCCGCGGCGGGCAGATCGTCTACGTCGAGGACAACCCGATCAACGCGCTGCTGATGCAGGAGGTGGTCGAGCAGCGCCCCGACTGCACGCTGCACCTGGCGGTGAGCGTGCGCGACGGCATCGACATGATCGAGCGCCTGCGGCCCGACCTCGTGCTCGTCGACCTGCACCTGCCCGACGGCTCCGGCCTCGAGGTGGCCGAGTGGATGCGCACGATGCCGCTGCTGACGCGCGTGCCGGTGGTGGTGGTGTCGGCCGACAGCACGCAGGCCCAGCGCGACGCGGCCACCGTGGCCGGCGCGCGCGCCTACCTCGCCAAGCCCATCCGACTGCCCGAGACGCTGCTGCTCATCGACGAGCTCCTGCCCGGCGCGCGCTGATTTCTTTGCACTGATTCGCTGGGGCTTAGTGACAACGGCGTCAATACGTGCCATAATCTCATTCTTCAGTCGCGGGGTGGAGCAGTCTGGTAGCTCGTTGGGCTCATAACCCAAAGGTCGTTGGTTCAAATCCAGCCCCCGCAACCACCGAATACGTAGGAAACATGCGGCGCTCCAAGTGAGCGCCGCTTTGCTTTCCGGGCCCGAAAATCTCGTTGTGACGAGGTTTGTGACGAGGTCTGTGCCGTCACATGTTGTATGGGTGCGGCAACTGACCGTTGGTCAATGTGTCGACAAAGCCCCAACCGCGCTCCGAGCCAGGGCGACCGCCGATGTGTATCCATCTTCCTCCCTGTCGAGCCGCTGGGCATGTGGCAGGTATGCCGTCGGAAGCGGCCGCGAAACGAGGTGGGCAATCGCCCGCAGACGCTGCTCTGCAGTCATCTGATTTGGTCAGCGCTGCTAGCCATCGTTCGGCAAAGAGGACATCGACCTTTGCGCCACATGCTTGCGGAGTCAAGCCGGTTCGGTAGCTCATAGAGGCTGTCTAGAGCTTCGCGCGCGGTCCGACGCCGCGGGATGTTTGGGCCGTCGCCAGAACCAGTTCGCGTGGGGGCCTATGAAGGCTCGACTTCAGTCGGCGGAGCCTGGCGGCGGTGGTGCCCATTGAAGAAGACGCTCCTGGATCGCCGCCTTAGGAAGGCGACAACGGGGATCCGCATCAAGGGCAGTCAACCCTTGGTACAGGAGGTCAACGGCTATCCCACGAGCATGCATCTCGTCGAGCAACCAAAGCAGTCCGCACACATCCAACCCTCGATCTGTGGCGGCTTTGCGAAGCAATCCGTCGCCGCTTAACAATGCGTGGTCAGGCCGCGTCGCCAACGCCAGCGCGAATGCATCGGGCAGCGACAGTCCAGGGCGCTCCAGCCGCACTTCCTGGGTCAGCGTCAGTTCACTTGGCGTCAAGTCCACGACTGCAAGACCCAAGCTCATGAGATAGGCTCCGTTTGCGGCCTGAAGTTCTGTGCGATAGAGCAAATCCGGCACGATCATGGTCAGCCCTCCTTTCGCAACTGCCCGTGCGAGGACGAATGCACATCGTGGATAAACAGGTTTTCAGTGACGAAAACTTGGGAACATGCGTGCTGCTAGACAAAGCCAGTTGGTTGGGCCAACCCAAGGCCCAGTGGGCAGCGTGTTGGCTCAAGACTCGTTGAGCGACAGGCTCTCGATCAGCGGCTTCGGCATCTGGCACTGACCTTGCCATAAGCAACTGGCAAGATCAGGCCTTGAGCCGCTCTTCCAGCCTGATCCGTTTCCACTCCAGCGTGCCGGCCTTTGCATCCAGCGCAGCGAGTTCAGCATCCAGCCTCATATTGGCCCGCTGGTACGCCTCTGGATGTTCTTTCTGGGTGTAGTCCTGCCAGATGTCCACGTGGTCGGCCACAACCTGGCGCCGACGCGTCTTGTTCAGGAACTGACGGTAGTCAACCCACTGCAGTAGATACCACCAGGGCAGCACCTTTATGAGGAAGTAGCAGAGCAACAGCGGCCAGAACGCGCCGAGCATCACGGAGAAACCAAGGGCTTGCAGAGGGCTGGACGCTTCTTTGCGGGGGAAGAACGGAATCGCCGCGAGGCAGAGGACAGAGCCGGTCAACCAGAAGATCAAGGTTTCCATGGTCGAGCAGCCTACCACCCTGTCATCAATGGCCATCCATTTCCGCTTTGCAGCGGTGGCAGCCGAAGCGATCGCTGCCGCCAAAGACCGCTCTGCGGCGCATTGCGGTAGCGAGCCCCGGTCTCAGGCAATCTGCGCGATCCGCAGCAGGTTGGTGGTGCCCGACGCTCCGAACGGCATGCCAGCCGAGATGACGATCGTCCTCCCGACCTCGCCGAAGCCCTCCTTGAGTGCCGTCCGCCCGGCGAGATCCGTCATCTCGGGCACATCGACCACCTCGTGGCAAAGAACGGCATGCACACCCCAGACCAAGGCGAGACGCCTGGCCGTCGCGAGGCGCGGGGTCATGCCGATGATGGGTGCACGCGGGCGTTCCCTGGCCATTCGCAGCGCCGAGTAGCCCGAGCTCGTGTAGGCCACGGTGGCGGCGGCATCCAGCAAGCTGGTGACCTCGCGCATCGCGCTGCCGATCGCGTCGGCAGCGATGGCGAGCGGCTCCGAGCGCGAGGCGGTGATGCCCTGGCGGTAGTTCGGGTCGCTCTCCGTGTGAACGATGATGCTGCTCATCACGCGCACGGCCTCGACCGGGTAGCGCCCGCTCGCCGATTCCGCCGACAGCATCACCGCGTCGGCACCTTCGTAGACCGCGGTCGCGACATCGGAGGCTTCGGCGCGCGTCGGCACCGGCGCATTGATCATCGATTCGAGCATCTGAGTCGCGACGATCACGGGCTTTCCGGCGCGACGGCAGGCCCGGATGATCCGCTTCTGGATGGCCGGCACCTGTTCCGCCGGCATCTCGACGCCCAGGTCGCCGCGGGCGACCATGACGGCGTCCGCCTCGGCGACGATCGCGTCGAGCGCGGCGATGGCCGCTGGCTTCTCCAGCTTTGCCACGATGCCGGCGCGTCCCGCGATGATCTCGCGTGCCTCGACGATGTCTTCGGCGCGCTGCACGAATGACAGCGCGACCCAGTCGATGCCCAAGGTCAGCCCGAACGCGAGATCCTTGCGATCCTTCTCGGTAAGCGCCGACAGGGGCACGACGACGCCCGGCACATTGACGCCCTTGCGATCTGAGAGCGGGCCGCCGTTGACGACACGCGTGTCCGCGTAGTCAGCGCCGAACGTCTCAACACGCAGGCGGATACGTCCGTCGTCCAGCAGCAGGTCAGTGCCGACCTCAAGCGCTGCGAAGATCTCCGGGTGCGGCAGCGAGACGCGCGCGACGCTGCCAGGCTTTCCGGCATCAAGATCAAGACGGAAGGGCATGCCCTCGACGAGCGTGACCGGGCCATCCGGAAACGTGCCGATGCGCAGCTTTGGCCCTTGCAGATCCAGCAGCACTCCGATGGGGCGACCGCAGGTGCGCTCCACCTCGCGGATCAGGTCGAGCCGACGCTTGTGATCCTCGTGCTTGCCGTGGCTAAAGTTGAGGCGGAAGACATCGGCGCCGGCGTCGAACAGCGCCTGGATCGTCTCTCGTTCGTCGCTAGCGGGGCCGAGGGTGGCCACGATCTTGGCGTGCTTGGTGCGTCGCATCTCAGTTGCTCCGTTTGCGGCCATCGATCAGGATGGCGCGAAAGTCGTTGACGTTGGTGAGCGTCGGGCCGGTGACGACCGCATCGCCCAGCGCGCCGAAGAAGCCGTGGCCGTCGTTGTCGTCCAGGCGCTCCCGGGGGTTGATGCCGCGCGCCCAGGCGCGCGCGAGCGTGTCGGGTGCCAGGAAGGCACCGGCGATCTCCTCCTGGCCATCGACGCCGTCGGTGTCGCCGGCGATCGCATGCACGCCGGGTTCGCTGCCGAGTGCGATGCCCAGCGACAACAGGAACTCCACGTTGCGGCCGCCGCGGCCCGAGCCTCGCACTGTGACTGTCGTCTCGCCCCCGGACAGCAGCACGCACGGCCCGTCGAACGGCTGCCCGCGCCGCGCCACCTGCAACGCGATGCCGGCCATCGTCTTCGCGACGTCTCTCGCCTCGCCCTCGATCGCGTCACCCAGGATGTGCACGGCGTAGCCAGCCTCGCGCGCGACCTGGGCCGCCGATTCGAGCGCCATCTGCGGCGTGGCGATGAAGCGCGTGTCAATCTCCGGCAAGCGTGGGTCGCCGGGCTTCAGCGATTCACCCGCGCCGCTTTCGAGCAGATCGAGCGCGCGCGTCGGGACGTCGATGCGATAGCGCCGCAGGATGTCCAGCGCGTCGACACACGTGCTCGCGTCCGCGACCGTCGGCCCGGAAGCGATGTCCACGGGATCGTCTCCCGGCACGTCCGAGAGCAACAGGTTTACGACGCGTGCCGGGCTGCAGGCCGCGGCCAGGCGGCCGCCCTTGATGGCCGACAGGTGTCGTCGCACGCAGTTCATCTCGCCGATGCTGGCCCCGCTGGCCAGCAACGCGCGATTGAGTGCCTGCTCGTCGGCGAGCGTGAGTCCCGGCAACGGCAACGGCAGGAGGGACGAACCGCCGCCCGAGACGAGGCACAGGACGAGGTCGTCGGCGGACAGGTTACGCACGAGTTCCAGCATGCGTTGGGCCGCGCGCTCACCAGCGGCGTCGGGAACCGGGTGCGCCGCCTCGGCGATCTCGATGCGTTCGCATGGAACGGCATAGCCGTAGCGCGTGACAACGAGTCCGGACAGTGGGCCGTCCCAGTGGTCCTCGACGGCGCGGGCCATCGCCGCGGACGCCTTGCCGGCGCCAATCACGACGAGCCGTCCTTTCGGCGGCGCCGGCAGATGCGGCGGCACGCAAAGCGCGGGCTGGGCTGCCGCAACTGCGGCATCGAACATCGCGCGAAGCAGTTCGCGGGGATGGGCAGTCGTGGTCATCGCTTCAACCCTCAGGCAGCGCGGACGCGACGAGCAGGCTGAACCGGCGCCTCGTACGGAATGTCTTGCTCGTGGACATCAGAGAACGGCCCCAGCGAGTCTTCCGGATCGCGCCAGCCGTCGAGCACCTGAGCCAGGCGGCGGCGATCGACCGCGCCGACCCACCGACCGATGGCCAGCGTTCCCACCGCGTTGCCGATGGTGTTGGTGATCGCGCGCGCCTCGCTCATGAAGCGATCGACGCCCAGCAGCAGCACCATGCCTGACACCGGAATCTTGCCCATCGCGGCGAGCGTTGCTGCCAGCGTGATGAAGCCGGAGCCGGTAACACCGGCGGAGCCTTTCGACGCCAGCAGCAGCACGCCCATGACGAGCAGCTGGTCGGTGAGGGTCAGCGGCGTGTTGGTCGCTTGCGCGACGAAGATCGCCGCCATCGTGTAGTAGATGCACTGGCCGTCCGGGTTGAAGGTCAGGCCCGAGGGAACGACCAGGCCGACCACCGGCTTGGACACGCCCGCCTTCTCGAGCTTGCGCATCAGCTGCGGGATCACCGACTCCGACGAGCTGGTGCCGAGGACCGTCACCAGTTCGTCCTTGATGTACTTGAGCAACTTCCAGAGGCTGAACCCGGAAAGCCGCGCCACGCCACCCAGGACGATCGCGACGAACAGCACGCAGGTCAGGTACATCGTCCCCATCAGCTTGCCGAGCGACAGGATCGAGCCCAGGCCGTACTTGCCCACCGTGAACGACATCGCGCCGAAGGCCGCCAGCGGCGCCACGCGCATGATCATCCCGACGATGCGGAAGACGCCGTGAGTGAACGAGTCGAGAAAGTTAACCACGGGGTCGGCGCGCCGGCCGATCTGCGACAGCGCGATGCCGAACATCGTCGCAAACACGAGGATCTGCAGGATGTCGTTGCGCGCGAGCGAGTCGACCACGCTGGTAGGCACCAGGTTCAGCATGAAGTCCACGAAGCCCGCGGGCTTGGCGGCGCCGGCCGTGTAGCTGGCGATGGCCTTGGTGTCCAGGTGCGTCGGGTCGACGTTCATGCCGTCGCCGGGACGGATGATGTTGACCGTGATCAGCCCGAGCGCCAGCGCGAACGTCGACAGCAGCTCGAAGTAGACCAGCGCCCGGATGCCCACGCGCCCGAGCTCCTTCATGTTCTCCATGCGCGCGATGCCGAGTGCGACCGTCGCGAAGATGATGGGCGCGAAGACCATCTTGATCAGCTTGATGAAGAGGTCTCCGAGCGGCTTCAGATCGCTGGCGAAGTTGGGGGCGAGCACGCCGAGAGTGACACCGGCGGCGACGCCGATAAGCACCTGGACGTACAGCATTCCGAGGATGCGGCGCATCATTTGTCTCCTGGTGGAAGAGTGGGCGAGTCGCGCCCGCGGCACTGGCGGCCGCTTGGAGAGGTGGGCCGGTGCGACGCACCGGCCGAAGGAGGCGTCAGCCTCGCGATGCGGTCAGGCGGCCTTGCGCTGCGCGGCGGCGCCCAGCAGCTCGCACACGGCCTGCGTCACCTGCGCCGTCGTCGCCTTGCCGCCGAGGTCGCCCGTGTGCAGCGCCGGGTTGGCCGTGACCTGCTCGATCGCGCGCATCACCTGCTTCGCGGCATCAACTTCGCCGAGATGCTCCAGCAGCATGACGACCGACCAGAACGTGCCCACCGGATTCGCGAGGCCCTTGCCCATGATGTCGAACGCGGAGCCGTGGATGGGCTCGAACATGGACGGATAGCGGTGCTCGGGATCGATGTTGCCGGTCGGCGCGATACCGAGGCTGCCGGCGAGCGCGGCGGCCAGGTCGCTCAGGATGTCGGCGTGCAGGTTGGTCGCGACGATGGTGTCCAGCGTGGCCGGGCGGTTGACCATGCGCGCGGTCGCGGCGTCGACGAGCTCCTTGTCCCACTTGACGTCCGGGAACTCCTTGGAGATCTGCACGGCGATCTCGTCCCACATCACCATTGCGTGGCGTTGCGCGTTGCTCTTGGTGATGACGGTCAGCAGCTTGCGCGGCCGCGACTGCGCCAGCTTGAACGCGAAGCGCATGATGCGTTCCACGCCGGCGCGCGTCATCATCGACACGTCGGTCGCCGCCTCGATCGGGTGGCCCTGGTGCACGCGGCCGCCGACGCCCGAATACTCGCCTTCCGAGTTCTCGCGCACGATGACCCAGTCCAGGTCTTCCGTGCGGCAGCGCTTGAGCGGGCCGTCGATGCCCGGCAGGATGCGAGTGGGGCGCACGTTGGCGTACTGGTCGAAGCCCTGGCAGATCTTCAGGCGCAGGCCCCACAGCGTGATGTGATCGGGAATGTGCGGATCGCCCGCGGAGCCGAACAGGATCGCGTCCTTGTCGCGCAGCGCGTCCAGGCCATTGGCCGGCATCATCTCGCCGTGCTCGCGGAACCAGTCGCCGCCCCAGCCGAAGTTCTCGAACTCGAAGCGGAACGCTTGGCCGCTGGCGGCAAGTGCCTCCAGCACCTGTTGTCCTGTAGGAACCACTTCCTTGCCGATGCCGTCGCCGGGGATAGTTGCGATGCGATAGGTCTTCATGAGGTCGTCTCCGTTCGTCTGGGGTGAATCGATGGATGGACTGTAGGAACTGGACGCCCCGCTGGATCGGGCCTAAAGTGAATCCATCGTTAACCTGAAGTGCACAATCGAGCGAAGATGACCACCACCATCCAGCCTGCCGACCTGGGCTTCTTCTCCGCGCTGGCGAGTGCCGGCAGCCTGAGCGCCGCGGCCCGCGAACTAGGCGTCACGACGCCGGCCGTCAGCAAGCATCTGGCGCAGATGGAGACCCGCCTGGGCACCTCGCTGGTGAATCGCACGACGCGCCGCATGAGCCTGACGCCGGAGGGCGAGCTTTATCTGGAACATGCGCGTCGCATCCTGGGCGAGATCGATGGGATGGAAGAGGTTCTCGGCGTCGGCAAGGCGACGCCTAAGGGCCTGCTGCGCGTCAACGCGACGCTCGGCTTCGGGCGCAGCCACGTGGCGCCGTTGATCTCGCGCTTCGTGCGCAAGTATCCGGAGGTCGAGGTTCAGCTGCAGTTGTCGGTGAACCCGCCCCCGCTGACGGAGGACTCGTTCGATGTCTGCATCCGCTTCGGCGCGCCGCCGGATTCGCGCGTCATCGCGCGGCGGATCGCACCGAACCGGCGACTGCTGTGCGCGTCCCCGGCCTACCTTGCCAAGCGCGGGACGCCGAAGAGTCCGCACGACCTGACCAATCACAACTGCATCGGCATCCGCCAGGGCGAAGAAGCCTACGGTGTCTGGCGCCTGGCCAGCGGCCGCGGCAAGAGTGCGTCGGTGGAGGCCGTCAAGACGCGCGGCAACCTGACCACGAACGATGGCGAGATCGCGGTCAACTGGGCTCTCGACGGCCACGGCATCCTGATGCGCGCGGAGTGGGACATCGAGCGATACCTCAAGAACGGGCGGCTCGTGCAGGTGCTGCCTCAATACTCGACACCGGACGCCGACATTCACGCGGTCTATCCGCAGCGACATCAGTTGGCATCACGCGTCCGTGCCTTCGTCGACTTCGTAGCGCTCTCGCTGTCGCAGCAGGCGACCTGATGACGGGCAAGACTGCTTTGCGCTGCTCACCAGACACTGGCAGATCCGACCCGGTCGGCTGCAACCGCTGCGTTGCAGACGTTCGCGGACCCGCACAGCACGTCGCCGATGCAGATGCACGTCTTCGCGATGGACGTGGCCCAAAGTAGTTCTTCAACAACGTCGCGCCGCGCTAACTCGGCATTAATTGTTGAGGACGAGAATCCCGACGCGGACTGAAGAGCGCCTAGCAAACTGACCGCTTCCGCCTCGCCTTCACTCGTCGGCGCCCGGCACTGGTCACCTGTCGACTGACACAAAAGCGTCATATGGTGGCACGGGTGCGCAGGCATCTTCGTCACCGAATCATTGCTGTGATCAATCCATCAATTCGTGCATTTGCCGCCCTGGCTTTGGCGCTGTCTTCAGTCACTACAACTTGCTCCGCAGCTTCCTATGAGTTGACGGTCTACAACGATGAAATGCCTGATCCGGGCGAAGGCGAACTGGAGACAGTTTTCAGCTATGCAAAGCCTCGCCCTGACGACGACCTGCGCGCAAACCATGTGACCCAGGCGCAGATCGAACTGGGCTACGGACTGAGCAAGGAATGGGCCGTGGGCCTGGAGATCCCGGCCGCATTTGCAGGACGAACCCACAAAGTGCAGGGCGCGAACATCGAGTTGGAATACGTCGCACCGCACGACCCGGCTCAAGGTGGCTACGTCGGGCTTCGCGCAGAGGTTGGCCGCGAAGCTTCCGTCTACGAGAACGAAGTCGAGAACGCCTTGGAGTTCAATCCGATCCTCGGGTATCGCTGGGGCAGCCTGCACACGACCATCAATCCGTCGCTAGAGATTCCGCTGCGGGCCGAGACCTCCCGCGTGCAGTTTCACCCTTCGGCGAAGGCTGCCTGGCAGTTGATCAACCGCAGTGATGTCGGCGTCGAGTACTACGGCAGTTGGGGACCGCTAAGCGCGTTGCTTCCTCGGGCCAAGCGCGACGAGGTGATCTACGCGGTCTGGGAAGGCAAGATCTCGCATTGCCACATCAACGCCGGCGTGGGAAAGGGCCTGCATCCAGCAACCGGTAGTGAAGATCGTTGGGTCGCGAAGGTCGCGTTGGAGTTTGAACTCGACTGATCCGTTTCACCCTAAATTGGCTTGCGTGGCTCGCCGCTTCTTCTCGGGTCTCGCTTGTCTGTTTGCGCGATGGAATGGCGGCAATTCAAAGCGGTTGGGAGGCTGAGGTGCACCAGGCCGCTGGTGACCTTGGTGTTCCCGCCCGGGCGTCAAGAGGAACGAGCAGCGTTCAGCGGAGGTCGGTCTTCAGTTTCGGAGAAGATCTCCAACGCCTCCTTGAAGACATAGAGACCGATGGCGAGCCCGACGACGAGGTCGACATTGCGGATGCCCGTCGCGTAGATGAGCGCCCCGCTAGCGAATACCGCGACGTTTGCGATTACATCGACGCGGGTAATGATCCAGGCTGCACGCAGATGAACTTCTCCCTTTCGGAACGGCATGAGCATATTCAACACCGTCAGGTTCACGCCAAACGAGATGAACGAGAAGATCATCATGACGGAGGCATGCGGCTCGCTTCCTACGACAAACCGTCGAACTATGTCAGCGACAACGCCCAGACCGAGCACAAGAATCAACACGCCACTAACTCGCGCGGCATTGTGCTTGAAGCGTTTGCTCCGGTTAACGGCTGCGAGACTCAACGCGTAGGCTGCGGCGTCTGCCAGCATGTCGAGCGCATCGGCCATGAGACTCGTCGATTGCCCCCACACTCCAGCGGCCATGCCTACGATGAACATGGTCGCGTTCAACGCGAGCGCGACGCGCAGCGTCGAACGCTCTCGTTGCGTACTAGCGCAGACATCGTGGCAATCGCAGGTCACGGATATCGTTGGCGTTGAGGTGTCGGGGATTCTCGCAGCTCCGCCGTCGCGGCGGCGCCAATCGGCGTGGACGCGATCAGTGTCCACGCTCGTTGCGCGGGTCTGCTTCGCAGCGGCGGCCGACATCGCGCGTCGACGCCCGACCGGCTGCTGCCGCTGCATAGCAGTCTTCTATTTCAGTAGACGGGGTGCTCCGCAAACTGAGCCGGCGCCTGCGACCAAAGATCGCGGGTTCGCGGCAACTGTACATCAGGGGCTCGTCTACTTACACAGGGCCGTCGGCATCGCCTCAGAATCGTGAGGCGATCAACCTATCGCCTCGCTCAATGACTCGCAATGCAGCCGCAAACTCACCGCCAGTGGTAGGACGATCTCTCTGGCGTCAGGATCAATTCATTGAAGACGTCAAACACTACCGAGATTATTCCAAAATCCAGTAGAAGCTGTACGAGCGGTCTCAGGACAACGAAATACTCAACATAAACGGAACGCATGGCCAAGAACATCACACTGCTCGAGGACGAGATCGTGAACTGGCTGGTTGACCTTATCAAGGGCGACAAGCTGCTAGAGACTATCGGTGAGACTGATCAGATCTACGCGATCGAGAAGACGTTCAGTCAGCCGACCAGCATCCCCGCATTTGGATTCGATCATCTGTCCCGAAGAGCGAGTGTCCGAGCGGCTTCGACAGTGCTGGACAGCCTTTCCATGCTGGAGATGGTTTCCGTCAACAAAAGCATCTCGCTGACCACGGGAGAAATTCTTCGCCCCGACATCCTTTGCTTCAACGCAGAGAAACGCGCGTTCGTCGTGTTCGAGGTGAAGCGGGACAAGTTGACGGAGCGCCAAGCGGTGACCGAACTGGCCGGCTATGAACAGGAGCTCCGAAACGCTCTGCCGTTCATTGGGGGTTGCGAGGTCAATTTCGTCGTCGTCTCCACACACTGGGATCAGCTACTCGACCACGCAGTCGCCAACTACAACACCTGGTCCGCCAAACACTGTCTAGCCCTCAAGGTCGAGGCGACTGCGCAGCCATTTTCCTTGGTTTGCCACATTCCGCAGGCGTGGCAGATCCGCGGCGGCGCAGGGCTTCCAGACGATGCTCTTCAAACCATAGATCTCTGCCTGTATGAGGAGGGAGCCGAGCAGACAAGCGACGACGTGCCACAGCAACTGTTCACTGCGATGGAGGCAATCGCGAGGTCCGGAGACCGCTTGGGATCGCATGGGTTCGCACTGCTGTGGCGGGATAACGGCAACATTGGAAGCGGCTGTTGGGCCATCACACTTTGCGGCATTGATCCGATTGAGATGCATAGATGGTGCTCGGAGGTCGGCATCGCCACTCGACCATCCGCTCTGACCGACTATGTCGAAAAGCATGCAGCTGAAGCGCCGCTACAGGTGCCGAACGCCATCTATCGATGCGCCAAAGAAGCGTTCCCGCTGATGGGTAGTCGATTCCGCCCAATGTTCGAGAACGCGACTTCATGGAACGAGAAGATTGAGATGATCAGGCACAGGTCAGTGCCAGTCTACTTTGAGTTTTGGGGTGCGCTAGGTGACTACGCCCGTGAGTTCGTCACCCACCCAGGAGTAAGGGATCGATACCTTCCTTTCATTGAACGGGACGGATTCGATTGGCATCATCCGGAGGTCGCAGTGCCTTTGCTCGGCAACATCTGCTGCAATATGCCATTTCCTCAGGGGGTCGTGCGATGCCGAGACGCTTTTGAAGCCGGCATCGTGCTGGGGTTGTACGAGTCGCTCGCTAACACTGCCGATGCGTTTCAGGAGCAGCAACCGAGCATCGAATCATTGCTCAGCTGGTCCTTCTTAGAGGTCATCCGTCTGCACATCGAAATGTGTGAGATCTATCGAACCGCCGCGGAGGTGGAGGAGCCTCCGCCCCCCATTTCGAACAACCCGGAAAGGCGAACGTCCAGCGCCGTTCTCTTGTCCTCATGGGTGCTAGAGCACCTGATTGGCGCCGATCATTCGATTCATCAGATCTGCTATGAGGTAGGGCGGCATGGTGCACCTTGCATTAGCGATTGGCTCGATGAGACATCGAAGGAAGCTTTTGCGGTGGCGCATGCCGAAGAGGTGGTTGACCAGTTGCGGTCATGTCTCGCGCACATTGTTGGGAATGCCGATGACTTCGGAGGCGCCCTTCCAGAGGGCAGTCTGCTCTTGAGATTTCTACGCAGGCTCGGGCTCAACACTGAATGTCCGTTGCCCGCGCAGATGTCTCAGATTGACACGGTCGCAGCCGACGACCTACTCGCCGCATTCGAAAGCATCGGCGTTGACGGGCTAGACGAGATCATTCCTGCCGTGCTGCACACTACGGGGCCGTTGCCGTGGATAGATATCGACTGGGCGCGTCTCCAGCAGACGGCGCGTGCGCTGTTCCACTCCGGTGTGCAATGGCCGACAGTGACGGTGAGCCAGAATGGACGATTCGGCGTAGGCGAAATGCAAGGCCTTGCAAGACAGGTTCTTGTGCCCATTAAGGATCCCGACAAAGAGGTCTACTTTGTCGATGAGAAGGCGGTATTCAGCTCCGCACGCAAAGTGTCATGGGCGGAGCTGCGGGCGAAGTTCAACGTCGATTCCAAGAGCTGACCACCGCTCCTGGATGCAATACTGTTCGAACTGTGTCGGAGGTACCAAGTCGCCGACAACCGGATCAGTTGCATGCAGCTCTTCGCCTGCACGGTGAGGCCAGTCGACCGTGCAGAGAGCTGCGCCAACGGTTCCCAGTGATCGGAGGCTGCCCATCGCAGCGCCAGAAATCTAACATTTGCTCCGAGTGCGGTCTGGCTGGGCCGGAAGCCCGCCTTGTCCATAAAGCTGCGTCGGTCGCGTTGTCGTCTATGCAGCGTTTGCGGTCATGAGAGAGGCGTCCGGCAAAGTCGGCTCTCTGGCACAAACCGGCTACAGCAATCGAGAGCAGCCCGAAGCACGGCGCGGGTTTGTCCGATGACCGTGTCGTGCGAGAACCGCAAGTAGCTACCCGCCAATGGGAAGCGTTACGCTGAAGCAGCTCCCGCGCCCCAGTTCGCTGCTGACTGCGACGGATCCCCCGTGAAGCTCCACGAGGCGCTTCACGAGCGTCAGGCCGATGCCCAACCCACGTCCCTCGGCAGCTTGTTCATCGACCTGCATGAACATGTCGAAGATCCTAGGAAGCAATTGCGGAGGTATGCCGCTGCCGTCGTCAACGACGTCGATGCGCACGGCAGCGGGAAGTTCGCTCACCTCGATGCGAACATGCCCCGCTTCAGGCGTGTACTTGGCGGCATTGACCAAGAGGTTCGTCAGGACCTGCGTCAATCGCGCCGAGTCCGCAATCAGCTCGATGCGGATCGTCCCGGGCGTGACGCTCAGGCGTTGGCGCTTGCGATCGAACCAGTCTTGCGCGCTTTCGACGGCATTGGCGATGATGTCCTGCAGATCCGCGCGCGCCAGGTTCAGTCTCGTCTTGCCCGTCCGGATGCTGGCGACATCGGTCAAGTCGTCGACCATCGAGGCCAACGCACTGGTCTGGCGGTTGATGACGTCGGTGGCATGAACCAGCCGCGGCTCGTCTGCGAGGGGCAGGCGGCGCAGCACCTGCCCGCATATGCGAATCGACGCCAGTGGGTTGCGCAGCTCGTGGGCCAGCGTGGCAAGAAAGTCATCTTTTCGTCGATCGGCGTCGAGAAGTGCGTCCGCGGCGTCGCGCCGCTCGGTCATGTCGTGGCCCTGCATGAGCACACCGACGATCCTCTTGCGCTCGTCCATCAGCGGCTGCAATACGAAGTCGATATACCTGCCGTGTTGCCCTTCGCCTGCCAAGGCGGCGAAGGAGACGTCGTGCCCGAAGTACGCATTGCCCGTTGCGTAGACCTGATCGAGCAATGCCTCGAAGCCTTGCTGCCGCAACTCGGGAATCGCTTCGATGGCGGGCTTTCCGATCAGATCCCTCGCGCCGACCAGGCGGCGATAGGCGTCATTGACCATGGCGATGCGATAGTCCGGGCCGTCCAGGAGCGCGACGAAGCCAGGCGCTTGCCGGAACATGCGATCCAGGAGCTCTCGCTGCTCCTCGCTGGCGGCATAGTCGCGCGAATGCTGGCGGTCGCGCTCCAGCAACTCGCTGACGAGGCCGACGGTCGATGAGACGGCCGACGCGAAGACCGCCAGACTCTTGGCGATGCGCAAGTCCTCCGCATCGAAGGTGTGACCCTCGGCGTGGCCGACGATCCAGACGGTTCCCACGAACTTGCCGTCCTGAGAGAAGGGCACCAACAAGACTTCCGTGGGCGGTGTGTGCAACGCCGATACGTACGGATAGGCGCGCCTCATGTCGCGCATGAGCAAGGGGGTCTGCCGACGAAGCACCTCGCCGCACGGACTGAAATGGCGCGGCATCGTGCCTTGCGCATAGCGCGCGTACTCGCCCGACGTCGCGATCCAGCGAAAGATTTCCTGGCCTTCGTCGACGGCTTCCAGGCTCAGGCCCGCCGATGCAGCGCCGGTGAGTTGCCGAGCCGCGTCCACAAGCCTTTGCGGCACAGACCGAGGGTCGGTGGCCAACGCTGAGACCAGTTGCAGGAGCGCGGCATTTTCGGCGGCATGGTCGGGCGCCTTGCTGCTGCGGCTCGCCAACAGATGGGTGACGACGACGTCATCCACCGGAACCAATTCGACATCCGGGCTGGCAGCGGCCATGACCGCCTCCTCTTTGAAGGGCTGGTTTGTCGCCAGTCTAAGGCAGAGTTGCCTGGGAGGTGACCCAAGGCAAGTTCCAATGAGGGGCCAAGCGATGCTTGCGGTCGGCCGTGTTGTGGTGTGTCGCTATTCGACGGCCATCAGGCGGTGCAGCTTGCTCAACAGCTCGGCGAGATCGAACGGTTTGGTCATCAAGTCCATGCCTTCGCCGAGAAAGTCGCCTCGCACCGCAGCGTCGCCCGCGTAGCCTGTGATGAACAAGACTTTCAAGGCCGGATGGCGTTCACGCGCACACGCGGCGAGCTCGCGGCCACTCATGCCGGGAAGCCCGATGTCGGTCACCATGGCCGAAAACGAATCCTCGCCCGCAAGGCGATCCATCGCGGCCGCCCCTTCGGCGGCAGGCACGACCTCGTAACCATGCTGACCGATGACGTCCATCAATACCGAGAGCACATTCGGATCGTCTTCCACCACCAGCACACGCTGCCCCGATCCGGGCGGCGGCTCTGCGACAAACTTTGGCGAATCGTCGGCCATCTCGCTTTCGATGGTTCTCGGCAGCAGCAACTCCACCGTTGTTCCCTTGCCCGGCGCCGACCGGATACGCGCCAATCCCCCGGATTGCTTCGCGTAGCCATAGATCATCGAGAGCCCGAGTCCGGTGCCTTGCCCGATCGGCTTCGTGGTGAAGAAAGGATCGAAGGCGCGACGAATGACCTCCGCCGACATGCCCAAGCCCGTATCGGTGACTTGCACCGCCACGTAGTCCCCCGGCTTCAGGTCGTCGCCTACGTCGCGAGAACCAGGCTCGATCTGGAGATTCGCGGTCGAGACCGTCAGCTCGCCTCCGTCAGGCATGGCCGCTTGCGCATTCAGCGCCAGATTGACGAGCGACTGCTCCAGTTGATGCGCATCCGTTTTGGCGAACCAGAGATCGGGCGACAGCGAGAGGCGCAGGGCCACCTTCTCGCCGAGCGTTCTCCGAAGCATGTCCTCCATCCCGCGCGCTTGCCGATTGATGTCGACCGGCCGCATGTCCAAGGTCTGCTTGCGAGAGAAGGTCAGCAGGCGCTGGGTCAGCGTCGCAGCACTGTGGACGGCGCGCGTCGCCATCGCGAGATAGCGCTCCAGTTCCTCTGGTGGCGCCGTCCGCATCTTGCGGCGCACGAGTTCGACGCTGGTGTTGATCGTCGAAAGCATGTTGTTGAAGTCGTGTGCAACACCACCGGTCAGTTGGCCGACGGCCTCGAGCTTCTGCGACTGCCGCAGTTGCTCCTCGAGAAGTCGCTGGCGCGTCATGTCGACGCCGATGCCAGTTCTGCGCACCGGGTGGCCCTGATCGTCGAAGTAGGTATGTCCCCGCGACAGCACCCAGTTCACCTGGCCATCTACGTGCTTGATCCGGTATTCGAGCTCGAGATCACCCGGGCGCACCAGGCCTCCCGACATCGTCACCCGCAGCGACCGTACGTCGTCCGGATGGACGTTGGCCAGGAAGTCCTTGCGTAGCAAGCCTTGCCGCCCGGCTTGTGGGTCGATGCCGTAGAGACGCGAAATGGACTCGTCGCAATAGAACTTGTCCTCGGCCACCTCGTAGGTCCAGACCCCGACTCCTCCGACAGCGGAGAGTGCAAGTCGCGTGAAATCCTTGGTGTCCTGAAGCTCGGCCTCCCGCTCGACCAGTTTCTGGCCGTGGGCGACGCGCAGCACGCGCTCCCGCTCGACAGCAGCTTCGGCCGCGGCGTGCGCGGCGGTGCGATCGCGCAGGATTTTGAGGAATCCGAGGTGGTCGCCCGTCCGGCCGCGCAGCGGCATCATCTCGCCGGAAGCCCAGAAGCGCGAACCGTCCTTGCGCAGATGCCAGCGTTCGTCAGAGGCCCGGCCTTGGGTCAACGCCACGTCCATCTCGAGCCCGACATGCCCTGACGCCACGTCTTCGAGCGTGAAGATGCGATCGGCCGGTTCGCCGCGCATTTCCGATGCCGTCCATCCGAAGATCTGGACGGCGCCGCTGTTCCAGTCGGTGATGCGCCCTACCGGATCGGTGGCGATGATTCCGAACTCGACCGCACTGTCGAAGATGGCATGAAGGCGCTCGTCGGCGCTGCTGTCGCGGTGTCCGGTGTGTTCGTGCTCCATCGCCCTTCCTGAGACTCGACAACGAGTTCGCGAACTCGCCATGATGCCAGCCTCCCGGCGCCTGCGGGTGAGACGAGGCGAATCGCCGTGCTGGGCCCCAATGCACCGCACATATCTGGCGCTCGGCGACCGGTCGATCGTTGGCGAATATCGCGGTAGTCGGCACCAAAGCAGATTGCCTCGGTTCTGAAGGCGAGGCTGTCCAATGCCGCGTAGCGGGCTCGCGCGTTGCCTTGATTACCGGGCAATGAAAGGTAGCCATGCCCAATCGCCATATCCTCGTCGCCGACGACAACCGCGACGCCGCGGATAGCTTGGTGGACGTCCTTCGGGCCGCGGGCTTCGACGCGGAAGCCGTCTACGACGGTAAGCAGGCGGTGGCTGCCGGTCGCACGACACATCCGGCCATCGCGCTGCTCGACGTGCAGATGCCCGGCCTGGACGGCTGCGAAGCCGCGCGTCGGCTACGCGCGCAACCCGACGGCCCGATCCGCATTGCGTCGATCAGCGGACTCGATCCGAACGAGGAACCGATGCGATCGATGCACTGCCATTTCGACGAGCATTTCCGCAAGCCGGCGAACGTCGCGAGGTTGGTCGATTTCGTCAACCAGTCTTTCAATGCGGGTACCGGATAGTCAGGCTCGCTCCACGCGTGCTCGCGGCGATGCCAGGCCAGGAGGTTGGGGCTGCTCGGACATGCGTCGCTCGCGCAGCCCGAGATGGCGCATCACCAGCTCGACATTGGTTCCTACGGCTCCCACGGCATCTTCCAACTGCATCCGATTGACTCCCAACGCCTGCGTCCAATAGCGGGACTCAAGGTTCGTGCGCAGACTGATGTCGGTCATCTGGCGATGCGCGGGGCCGCAGTGCGTGTGATCTGGATCCATGACGTCTCCAAGTCTGCGCTGCAGCGCAGCAAACGATGCGCCCATTCCGGGCGCTTAGACTCGGTGCTTCCTGCGGCATCAAACCTCACGCGATGGCGACGCTCGATCTGATGGCGCCGGGCGCAGGCCCCGCGGAAATTGCACAAGGTCTCGCTGCCGCAGGAGACGTCATCCGTGCTTCTGGCATGGGCCTCGAATTCATCCATGCGGGCCGCTTGCTCGCTGAAGAGCATCGGGCAGGTCGCCACGCGCTTCCGTCGACGTCATGGCATTGGCGCGCCAATGCTGTCTTTCTCGAGGCCCAGGAAGCCGCGCTCCGCGCATGCTTCGGCACTGGTGAGCCGCCGTCCGGAGCCGAACTGCTGATCGTGACGAGCAAGGGGCCGGCATCCTTCCTGGACTGATGCGCGCAAGCCAGACGGCTCGCTTTCAGGTCTCGTAGCGCACCGGCAGATAGATCGTGAAGGTCGTGCCCACCCCGGCGCGCGAGTCGAGGTCGATGGTTGCGTCGAGCAGGGTGCACAGTCGCTTGACGATCGACAAGCCCAGGCCTTCGCCCGCTTTTTGAACGCGGGTCGCGGCGTCGGGGCGACCTTCGGGAGACGACTCCTCGCGCGTCACGTGCACGACCTGTCCGGTACTCTCGGCCAGCGCGACGTCACGCGCCTGCTCCGATGCCACCTCAAGCGCCCTCACCAGCGGTGCGCCCGGCCCGGCGTGCATACCCGGTCCGGTGTCCGCCACCGCGACGAACCAGCGCTGATCCGGCCGTTCGGGATCGTGACCCCATCTCACCATGACGCCGCCGCGCTCGGTGTATCTCAGCGCATTGAGGATGAGGTTCTGGACGATCCGCCGGATCTTCGCGCCGTCGCCCTGGACGATGAACGCTTCGGGACCGTCGATGCTCAAGGACAGATGTCGGTCGACGGCCACGTCGCCCGTGGACTTCACGAGATCGGACAACAAGGCGGCGACGTCGATCTCAGAGAGCGTCCTGATTTCCTTGCCGCCCTGAATGCGCGCGAGGCTCGTGACGTCCTGCAACGTGCTCTGCAGTCCGACCACGTTGCGGGCGAGAGCAGCCAGAAATCGCTCGGTCTTGGCCGGCTCGATGACGCCGGAGCTCAAGCCCGCAGCGACGACGCTGACGACGCTCAGGTTGCCGCGCAGGTCATGAGCGGCTTCCTGCCACAGGGCCGCGCGTTGCACTTCCAGGGCGCGCAATGAGCCCAAGGCGTTTTCCAGGTCCGTGACGTGACCCACGGCCTCGAGCTGCTGCAGCTTGAAGTATTGCGCCGCGCTCGAACTGATCGCCACGCTGAAGAGCGCTGCCCAAGCGGCCCTTACCTCGCGAGCCAGCTCCAGGCTCCCGAGGTCGGGCTCGGCGGCGCATCGATCGATCTCTGCGACGACGCTCTCGTTCAGGCGGCCGAGTTCTCGAACGAGCTCGGCCAGGTCGAAGCCTTGTTGCCATCGGTGCAGCCCGTGCGCCGCGGCATCGCCGACCTGTGCATCCTCGCATGACGCTTGGGCGGCCGCAGTCGACATCGACAGGCGACGCTCGAAGTCCTCCAGCAGCGCCGTCAAGTGGTCGTGCAATTGCTCCGTCGGCAGCGCATTCCCGCTCATCAAGCGCGGATCCGCCGTGACGCGGGCCTTCCAGCTGTCGAGGATGGCCTGGCGACGCTCTTTGAGGCGCGCGCCAAATGCGGCCATATTTGCCTGTCGATCGGTCATCGTGGGTCTCCCTGCGGCAGCGTCTCAGCCTCGCGCGGAACCCACACTTCCTGGCCTGCCGCCCACTGCGGAGCAAGCCGCGCGCCTTGCGGGCACGCGACGGCGGGCGCAAGGCGGTCGAGCAGGCTTCAGTGGCTGTCCAGGCCGATGGCTTCGCAGCGAGCCTTGAGCGCCGTCAGGCCGCGCCGCGCGTGGGACTTCACGGTGCCGAGCGGAAGGTTCAGATGCCTCGATGCCTCGTCCTGCGACAAGCCGTCAAGAGAAGTCAGCGAGATCACCTGTCGCTGGATCGGCGACAACCGCAGAAGTGCACGATGCAGACGATGGTCGCGCGTCTTGCGCTCGAGGTGCGCGAGCGGGTCGAGCATCGCGTTGAGCGTCGGCACTTCTGCACCACTGTCCTCTTCATCGGCGCTGACCTCGCGCGAGGTATGCACCCGCGCCCGTCGTAGTTCGTCGAACGAGCGGCTGCGGGCGATCAGCAGCATCCATGCGGCGACGGAGCCGCGTAGCGGGTCATAGTCCGCGGCGGTCGTCCAGACCTGCATGAAGGTAAGCGAGACGACTTCATGCGCGATTTCGTCCCGGCGGACGATCGCCAGTGCGCACAAGAACATCCTGCGTTGGAACGCCGTGTGGAGCTGGCTCAACGCCGATTCGTCGCGTGCCTGGACCCGGGTCATCCATCCGCGCGCGTCCGACTCCGACGACGCAGGCAAGGTCGAGCGCGGGGCTGAGGTGAACAGCTCGACTGTGCGGCCGCGCGCGCTCGCAATGGCGTCGGCCGCGACTTCATAGCTATCGCAGGGGCTAGGATCGAAGTCCGCAGGCTGCGCAAACATGGCCGCGTGCGGCGTGTTTGCCGAATCGCGCGATGGGCGCACAGGAAGGTCAAGCATTGGACGGTCTCCCGCTTTTGGAGCCCTCGCGCGGCAAGCACCGCGCCGACTTGTACGAATTGTTACTAGGTACATTCCCGCGGATGCCGCGCGCCCCTTGTCGAGGAAACCGCATCGACTGGCGACACGTAGTCTCGTCATGAACTTGTCCCTGAGCCCGGCGCAGGCCGTCCTTTTGCGCCGCTGCAGCGGTGGCCTTCGAGTGTGGGAAGTCGGAGGCGCGCTTCAGTCGCTCCACGTTCAACTCGACATCCTGCGGCAGCTCGACCTTGTCTCCTATGACGAGTCGTCCGGCTTCGAGACCACGCCGACCGGCGAAGCATGGCTCGTCGAGTTCGACGAATAGCGACAGGGATGTGCATTACGGCGGAAATAGCGTGGAGCCTCGATGTGCAGATGGGTCGGCACTTGCGAAAGCCGCCAGAATGGGTCGAACGGTGCAGGCGCATCGACTGCCCTCGTCTCGACCAACCCGCATCGTTTCATGACACCGCACTTCCCAGACAGTCTCGACCGGCTCTGCAACCTCGCGCGGACGGCTGTGACTGAAGTCGTCGCGCCCAATGCCGAGACCGTCGATCGCGATGCGGCTTGGCCGGTGGCGTCGATGCGGGCTTTGGCGGATGCCAGCCTGACGGGGTTGACGGCGCCCACCCGCGTTGGCGGCCATGGCCAGGGCCTGCTGGGGCTTGCTGCGATCACCGAGGTCATCGGCCAGGCCTGCGCGTCGAGCGCCATGTGTTTCGGCATGCACTGCGTCGCCACCGCGGTGATGGCCGCCAAGTCGACGGCGTTCCATGACGAGCGCTACCTGACCCCCATCGCACAGGGGCGCCACATCACGACGTTGGCGCTGTCCGAGACCGGCACCGGCACGCATTTCTTCCTGCCGGAGACCCAGCTGCGCCACGAAGCTGGCGAATACGTCGTCGACGGCGAGAAGCAGTTCGTCACCAACGGAGGCCACGCGGACTCCTACGTCATCTCGACCTTGGCGAGCGAAGAGTCCGAGGCCGGCGAGTTCAGCTGCCTCGTTGTCGATCGCGATCGTCCCGGGATGCAATGGGGCGAGGCCTGGCATGGCCTGGGCATGCGCGGGAATTCGTCGCGTTCGCTCAAGCTCGACGGCGTGCGCATGCCCGCTGCCAACCTGCTGGGCGCGCAAGGCGACCAGGTGTGGTTCGTCTTCGAGGTGGTCGCACCGTTCTTCCTGACGGCCATGGCGGGCACCTATCTGGGCGTCGCCCAGTCGGCGCTCGACCTCGCCCTGCAGCATCTTCGCGCACGTCGGTTCACGCATTCCGGCCAGTCGTTGGCCGACATCGAGATCCTCCAGCATCGCGTCGGCCAACTGTGGATGGCCGTCGAGAAGTCCCGGTTGCTGCTCTACCGTGCCGCCGAACTGGGCGACGTCGGCAGCAGTGAGGCGCTGACGGCCATCCTGGCCTCCAAGGCCGATGCCGGCACGACCGCGGTGAACGTGTGCAACGAAGCCATGACGCTGTGCGGCGGCATGGCGTACCGCGAGAACAGCATCCTGGCGCGCCTGCTTCGTGATGCGCGAGCGAGCCACGTGATGTCCCCCACGACGGATCTGCTGACGACGTGGACGGGTCGCAGCGCGCTCGGCCTGCCGCTGTTCTGAGACAAAAGCAGACGATGGATCGACTGATCATCCTGCTCGAACCGCACGGGGCGACGTCCGAGTCGCTTGCCGAGAAGTTGCAATCGATCGCGGACAAGACCTCGGCCCACCTGATGGTAGCGACCGACGAGGATGCCGCAGGGGCTGCCCTGGAGGAAGCCGTCGCCCGTGCCGCGGTGGTCGTCATGTCGCCGGTGTTCGACAAGCCACTGTCCCTCAGCCGGCGCATCGCCCGATTGAATCCGAAGGCGCACGTGATCCTGCTCGTCGAGCCTGCGCGCGAGGCGGCACTGCGGCGCGATGCGGTACTGGCCGCGCCACGAGGTGGACGTTGGACGATCCTTGCTTCCGAAGCGAGCTCGCTGCAGTCCAGCATTGCATCCGCGATCCAGGTCGCGGAGCAGCAGTCGAGGCTGCGCACCACGCTCGACGCCGTCTCGCGCCGCATGCAGTCGCGGCCGTCGATCGACGCCGTCGAAATCCGTCGGCTGGTCGTGTCCGACCGCTACCTCGCCAGCGTGCTGCAGCACGCGCACGATGCCATCGTCTCGCTGGATCGGGGCGGCCACGTCATCTCCTGGAACGCGGGCGCGCAAAGACTGTTCGGCCTGACGGACGCCGAGGTTCGCGGGCGAGATTTCACAACGCTGTTCGCCGACGCTGACGACTTCCGAGCCACGTTGAACGACGCCCGTTCAGGCTCGGATTGGCGCGGCGAATTCGCGCTCGCTGCGCCCAACGCGGCGACCCATGTCGACGCTGTATTCGACCGCATCTTCGACGAAACGGGCCAGTTGGCCGGGTTCGGCGTCATCCTGCGCGACATCACGCAACAGCACCAGGCTCAACAGACGCTGCTCGAGAGCAGCCGACAAAAAGACGAGTTCTTGGCCATGCTGGGCCACGAACTTCGCAATCCGCTCGCGCCGATCCGCAACGCAGCGCAGGTGATCGCGCTTCTGGCGCACGAGAATCCGAAGGCGCGAAGCGCGGCGGCCATCATCGAGCGGCAGGTCGCGCACATGACGCACCTCGTCGACGACCTGCTGGACGTCGCGCGGGTGACGCGGGGCATCGTCTCGCTCGAACGCGAGCCCGTGGCGTTGGCCGATGTCGTGCGCGAGGCCGTCGAGCAGGTGCAACCGACGCTGACGCAGCAAGGGCATCTATTGTCGCTGGAGGTGCAGGACGAGCGCCTGTCGGTGATGGGCGACCGCAAGCGCCTGGTGCAGGTCGTCACGAACCTGCTCACGAATGCCGCCAAGTACACAGACCGCGGCGGCAACATCTGGATCTCGCTCGCCTCATCCGGTTCCGAGGCGTCGCTCACGATCCGCGACGACGGGGTGGGCATCGCAGCCGACCTGTTGCCACGCGTGTTCGACCTGTTCGCGCAAGGTGAGCGGCCTTCCGATCGGGCGCTGGGCGGCCTGGGCCTCGGCCTCGCACTTGTGAAGTCGCTCGTGCAACTGCATGGCGGCCGCGTCGAGGCGACCAGCCCCGGCAGCGGCGGCGGCAGTCGCTTCACGATCATCCTGCCCAAGCTGCTCGACTCGAACGAAGCCGTGCCCGCGGAGGCCGCACCGGTCTCTGCCCCGAATGGCGCGGGGCTGTCGATCATGGTCGTGGACGACAACGCCGACGCCGTGCAGACGCTCACGATGTTGCTCGAGATGCTCGGGCATCGGGTTCACGCCGAGACCGACTCGACCGTCGCGCTCGAACGCGCGGCAGAGCTGCGGCCCGACGTGTTCGTCCTCGACATCGGCATGCCTCGGATCGACGGCTACGAGTTGGCGCATCGACTGCGCGCCGATGACCGGCTTGGTCACCCAACGCTGATCGCCCTGACCGGCTATGGCCAGCCGTCGGACGTGGCGCGGGGGAAGGAAGCCGGCTTCGACCACCACTTCGTCAAACCGCTGGACATCGAACGATTGGACGCTGTGCTGCGGACGCTCGCCGCATCGCGGCAGCAGCCAGTTCACTGATCCGTCCGCCGGCGATTTGCGGTCTTTCGGGAGGAACGTCGGCGCCGGCAGGACGATCCTCGACGCGCAGGCGCTCGCTTTGCCAGCCATGCGGTCTACCCCAAGGAGATCGACATGAGCCATCCCATCGCGGACACCCTCGGCAACGCCATCGGTGCCATGCGCGCCGACAAGGACATGAAGCAGGTGCTCGACAAGCTCGGGCAACTGACCGACAAGCACATCGAAGACCTGGATGTCGCCGCGGCGCGCCAGCAACCGACCCCGGCGGACGCCGTCAAGGCGCTGCTGACGGAACAAGGCAAGTCCACCGATCCGACCTCGCTGGTGCCCGGGATCACCACGCAGGACATCGCGATTCCCAGGCCCGCCGGCTCGCTGTCGGCTCGCGTCTTCACGCCTGCTGGTGCTGGCCCGTTCCCGCTGATCGTCTACTTCCACGGCGGCGGCTGGGTCATCGCCGACAAGACGGTCTACGACGGCGGCGCGCGCGGGCTGTCCAAGGAGGCCAACGCGGTCGTCGTCTCGGTGGATTATCGGCAATCGCCGGAGCACAAGTTCCCTGCAGCCTGGGACGATGCCCTGGCCGCGTACCGCTGGGTCGCCGAGCAGGCCACGCAGCTCAACGGCGACCCGCGCCGCATTGCGCTCGCGGGCGAGAGCGCCGGCGGCAATCTGGCGCTGGCCACCGCCATCGCGGCCCGCGACGCCAACGTGGCGCAGCAGCCTTGCCACGTGCTGGCTGTCTATCCCGTCACGCAAACGAGCGTGAACACCGAGTCGTACATCGCCAACGCCATCGCCAAGCCGCTGAACCGCGCGATGATCGAGTGGTTCGTCGACAAGCTGATCAACTCGAAGGACGACCTGAAGGACACGCGCCTGCAGCTGATCGACGCGAACCTCACGGGCCTGCCGAGCGTGACGATCGTCAACGCCGACATCGACCCGCTGCGCAACGACGGCTCGAAGATGGAGGACGCGCTGCGCAAGGCACGCGTGCCAGTTGAACGCAAGAACTACGACGGCGTGACGCACGAGTTCTTCGGCATGGCCGCCGTCATCGAGAAGGCGCGCGAGGCGCAAGCGTGGGCGGGAGAAAGGCTTCTCGAGGCCTTCGCCTCCGCCTGATGCCTTGAGGCCAGCCCGTGCCTCGAGGGCTGGCTGGCCTGCAATGGATTGCGCGCTGAGCGACCGCGCGATGGATCGATAACTTCATACTCCGGGCAGCGAGGTCGGTTGTCGCTGCGTTGGCGAGATCATTTCGACGTCGCTTGCTCGTCAGAACCTGGACCCGCCTCCCAGAGCTCCCAGCCTTCGTGGATCACGAACCCGGCGATGACAAGGCCGATGACGAGATCAATGACGAGGTAGCCAGTGGCCGCAATCAGCGCTCCGGCTACAAGCACGCCAAGGTTGACCACGACATCAGCTCGTGTGTCGACCCATGTAGCCCGAAGGTGCACTTCGGAACTGTGCCGATACTTGCTCAAGAGGCACAGGACGGTGCCATTCGCCAAGAGCGACAGGCATGCAAAAGCGCTGATCCAAGGGCCGCTCGGCTCGTAGCCATTCAACCAGCGATCGGCCACTTCCGCGAAGACGCCGATGCCCAGCGCAATCAGCATGGCCCCATTCCATCGAGCCGCTGCAAGCTGTCGTCGCGCATTGCGCCCGATTGCGAGGTAGGCAATGGCATAACCAGACGCGTCAGCGAGCATGTCCAGCGCGTCCGCGAGCAAAGTCGTCGATCTGGCGAGACGCCAGCCGAACAAGCCGACGCCAAACATCACGATGTTCACGATCAGCGCCGTTGCGAGCGTGCGTCTGTCTGCCTTGTGTCTCGCAGCGATCGGTGCGTCAGCTCGCTCGTCGTTCATACCCAAGCTTAGTTGAAGGCCTGCTCGTCCGCCTGCCAGACGGCCGCTGAACGCAAGAGGTCCGCCGGGCTCGCAAGGTCAACGTGAGCCTAGAATGGTCGAAACAACCTTGTGTCGGGGCACCTCATGGGCGATCGGACAGACGGTCTTGGCGAGGCCGGTCTGCCGCCCGGCCCACCGTGCATCGTGGCGATCGGCGCTTCGGCCGGAGGCCTCGAAGCGCTGAAGGAATTCTTCGGCGCCGTGCAGAGCAGCGCCGAGTTCGCCTACGTCGTCGTGACGCACATGCAGCGCGATCAGTCCAGCCACATGGCCGAGTTGCTGACGCGCGCGGGAACACTCCGGGCCACCGAGGCCATCGACGGCGAAGAGGTGGTCGGCAACCGCATCTACGTCATTCCGCCCGGCGCGATGCTGGGGATCGAGGATGGCCGGCTCGTCGTGACGTATCTGGCCTCGCGCCCGCAGATGCCCAAGCCGATCGACCACTTCATGCAGGCGCTGGCGAGCGACGCCGGTGGACGCTCGATCGGCATCGTCCTCAGCGGCACCGACCATGACGGGACGATCGGATCACGCGCCATCAAGACCGCCGGCGGGTTCACCCTCGCCCAGGCGCCGGGCTCCGCGCAATACCCAGGCATGCCCGACAGCGTGATCGACGCGGGGGTCACCGACCTCGTGCTCGAGCCGCGACATATGCCCGCCGCGCTGCGCGACCGCCTGCAGCGCCTGGACGACGAAGCGGATTCCGGCGACGGCAACGACGATTTCGTGTCCGTCACCGACTCCGCCAATGGCCTGGACGAGGTGCTCAACGTCGTGCTCGACCGCACCGGCCACGACTTCCGCTGGTATCGGCCCGGCATGCTGCGCCGGCGGCTGCATCGCCGAATGTCGCAGCACCGGATCGCTGCGGTCGAGGACTACATCCGGATGCTGGAGCAATCGCGCGAGGAGGTCGAGGCGCTGAAGGACGAGTTCCTGATCGGCGTGACCGACTTCTTCCGCGACCCGGAGACGTGGCAACTGCTCGCTGAAGAGGTCGTCCCGCAACTCGTCGCCGGCCACCAAGCCGACGATGCACCGGTTCGCGTGTGGACGCCCGGCTGCGCGACCGGCGAGGAAACTTATTCGGTGGCGATGCTGCTGCTTGAACAGCTGCGCGTCGGCGAAAAGGGCCCGGCGGTGCAGGTCTTCGGAACGGACATCGACCAGGACGCGCTCGCGATCGCGCGCGCGGGCTCGTACCCGGAGAGCATCGTGACCAGCGTCTCGCCCGAACGCCTGGCGCGCTTCTTCAAGCGTCGCGGCGACCGCTACGTCGTCAGCAAGGAGCTGCGCGATGCCGTGATGTTCGCGCCGCAAGACCTGGTGCGCGACACGCCGTTCTCCCGGCTCGACATGGTGATCTGTCGCAACCTGTTGATCTACTTCGAGCCCGCGCTCCAGACGCGCGTGCTGCAGCTGTTCCATTTCGCGCTGCGGCCACGCGGCCTGCTCGTGCTGGGCAAGGCGGAGTCGGTCGGCACGAACTCGGGCTTGTTCGAGGCGCTATCGTCGTCGCGGCGCGTGTTCCGTCGCACCGGCGGCCGCACGCATCTGCCGCGCGATTTCGTCGGCAACGATGCCTTCGTGGCAAGCAGATGGGGCATGGCGCGTCGCGGATTCGAGCCCCGTGCCACGAACCTCGAGCGACTGCGCAAGCATCTCGGGGAGCGTGAGGTCACCGCTGCCGCGCTGGTTGATCGCGACGGGCGCGTGCTCTATTTCCACGGGCGAATCGGGCAATTCCTGGAACCTCAGGGCGAGGCGTCGCTCGACCTGACGACACTGGTGCGGGCAGAATTTCGCGCCACCATCCGACGCATGCTGCGTCAGGTAGGCACGAACGGGGAACGCGTTCTTCAACAGGGATCGCTGCTCGATGGTTCGGGCAGTGCCAGACCGATGACACTGGAGGTCGGTGGCCTTGCGGAATCCGAGGATGACGGATTGTTCGCCGTGCTGTTCGATCTTCTGGATGTCGCTGCCAATGACGGTGTCGCCAACGACCGACACTCCCCGCATCGACCGGCGAGTGAGCGCGAGATCGAAGACAACCGCCGCGAGCTTGCACTGGCGCTCGAGGAGGCCGAACGCAGCAACGACGACTTGCGACTCGCGAGCGAAGAGTCGCTGGCGCTGAACGAGGAACTTCAATCGAGTAACGAGGAACTCGAGAGCTCGAAGGAGGAACTCCAGTCTCTGAACGAGGAACTGGGCAGCGTCAACGCGCAGCTCGAAGAGAAGATGCGCGAGCTCGCGCGCAACCACGACGACCTCACCAACCTGCTTTCGAGCACGCACATCGCGACGATCCTGCTCGATGCCGACCTGCGCATCCGCAAGTTCACGCCGTCGGCGCGCGCCCTGTTCACGCTGCAGCCCGGCGACGAGGGCCGACTGCTGTCCGACATTTCCGCGCGAGCGCAGGACGCCTCGTTCGGCGCGGATCTGCAGCGCGTCCTGCAGACCTCGCAATCGACCGAGACGGAACTCCGCGCCCCGGACGGACGCACCTTGCTGCGGCGCGTCCAGCCTTTCCTCGGCGTCGACGTGAAGACGCACGGCGTTGTCATCACCTACATCGATGTATCGGAGTTGGCGAAGGCCGCACAGCAGGCGCGCCACCTGGCGGCGGCCCTGGATGATTCAAGCGACGCAGTCGTCACCTACAACCTGGACGGCACCATCGCTTCGTGGAACGAAGGTGCGGCGCGCGCGTATGGCTACGAGAAGGGGCGCGACGACGGTAGCAGCCTGTTCGCGCACATTCCCGCGATCAACTGTCGCAGGCGCGGTCGTTCCTGCGCGAAGTCGTCGACAGGCGCAGCGTGGGACCTCTGCCGGCGGAACGTCTCGGCAAGGATGGCCGTAGCCTGAAGGTCTCGGTGACCGCGACGACGCTTTGCGATGATCAGGGCGCGCCTTATGCGATCCTGGCGACAGAACGCGACATCACCGAGCAGTTGAAGGCGGCCAGCGAGGCCCGCTTCAGGCGGCTGGTGGACGACATCCCGGCGCTGCTTCGCGTCGAGGACGTCGCCTTCCGCACGGACTTCGTCAACCGCGCCTTCGTGCAATTCGTCGGGCGCGAGGCCAAGATGCTGCTGGGCCACGGCTGGCTCGAGTTCGTGCACCCGCTCGACCAGGCAGCCTGCGTCGCGGCGACTTCGGACGCCTTCTCCATCTCTAAGCGACTGGAGCTCGACTTCCGGTTGAGGCGCGCCGACGGTCAGTACCGCTGGATGCGAAGCGTCAGCGTCCCGCACCAGGACGTTGATGGCAGGCACTCGGGCTTCGTGACGTTGACCGTGGACGTCGAGGATCGCAAACGCGCCGAGGTGGCGCTGTTGGAGGCGGACCAACGCAAAGACGAGTATTTGGCGATGCTGGCCCATGAACTTCGCAATCCACTTGCCCCGATCCGCAATGCCGTTTCCATCCTCAGCGCGATTCCCGGAATGGAGGCGAACGCGGAATGGGCGACTGGCGTCATCGGTCGCCAGGTCAGTGCAATGTCGCGCCTGCTCGAAGACCTTCTGGATGTGTCGCGGCTTGCACGGGGCAAGGTCAAGCTCGCACTGGCGCCTCTCGACGTGAGCGCTTTGGTCGAGCGTGCGGTGGAAATCAGCCGTCCGGTGATCGACAGCAAGGCTCACACGCTGGAAGTGACGCTGCCTAGCGAACCCATCATGGTCGAAGGTGACCTGGTGCGGCTGGCGCAAGTGCTTTCCAACCTGCTGAACAACGCCGCGAAGTACACCGATCGCGGCGGTCGCATTGAAGTCCGGGTCTCGCGTGATGACGACCGAGTGGCACTGCGTGTGCGTGACAACGGCACGGGCATCTCTTCGGACATGCTGCAACGCGTCTTCGATGTCTTTGCGCAGGCGGATCGCACGCTCGATCGTTCGCACGGCGGCTTGGGACTGGGCCTGACGCTCGCGCGACAACTCGTGCAGGTTCATCACGGCAGCATCTCGGCCCACAGTGACGGATTGGGCAAGGGCAGCGAGTTCGTGGTGACGTTGCCCGCGCTGCGAATGACAAGCGCCGGCACGCCGAAGCCGATCGGTGCGCTTCGAGCTGCGGGTACGGGTGCGCAAAAGGTCATCATCGTCGACGACAACGAGGACGCTGGCGAGAGCCTGGCCATCATGTTGCAGACGCTGGGCCACGAGGTGCGCGTAGCGCAAGACGGGACGGCATGCCTTCAAATTGCCGAGGATTTCGCCGCTGACGCCTTCGTGCTCGACATCGGCCTGCCAGGCATGAATGGCTACGAGCTCGCCGCACGTCTACGCGCGCGCGCGGCCAGCGCGAACGCCACGCTCATCGCTCTGACCGGCTACGGACAGCCTGAAGACCTGGCGCGCGCAAAGGAGGCCGGCTTCGATCATCACCAGGTCAAGCCTGTCGCACCCGAGCAGTTGGAGGAGCGGATCGCTCAGGGGCGTGCGCCGTTCAAAGGCTGAGGCAAGGCCTTCGTAGTCTGGTCGTCATCGAAGGTCCCTCCGAGCTCATTTCCAAATAGTCGAACTCAGCGCGGCGATGGCGGCTATCAGTCTCAAACCTGACGCTTCGTATGGTTCGGACAAGGACTGCAAACGCTGCAAAGCCGACGGCGCACGCCGTATAGCAGAGGTCGGCATCTCAAGACGCAAACAGGTAGAGCTGGTTTGACCTTCTCAGTTTTTCGAGCCAATCATTCCTATAAAACGGCTCCGGTTGGGGTGGGTGGATGTTGCTGCTTGATCTCGTGAGGGGTCAAGTAGTTCAAGCTGCTATGGGGCCGAACGGCGTTGTAGTACCGCAGCCAAGCTCGATGACGATGGCCGCTTCGCGGCGGGACCGGAACCATTCGAGCGACATGCATTCGTCGCGGAGCTTGCCGTTGAAGCTTTCGTCGGCGCCGTTCTGCCACGGCTTGCCGGGGTCGCTCTTGGCCGTGGCGATACCGGACTAGGCGGTCCATTCGAGGATGGCCTGGCTGACGAATTCAGGCCCGTTGTCCGAGCGCGTGAACAGCGGCGCGCCATGCACGCTGATCTCTCCGGACGTCAAGGACAATTGCATCCTCTGATTCGAGTTTCGACGGCCGAGATTCACACATCTGGGGATGCAGTGCCTCCCTCAGTGGGGCGATCGGCTTCGGAAGCGGAGGCGTGATCGGAGTCCGATGCTTGGGCGCCTGTAGACGCCTCGGCCGCCCGCTGTTCTGCCTCCTTTGCCGCGACCTGGCGACGAACCTCGTCCGAGAAGATGATGACGTCCATCCTGCTCTGGGTTGTCACGAAGACCCAGTGCTTGCAGGACAGGTCGACAAACCGGAACAACTCCTCTGCAAATGGCTTCACGAGCTCGAGCTGCTCGATCTTGGGAAGTAGCGCGTAGTACGCGTTGAACATGAGCTCGCGGAGTTCGGGCAGTCCAATCGCTTCGGACTTTGCCAGTAGCAACACGACGGCGACGAACGCCTCGAACGTCCCCATCTCGACGAGGATGTCGGCATGATGGGCGTCCACGTCCTTGAACCGCGGCTCGCCCGACCATGTTGACGGCGGGCCCTCCAGAACAACGGACACCGCGCTGCCCAGTTCTCGCAGGCCGCGATCGATCACGTTGATAGACAACTTCTCGCCGTTGAGAACGGCCCACATCGGGGTTTCGAAGTACCACCTCGACCCAGGGTACCGCGCTTCAGCCACGTCGACGGCGTACTTACTGCCTGCCTCGCGCTGAGGAACTCGTCGTCCTATTTCGTACCCACGGTACTTCACCGTACGTCTGATGCCGTCGCCTTTGTCCTGGCTCAGCTGCGGTTCGAGCTCGAGCTCCAATTTGTGCGCGGAGTCATGACCGCTGCGAAGGACGAGGGCATCCTCAGAGATGTGCCCGGCGCTGTAGTCTCTCCGGTTCGCCACTGGACGGGGCCACACTGCTTCCCCGGCCGGGGCGACTACCGACTGCTCGCCTTCCATTTCGCAATCGCCGCGAGCGATGCCGAATCCGCCCCTGACTTCGACGTCAAACTCTTCTAGCGTCCCGCTAGATCGTCACCCTCGCAAAATGAAACTCCCTCTTCTTGGGTTCGCGCGTTCCGCCAATGTGAGCTCGAGCTCATCGAAGTGAACGATCTTTTTTACGTGGGGAGCCACTTGGCGAAGGCCCTCTCGGAACGTTCTGAAATGTTCGTCCGCCGAGATCAGCATGTCTGCGTAAAGCGAGTACACCGCGTGTAAGCTGTCGAAGAACAGGCCGCGCGAATGACGACCGCCAGACTGGAATCGCGCCATGTAGGCGATTTGATGTAAAGGTCCCTGCAAAATCAATTTTGGAAACTTCAGGAACAGGTGGTCGATGCGCTGTGCCACCGAACGAGCGCCTCTTGCAAGCCAAAATTTCTCGATCGTCGCCTGATCCAGGCATACGCCGATGCACAAGAACATTAGCGCCAGAAATGTGACGAGGCGTAGGTGTCGCACCGACTCTACGTCGTCCCTCACGCTCGGCGGAATGATGCGGTAGTGATCCAGAAGGGTCTGAACATTCACTTGCGTCGCAGCGATCCCTGGCGCGGTTGAAATGGCGATGCAATTTGACGCGGCAAATTCTTGAAAGAGCCTTCCCATATCTCGCAAGACTGTTGTTTGCCTTTGCAGCTGAAGGCGATCTAGAACTAGCGTCTTTTCCTTGATGGCGCAGATGTCACGCCAAGGCACGGCGAACAGGCCCTCAGAAATCAATGGACGCTGCTTCTCGACCAACGGGCAACCCGCTCCGATGTAGTTGACCAGCAACTCCTCAGGTGACGGCAGAAGATCCGATTCGCATAGGTGCTGAGCAAAGAACAGAAGCTTCTCTCGAGTCAGTTCGTTGCCAGTCAGTAGGAGCTCCCACAGAACGACCGGCGAGAGATACAGGCCTCGCCCTTTAAGGTTTTGAAGCGCCTTGGTCGCCACTGCGTCCTCGACGCCTTGTATGCCTGCAAAGGCGTTGAGAACCGAAGTCTCTAGATATATGCGCTGCAGACGATGCGCCTCGCCACCAGTAGAGGTCTGGTTCAAAGTCAAGCCTCAAAACTGGTTGGCTTCTCGGCCGAAGCTGATGTCGCACCAGCCCCGTTGACCGTCAGCCACCAGCGCTCGCGCGTCATGCGCATGTCCCATTGCTGAGCGCCTGATTCAACACGAATTTGACCTGTCATCGCCTTCCATCTTTATGTGAAGAGTGCGAGCGTCGACTTCGATCTTGAAGGCGATCCGCTTCCGCTCGATACCCTCTACCATACGGCGCGTGGCTACGTCACCGTTCACAAGAACCGTCCAGTACGCTGAATCGAACGAGTGCAGCGCGCTCCCGCTCGACTCTGAGATGGAGCGCCGCAACACTTCTTCGCCGGTGGGTTCATGGAAATAAGATACATCGAATGCGTTGTCGCTTACGCGCTTTGCTTCTATTCTGATCCGGTCGGTCTTCACTAGGTCTACTGAGGCACCGACCTCCATTGCCACCGGAAGACGTTCGACGCTCTCGATGTCCGACTCGACTTTCGCGTCATCGACAGCTTCAGGAACTCGTACACAGTCCTTGAACAGCGCATGCACTTCGTCTCGGGTACGAACAAGCAGGCTGGCTGCTAACGATAGGCATAGGCACGTATAGTTCTCCTCGACAGGTGTGGGGAGGCCTCGGCCGCGTCCGTCCCCTTCAGGCGTGCCCATGCGATAGAACGACATGGGAAACCCATGCACGTGGCTGGAGAGGAAAACATAGAGCCACCGAAATTCACTTGCCTCGATTCCCGCCTTCACGCCAATCTCCTCAAGCGCGAACATGAAAGGCGTTTGGCCATTCAGATATTTCTTCTGCTGGCCTAAGGGCAGGGATTGGAAGTGAGCGTTCGACCTAAGTCTGTCACGCAGCTCTTCCGCCTGGATCCGAAAGCCATCAACTTCTGTTTGGCCGCCCGGCCTCCCCTCGAAGAGCCTGATTCGCGCATTGCAGTCATGAAGATTGAGGATGTTCCATCGACATTCCCATTCGATGCGTGGACAGGGATCTACGCAGATGTAGAAAAAACAGAGTCTGATCTCTAGCATCGTGCGGACAATCACGGACGCCGATGCATAGTCCCAATGCTCGATCAACTTGCTGGACCACGGACTAAACGGTGCGAGGATTGCAAGACTTAGCCCCCTCGTGATCAGCGTCGTAAATAGCACTGAGGCATAGAAGTGCTGACTTGTCGGTGCCGGGATCCCGGCATAGCTTTTCGACACATGCATGCATTCGCGCACGACGTTGTCTAGCATGTCCACACGCTGCAAATAGTTCTCGGTCGGATCGTTACCGAGACTCGCAGCGTCCAGCACCGCGCTGTAGTCGAATGGTTCGCTTGTCATTCAATCCCTCGCGGTATTTCGTGCCCATACATTGAAGGCAATCGCCAGCGCCAGACGCCGTCAACCCCAAAGGCATTCCGACGGCAAAGCGTTTTGAAGTGTCGCAAATCTCGGGACGTTGCGCATCCTGATAGCCGACTCTAGGGGCCACGTAGCCCGACGGCTCCGGTGCCGGTCCGACTGCCATGCAAAGCAGAACTGAGGCAGCGGATGAACGTTGTGCCGTCGCTCCGTTCGGTCGCGGGAGCATAGGTCAACCGTAGTAGCGCACCATCTCCACGACGTTCGCATACGCACGAGACTTCTCGAAGGTGTGAGCAAAGATCGTCGTTTGGAGATCGCCTCCACCTACAGTGCAGCTGCGAAGAAACTCCTCGCTGACCTCAGCCTGTCCCGGCAAATAGAGCTGTCCTACCAGTCCGTCGATGTAGACGCGAACGCGCCGCATCATGGAAGACTTCCCGTTGCGTAGTGGCGGGCCCGGCTCGAACTCAAGTATTGGCGCGCGGTTGTGCGCGAAGCCCTTTGTAATTAGCTGATGCAGCACAAGCGGGTAGTCCCAGCATTGTCCTGGTGTCTTGGTCAATACACGCATGCGCAGGTCCTCGAGCAGCTCTGGCTCCAGTTCGACCAAGGCCATCTCTGGCCGACTGGATGCGGCGGCCCGCCATACCAAGCTCAAGAAGAAGAGCTGAATCGCTGATGGGGCGGCGAGCGTAGCCATACGAACGCCGGCAGTCCACCCCTGGTCGACTTCAGCATCCCAGCCAGACCAGATTAAGCGGTTCTTTCTCAGGGCCTCAATCCCTGCAGAGTCGATGTCAGAGAGGATTGCCTCGCCTTCGTCACTTACCAGCTGCTGGTCATACCAACTATCGGCTCTGCGCTTGATGGGTTTGCCGATCTCGGTCTCAAGCCGCTTCTCGCCCTTTGAATTGAGATGCGTCAACGCTCGAGGCAGCAGATGCGACTTTGCAAAGCGGCCCGGCACCCCAGTGAGCTTGCAGATCCCAAGAGTCGGCACAACTGGCCGATCCTTCTTCTTCACCGACGTCCTCCCTTACGATGCGTCCGCATCCCTCTCGCCTGACATGCTAGCGGCACTGCCAAAGGACGCGCTCGAACGGTACCGTCAGCCAAGGCGGGAATGCAGCGACAGCCACCGGCCCGCGCCACCTAGCTGTTGAGTCCCATGAAGTGATTGACAGCCGGAATCCGGATCATTGGTGGCTGGTGAGCAAGTGCCGAGTGTGGCCGATGCCAGTTGTAGTGATG
>OUNM011082480.1_pt1 | contig 41800 bp, 43 predicted proteins | sample 1769961 | NCBI WGS metagenome assembly OUNM01 (sample SAMEA3914820, study PRJEB12502) | metagenome | biome: forest; material: soil | place: USA | collected 2012-03-12 | depth 0.3 m | reverse complement strand
GCGGGGATCTTGTTGAAGAGATTGAGGATCCAGACCAGGCTCAGCAGGATCAGACCCACCACCACGTGACTGGCATGAAGGCCGACCAGAGAGTAGAAGGTGGTGCCAAACACGTTGGACTGAAGGGTCAGCCCCTCGTGGTAGATCAACTCATACCATTCCGTGCCGGTAAAATAGAGGAAGTAAGCTCCCATGAGCACCGTGATACCCCACCAGAGTTGGAAGCCGAATTTCTTGCCCTTGATGAGCATGTGCTCCGCAACCCAGATCGTAAACGAACTGCCAAACAGCGCGAAGCTGCCCAGCCAAGGGAACTTCGCCCAGGTCAGGATATCCGGCGCGTAGGGTGGGTTGAGGCTTTTCCCCTTATAGAAGATATAGGCCACGACGAAGATCGAAAACAGGGCCGACTCCGTGATGATCAGGCAGATCATCCCGGCTTTGCGGGTCGACGGCATCTTCCATTCGGAAGCGTCGGATGCGGTTAGTTCAGCGGTGCTCATTCAAATTTCCAATCGGGGTCTTCCGGGTGCTTCAGGTCCCACAGCGGACGGCGGCTGCGCACTTCGGGAATCTTTTCAAAGTTGTACTCGGCGGGTGGAGAAGTCGTGGCCCACTCGAGGGTCCAGGCGTCCCATGGATCGTCTCCTGCGTCCTTGCCGTAGAAGTAGGAGTAGATCAGGTTGCCGACGAAGAAGAGCACACCGGGAATCTGGAAAAATACGCCGATGGTCGAGAGTTGATTCCACACATCCCAACCGCGGTCGGCATCGTAGGTGTAGATGCGGCGAGGCATGCCGAGGAAACCGGAAATATGCTGCGGGAAGAAGGTGAGGTGGAAGCCAATGGTAAACAGCCAGAAGTGCCAGTGGCCCAAGCGGTTATCCAACATTTTGCCAATCGCCTTGGGGTACCAGTAGTAGATGCCCGCGAAGATCGTGTAGAGCAATCCGCCGATGAGCACGTAGTGGAAATGGGCCACCACGAAGTAGGAGTCGCTCAACTGCCAGTCAAACGGCGTGACCGCCAGCATGATGCCGGTGAGACCCGCGATGAGGAACTGGAAGAGGAAGGCGATACAGAAGAGCATCGGGAGCTCGAGGCGAATCTTGCCGCCGTACATCGTACCGAGCCAGTTGAAAATCTTGATGCCCGTGGGCACCGCGATGATCATGGTCGAGATGGCGAAGAAGGTGTTGCCCATCGAAGTCATGCCGACGGTGAACATGTGGTGAGCCCACACCCCAAGGCTGATGAACGCGATCATCAGCGTCGCCGCCACCATGATCGGATAGCCGAAGATGGGCTTGCGAGAAAAGACCGGGATGATCTCATTCGCAATGGCGAAGCCGGGCAGGATGAGGATGTACACCTCGGGGTGGCCGAAGATCCAGAAGAAGTGCTGCCACAGTACGGCGGAGCCGCCGGCCTGGGTATCGAAGAAGTGAGCGCCAAGAAACCGGTCCAGCACCAGCATGATCTGGCAGGCGGAGAGCGGAGGCATCGCGATGACGACGAGGAAGGCGACCACCACGTAAATCCAGACGAAGAGCGGCATCTTGCCGAGCGTCATGCCCTTGCAGCGCAGGCAGAAGGTCGTGACCAGGATGTTGATCGCGGTCGCGATACTGCCGATACCGCCCAGAGTCAGCGAGAGCGTCCAATAGTCCGTGCTATGGCCACGGGAGAAAGGACGCGCGGTGAGAGGCGAATAGGCAAACCAGCCCACGTCGGGAGCCGAACCAGCATTGTACAGACCGGGCGCGGTGAAGTAACTGGCGTAGAGGAAGAGACCGCTGAAGAAAAATACCCAGAAACCGAAGGCGTTCATGCGGGGATAGGCCATATCCCGCGCACCAATCATGATGGGCACCAAGTAGTTGGCAAAACCAAAGATGATCGGCATGCCCACCAGGAACACCATCGCAGTGCCGTGCATGGTGAAAAAGCGGTTGAAGACATCGGGCTCCACCAAGTGGGCGTTCGGGAAGAACAACTGGAGGCGCATGAAGGTCGCCATGATGCCGGCGACGACGAAGAACATCAGGCCCGAGCCGATATACATCAGGCCGAGCTTTTTATGGTCCACCGTGAAGACCATTTCCTGGATGTGGCGGGTCAGCGTACGCCCTTCCGACCCGAGTTTCGCGGGTTCCGGGGCTACGAAGCCATCATCCTCTGTGATAATGTTTGCCATGGTTATTTGAGAGTCTGGAGATAGGCCGTAATGGCCTTCACTTCCTTGTCGAGCAGCAGCATGTTGGGCATCAGGCAGCCGTCTTTCAGGTGCTGCGGGTCTTTAACCCAGTCGTAGATGTTTTTCTCCGTCAGCGGGGCGACGCCTGCGCCAATGGTCTGGCGCATCATCAGCTTGGTCAGATTGGGCCCGAAGAGGCCCTGGGCCACCGTGCCGTCGATGGTGTGGCAATTCACACAGGAATTGTTGAAGAAGAGGTCGTGGCCTTCCTTGGCCTCACCGGTGGTCGGCGCGACGACGGCGAGCTTTTGCTCGGCGACCCAGCGCTTGAAATCCTCCGGCGTGTGAACGATGACGCGGATCATCATGTTGGCGTGCTGCGTGCCGCAATACTCGGCGCAGTTGCCGAAGTAGACGCCCGTTTCGTAGGGCTCGAACCACATGTCGTTGTCCTTGTTGGGGATCACGTCGACCTTGCCCGCGAGCTGGGGCACCCAGAAGCTGTGAATCACGTCGGCGGATTGAAGGAGGATATGGGTGGGTTTGGCAAACTCGCCTTTGCGGCCGCTCACCGGGATGTGCATCTCGTTCGCCGTCACGATGCCTTCCACGTCGCCACCGTGATACCTGATCTCCCACCACCACTGGTGGCCCACCACGGTCACCTTGAGGGCACCCTCGGGCATTTGGCGGTCCTGAATCTCACCGATGGTGCGGCTGGTTACCAAAATGAGAACGACGGTGATGATGATCGGGATGACCGTCCAGGCGAGTTCGATATTGACGCTGCCGTAAATCTGCGGCGGCTCGCGGTCGTCATCGGTCTTCTTCTGGCGGAACTTCATGACCACGTAGATCAGAATGCCGGTGACGATCAGGAAGATGATGAAACAGATGATGGAGACCAGGATCGCCGACTCGTGAATCATTTCGGCCGGCTTGGAAAGCGGGTCGAACATGTTCGCGATGCGCCGCATGGGCTTATCGCCGTCGGGAATGGAGGTCTGCGCGTGAAGGCCCGCCGTCATCGCCACGAGGGCGAACGCCGCTTGCCAGAAAATAGTAAAAAGAGATGCCTTTGCTCTCACCGGTGTTGTCGTTAACGAACCTTTTCGATCAAGGAAACGTTTTTTTTAATACGCGGGGGTGAGATGGAAAGATTCTTTTGTTTTTTCACTATATTTTACGACTTTCGGCGCTGGCTTGAAAATTGCTTGTCCACAAAATCACTTTGCAGGGCACTGTTTTGTGCTTTGTTACCCGAGTTTTGCAAGGAATGTCTGAAAATAACGAACCCAATCTTCCAACGGAGCGCTCTCCGCTGACGAGAAGGAGCGCTTTGCGGCTCCTCGCCCTGACGGGCGCGGGTATTTTTGCGGGCACCAGCCAGGCTGGCGCATTTTTCGATTTTCTTTCCAGCGCCTCTGCCCCGCCCGAGACACTTCGCAGCCTGGGTATTCCCGCCGAGTGGTCGAGCCTGCTGGGCCCGCAGCTCCCCGGCTACGCCGCGTTTCTTCAGAAGATGAATCTGCACACCATCACCGTGCGCCAGATGATCGAGCCACACACCCACACGCATGGCCGGGTGCACAATACCCTCCCGCCGCGTGCCATGTGGGGCAATATCAAGTACACGCTGAAGATGGTCGACGCGCTTTCCAGCCGTCTGCATCTGCAAGTTAAGGACGCCATTTCCATCTACCGCTGCCCGGCCTACAACGCGACCTGCCCCGGCGCCAAAAGCAGCTCCTTCCACATGCGCAACAACGCCATCGACGTGGTCTATCCCTGCCCTCCCGGCAAGGTCGCCGCCATGGCCCGCGCCATGAGGGCCACCGGCCTCTACAAGGGCGGCGTGGGCCGCTATGCAAATTTCACCCACCTCGACACCCGCGGGAATAACGCGGATTGGCAGGGCTAGGCCGCCTTTCCGGGGCTCGCTGCCCCCTCTTCGCTCGGCGCAAACAATCCTTCCGCATCCAGCTTGCCTGTCAGGGTAATGGTAAAGGTGCTGCCGACCGCCTCCCGGCTTTCCACTTCGAGCGTCGCGCCAAGAAGATCACAGAGTTGCTTGGCCACAAAGAGCCCCATGCCCGCGCCGCCGTATTGCCGCGTGAGGTTCTGGTCGACCTGAAAAAACGAATCGAAGACCCGCGCTTGCTGGCAGAGCGGGATGCCGATGCCCTGGTCAGCCACGGAGACCTTAAACAGCAATTTTTCATCGGCCATCTCCGGCCAGGCCCGCAAGGTCACCGTGCCCGCATGGGAAAACTTGATCGCGTTTTCCAGCAGAATGCGGAGCGCTTCGTCCAGCCGGTGTGCATCCACCAGCGCCCGCTCGGGCAGATAATCTTCCAGAACCACATCGAGCTTGATGCTCTTGCGCCGCGCCACGTGAAAGAACTCGTCGCCCAGATGCCGCAGAAAGGACTTCACCTCAATCTCGACGATATCCCTTCGCACCGTCTTGGCCGTGAGCGCAGCGGCATTGATCAGCCGTTCGATCAAGGTGAGCAGGTCGGCCGCGCCCTGGCGGGCAAAAATCACATACTCGCGCCGCTTCACCGCGTCGGTCTCCTGGCTTAACAAGTCGATGAAGCCGGTCACCGCATTGAGCGGCGTGCGCATCTCGTGGCTCACCGTGGCCAGGAATTGCGTCTTGGCGGCCTCGGCCTCGGCGCGGGCCGCCAGAGTCTCGGCCAGCACCTGCTCCTCAAGCCTCCGCCGGCTGATATCCACCACCACGACCAGCCGGGTCTCGCTGCCCGCAAAGAGCATGGGATGGGAAATGATCTCCACCTCGGCGATGGCTCCATCCTTATGCAGATGACGCCAATGCCCAACGTAGGGGTACGGCTTGATCCGGGTGACATGAGCCAGCAGCTTCTCGAAATCTTCCGGCACATGAATCTGCGTGAGCTTCATGCCGAGAAACTCCTGCTGAGAAAATCCATAGGCCTCCACCGCGGCCTGGTTCACCGCCAGGAATTTCATTCCCTTAATATCATAGACAAAGAGCGGCAGCGGATTGCGCTGGAACAGTTGCTCGAAAGACCACCTCGCCTGCTCAAGCAGGGCCTGCGCCCGATCGCGGCTCTTAGCATAGTGCAACACCAGGAAAAAAATGATCAGGGCGCTGCCCGCCACAAAGGCCAGGCCCTTCATGTGTTGCCACTGGTTCACCAAGTCGGGATCTCCCCCGGCCACGGAAAGCGCAAACTGGTCCGAGGCGTAAATATAAATGCCCGAAAGGATAGCGTATAGCAGGGCGATGCGTGCCGCTGATCTCATAGGGAAGGCTTACGCTACCGGGCTTCCGCGAAAATGCAATGCAACGGGTAATTAAATTAATACATCAATTTGACAGGAAACTTAAAATACTTTAATAGTTTCCGTAGGTGCAAATCTCTTCTCCATCCGACGATCGCCAGCGCATTGTGCAGGTGGCGGAATCCATCTTCCTTAGAAAGGGTTTCAGCCGCGTGCTCATGGACGACCTAGCGACCGAGCTCGGCATGAGCAAAAAGACGCTCTACCGGCATTTCGAGAGCAAGGAGGAATTGCTGCGCGCGGTGCTGAAAAACCGCATCGCGCTGGGCGAAGTTGTGCTGCGCGAGATCGTGGCCACGAGGGAGCCCTTCCCCGCCAAGATGCGGAAACTCGTCCATTTCGTGCACGGGAAAATCTCGGAATCCGGCCCGATGTTCATGGAAGACATCCGCCGCTACGCGCCAGGGTGCTTTGAAATCATCGAGGAATTTCGGGCGCGGGCCATCCCGGTTTATTTTGGCGCAATCCTGGATGAAGGCATCGCGGAGGGCTACCTGCGGCCCGACCTGCACCGCGATTTGCTCATTCGCATGCTGGTCCTTTCCATCCAGGGCATCGTGCGGCCCGGGGTGGTCGAGCAACTCCACCTCCTGCCCACCGAAGCGCTCGATGGCATTCTTTCGATCATCTTTCGCGGCGCCTTCACCGCCGAAGGACGGCGCCTTCGTCCCTTTTCTCCCAAGCCATGAAAATCCTCCGCCCTTTGCTAATTATCGCCGTGCTGGCGGCCATCGCCGCTTTCGTGGTGCACACGCTCCACGAGCCGCCGCCGAAAGATCTTGGCTACTCCGGCTATGCGGAAGGCGAGCTGGTCTATGTCTCCTCGCCCATGAGCGGCGAACTCGAGACGCTCACCGTGCGCCGCGGCGACCAGGTCGCGAAGGACGCGCCGCTTTTTCAATTGGAGCACGCGCAGGAAACCGCCGCCCGCTCCGAGGCCGAGGAAACCCGCCGCGAAAGCCAGACCCGCCTCGACAAGACCAAGCTCGATTTCACCCGGGCCAAAGAGCTTCGCGACAAGCACGTCACCGCTCCGCAGGATTACGACACCGCCGAGCAGGCCTACCTCGCCGCCCAGCACAATGTCGCCACCCAGCAGCATGCCCTGGAACAGGCAGATTGGCGGCTTACCCAAAAGACCCAGACCGCACCCTCCGCCGGTCTCGTCTACGATACCTACTACCGCCCCGGCGAATGGGTGCCCGCCGGCACTCCCATCCTCTCGCTGCTCCCGCCGGAGTACATGAAGGTGCGTTTCTTTGTGCCCGAGAGTGACCTCGGGAAATTCCAGGCCGGGCGCGATTTGCAAGTGCACCTCGATGGCCTGCCCACCGCGCTGCCAGCCAAAGTGAGCTTTGTTTCGCCCAAGGCCGAGTACACTCTCCCCATTATCTACAGCCGGGAAAATCGCGGCAAACTCGTCTTCCTCGTCGAGGCCTCGCTGGCTCCCGAATACGCCCGCCAACTCCACCCCGGCGCGCCCGTCGAGGTGCGCCTGGCCGACGCTGCCAAGCCATGAGCGATCTCGCCATCGACGTCGAGGGCATCACCAAATCCTTCGGCGATAAGACTGTGGTGGACGGCCTCGCCATGCAGGTGAAGCGCGGCGAGATCTACGGCTTCCTCGGCCCCAATGGCAGCGGCAAGACCACCTTCCTCCGCATCCTCTGCGGCCTCCTCAAGCCCGACTCCGGCTCCGGCACCTGCCTCGGCTACGATGTCCTCTCGCAGAGCGACGACATCAAGCGTCACGTGGGCTACATGACCCAGCGCTTCAGCCTCTACGAGGATCTCTCCATCGCGGAAAACCTCCGCTTCGTTGCCGACCTCTACGAGATCAAGCACGCGGCCGACAAGGTGAAGCAAATGCTCGCCACGCTTGGGCTGGAGGGCCGTGGCGCCCAGCTCGCCGGCACACTCTCCGGCGGTTGGAAGCAGCGTCTCGCGCTGGCCGCCTGTCTCATTCACGAACCGGAATTGCTGCTGCTCGACGAGCCTACCGCCGGGGTGGACCCCAAGGCCCGCCGCGATTTCTGGGAGGAAATCCACCGCCTTGCCGCCGAGGGCCTCACCGTGCTCGTCACCACGCACTATATGGACGAGGCCGAGCGCTGCCACCGCCTCGCCTACATCGCCTATGGCAAGCTCCTGGCCCATGGCCCGCTGAAGGACGTCCTCGCCTCCGCTCGCCTCACCACCTGGGAAGTCTCAGGTCCCGACCTCCGCACCGTCTCGGCCGAGATCCGCGATGTCCCCGGCGTCGAGCAGGTCACCGCCTTTGGCAACAAGCTCCATGTGAGCAGCCGCGACGAGGCGGCCTTGGAAAAGGCCATCGCGCCGTTTCACAAAGGCGACCTGCGCTGGCAGAAGATCGAGCCCGGCTTGGAAGATGCCTTCATCGGCCTCATGCAAACCTCGGAGGACAATTTCCGATGATCCCGCTCTCCTTCAATCTCGCGCGCTTCGCCGCCATCATTCGCAAGGAGTTCATCCAGATGCGGCGCGACCGGCTCACCTTTGCCATGATGTTTGGCATCCCCATCATCCAACTCATCCTCTTCGGCTACGCGATCAATACCGACCCGAAGAATCTCCCCGTCGCCGTGCTCGCCGCCGACAACAGCCCCTTTGCCCGCGACTTCGTTCACGCCATGGAAAACAGCGGCTACTTTCGCGTCACCGAGACTGTGAAGACCGAGGAGGCGGGCCGCCGCCTGCTGGCCCGCGGCGACGTGCAATTCGTCGTCAGCCTCCCCACCGATTTCTCCAAGCGCCTCGTGCGCGGCGAAAAGCCTCCCCTCCTCGTCGAGGCCGATGCCACCGACCCCTCCGCCGTGTCGTCCGCCGTGCAAGTGATCAACGAAATCTCCCGCAATGTCTTCGACCGCGATCTTGCCGGCCCGCTCCATGGCATGGTCGCCACCGCCCCGGCCGCCGAACTCCGCATCCATCTCGCCTACAACCCCGACCGCATCACCCAGTACAACATCGTCCCCGGCCTCATGGGCGTGGTCCTTACCATGACCATGGTCATCATCACCGCCCTCGCCGTCACCCGCGAACGCGAGCGGGGCACCATGGAATCGCTCCTCGCCACCCCCGCCCTCCCGCTCGAGGTCATGACCGGCAAGATTATCCCCTACATCGTCGTCGGCTACGTCCAGGTCACCGTCATCCTGCTCGCCGCCAAGCTCCTCTTCCACGTCCCCATGGTCGGCAGCCTGCTCCTCCTCTACCTCGGCGCCCTCTGTTTCATCGCGGCAACACTAGCCGTCGGCATCACCATCTCAACGCTCGCCACCAACCAGCTCCAGGCCATGCAAATGTCCTTTTTCTTCTTCCTCCCCAGCCTCCTCCTCTCCGGCTTCATGTTCCCCTTCCGCGGCATGCCCGACTGGGCCCAAACCATCGGCAGCCTCCTCCCCCTCACCCACTTCCTCCGCGTCCTCAGAGGCATCCTCTTAAAAGGAAACGCCTTCCCCGACGTCTGGCCCGACCTCTGGCCGATTTTAGTATTTGGCGTCGTGGTGATGCTCTTTGGAGCGCTGCGGTATCGGCGAACCCTTGACTAACCCAACCCCCAAGCCTCGCTAAGTATCTAATGGTAACCGGGAAGAAAATGGCCGTAACAACGAAGAAGATAGATTGGAGAATACTGGCAGGCTGCGGCCTGGTCCTATTGATTGTTGCCCACGGCTTGGCGGTTTGGGGCGGCCTCCAGTTGAGTAGCCAAATTGGCGGTTGGTTGCCGTGGATCGCCGGCGGCGCTTTGCTAATTGTCGGCCTCAAGCTTATGGTGGTGGCTTTGGGTCTCCACCATGGAATTCGTCGCTTTCACGGCAAAAACCATGACCTTTCTCAGCCCTCTGAAGAAACCGAACGCGGACCACACGATGGCCACCTCGTAAATCTCGGCCACGGCTTTGTCGAGATCACCATCTTTGGAACCGATGCGCCGCCGCGCTTCCGTCTCTACTTCTACAACCAGCGCAAGCAGGCCCGTTCCGTACCCGCGCGCGCCATCGTAAAAATTGAAGCCGTGCGACCGGACGGCGCACGCCAGACTTTCGCCTTCTCCGCGAATGGTGAATACCTCGAATCCACGGATGAAGTTCCGATACCCCACAAGTTCATGGCCATCGTTCAAGTATCGCACGGCAGTCACCAGCATCCTCCCCACACTGTCCAATTTTAGGAACACCCAGCCCGCTCACGTCAGATACAAGCCTCACCCTATCACCCGCAAATACCGACACTTCGGAAACCCCGAACACCCATAAAACTGCCCGCCCTGATTCGCCCCCTTCTTGGCCGTTCGTAAAACCAGCGCCGCCCCACACTTGGGGCACGCGTCTCCGCCATGGCGCTCCTTCAGGCCTTCCACATGCGTCTTGCGGGTGGCGACTGGCATGAGCTTCGCCCGCTGGAGATGAAGCAGAATGCCATCCACCTCTGACGCGCTCAGCACTTCCTTTGTGAAGGACTGAATATAGCGGCAGATTCCGCGCACCAGCACATTGGCCGGCATCGGAGTCTTAAACTCACAGTCGCCAATAAAGAAAACGACCGAGTGAAAGATCTCGGGAGGCTTGCCCAGGTGCTCCGCCAGCGCCTGCGTGTGCCGGTAATTCTGATGCAGGGGATTTTGAAAAGGATACTTCTTCCCGTAGATGCACTGCGTCCATTTCGGCGCCTTTTCGTCCCCAAAGATCCAGCCATCCATATTCTTCGTTTCCACCACGAAGACGCCGAAGGCCGAGACCAGTACATGGTCGATTTACGTGGTTCCACCCTTGGCCGGGATGATCACATCATGGAGCCGCCGATAGACCTGCCCATCCAGCCCGCTCCACATCCCAAACTGCGCGGCCTTCTCCCCAATCCAGCCTTTGAAGATTTTGAACACGGATAGGTATTATGAGTTTTGGGATTGGAGAGCGATAGGCTCCATCGTAGAGTTACCTCTACCCCTAGCCGCCTGTGAAGCCAATCCCTTCTCTGGATCCAATCCAAAATAGGGGTATATCCGAAATGCTAGTATCACCGATTTGAAGAAAATTTATGAGCAAAAGCACGAAAGAAGAGTTGTCCCCCAAACAGCACGAGGAGCTTCTCAAGACTTTGAAAGCCCGCTTTGAGAAAAACACGAACCGCCACGAGGGGCTTGCCTGGGCCAAGGTACAGACCAGGCTGGAAGCCAACCCCGGAAAACTATGGTCGCTCGCGCAGATGGAAGAGACGGGCGGCGAACCCGACGTGGTGGCATTCGACAAGAAGACCGGCGAAGTCACCTTCTTCGATTGCTCGCCGGAAACTCCCAAGGACCGCCGCAGCCTTTGCTACGACGACGAGGCCCTCGCGGCCCGAAAAGAGCACAAGCCGCAGGGCAGCGCGGTGGGAACGGCCATCGCCATGGGGGCCGAACTTCTGACGGTGGAGCAATATCACGAGCTCCAGAAATTCGGCCCGTTCGACACCAAGACATCGAGCTGGGTGAAAACTCCACCCGCGATCCGCGACCTCGATGGCGCGCTCTTTGGTGATTTCCGCTACGGGCAGGTCTTCATCTATCACAATGGCGCGTCCTCTTACTATGGCGCCAGAGCGTTTCGGGCATCGCTCAGGGTATAGGTTTTTTTTTCAAGGGAAACCGCCCTGAGTTAAGGTAGCGCTGATTAATCGGCACCGCGCCTGCCCAAGCGCGTCGGGGCGGCCATTTGGTAGCGGCGCTTGACCTCAAGCGCCAGCAAGTTCGGCTCTCCTCACCTCATCGGCTGGACATCCTTGCCTTCTCTCGCTTTTATCAGCGCCTTCTTAAGCGAATTTCACGAGCCCGGTCGCTGAGCGACCCAGCCGCTTTCCCCCCAGGTTAAATGTATTGACTTTTCCCGCACTCTCGATAGCCTGAAGCTGATGAAGGAAAGTGTGGCTGATTCCCGGAATACGCTCCTTGCGTGGCTGGTGCTGCCTCGGAAAAACCATGCCCCGCATGGGAAAGACAGCGACCTGCATATGCTTGCAGACGCAAAAGACCCATTTTCCCAAACTTCTTTTTTTGGAAAAGGGTTCCAAACCGGCCGGAAAATCGCCGCCCGCCGCCCTTCACAAGGCCAACTGGCTTACATTGCCAGCCCGGCCCGAATCCTCGCCCTACTTCTCCACCACTCCGCCCATAATCGACTTCGTCAGCTCCCGAAACGCCAGGTCCGCCTGCTCTCCGCTGATATTCGTCATCAACACCAGCGCCAGATCCTGCTCCGGCAGGGCGACCATCCAGGCGAGGTTCATCCCGTTGGATCCACCGTGAAAGAGGAAGGTTTTGTCCGACCAGGGATACACGACCGTCCCCCAGCCCATCGCATATTGGCCCAGTTTCGGCGTGCCGGGACTTTCCTTCATGCCGGGAGGCGTGCCAATGATCGGCGCGTGGATTTTTTTGAGCGTCTCCGCGCTCACCAGGTTTGGGGGCCGCTTTCCCTCGGCCACATTCCAGGCAACCCATTTGGCAAAATCCCGTGGCGTCATATGCGCATTGCCGGCCGGCCCCATCACGGCGGGGACATCCGCGCTCGGCCCGCCGAGCATGGTGTAGATCTTGCCGTCGTCCTCCTTGAGATGCGGCACCGCCGCATCCGCCACGCCAATGCTGCATTGCGGCCCCAGCCCGGCAGATTGCAGCCCCATGGGCGTAAAAATCCGCTCATGGATGAGTTCCTCCCAGGATTTCCCGGCCGCCCGCTCGATCATGCTGCCCGCCACGGCATAGCCCAGGTTGGAATAGACGAATTTCTCCCCCGGCTTCCCCGCCGGAGGCAATTTCCAGGCCTGCTCGATCAGCCACATCCGCTGGTCCGGCAGCGGTTTCATCTCCTTCACCGCGTCAAAATACAGCTTGAAGAGCTCGTCGGTATCTCCAGTCATCCCGCTGGAATGCGAGAGCAACTGCTGCAGCGTCGCCTTGCGCAGCGCCTCCGGGATCTTGTCCTTCCACTCGGGATAGGCCTCCTCCAGCGTGAGGTCCCAGCGCAGCTTCCCCTCCTCCACCAGCATGGCTGCGAGCAGCGCGGTGAAGGACTTTGTATCCGAGCCAAGGTGGAACTTGTCATCCAACGTCGCGGCCACCTTTCCATCCTGCACCCGGGTGCCGGCCACGCCTTCCGCCACGATCTTCCCATCCTTCATCAGCACCGCCGCCACCGCCGGCAAGCCATACTGCTTCCGCACTCCGTCCAGCAGTGGGCTAAGATTCTCCACCGCACCACATGTCATCGCTACCGTCCCAAAGCAAAGAACCCAGAGAAGCTTCATGGCGGAAAAGCTAACTATCTCCCGCCCGCAGCCCAACCAAAATCCGCCGTCTCTTCCCGCTTGACCATCCGCCCATCGGCCCGATGCTCAAGGCACCTCAATGAAGACGCCCGCGATCCTCGCCGCCGTGGCTGCCGCCATGGCTCTTGCCGCCACAGCGGCTCTTCCCGCGGAGCCCGCCATCGACGATATCGCAATCCCGCTGAAGGAAGCCCCGCCCGCAGTCGTCGATTCCACTCTGCACTGGCTGCTCGGCGGTATTGTCCCGGACAAGGACTCGAAATCGCCGCCCAAGGCGGTGATCAAGGACGGTCAAGCCATCCTCTACGGCGATCTCTTCAAGACCCACGACATCTACGCCCTTGTCCAAATCCCCGGGCCTCCCGTGGAAAAAGGAAGTGCGCCGCAGGGCTGCGCCGCGCTCGCTCAGTGGCAGGATGGCGCATGGCAACTCCGCGGCCTCTGGAAGATCCCCGTCACCTGGCGTCCCGAGGGCTGGCAATCCACCGACGCCGACCCGCTGCCCGACATACCCGCCACCCAGGCCTTTACCCTCGAGGATCTCAACGGCGACGGCGTACCCGAGGTCATCATCGCCGGTGCGGTCGCCGAGTACTATCAGGACCTCTACCTCCTGCGCTTCTCCGCCCAGGACAAGACCCTGCACCTCCTTGCTACGACGCGCGACCTGCCCGTCAAAACCGGCCGCTACCTCGTCCTCTATGACAAATCCCCCGGCCATCCCATCTGGGGCGTTTGGAAGTACTATCAATGGTCCGGCGACACACTCACTCCCGTCGCCTTCTGGCACGATCAGGTGCCCTTCGACGGCGTCGGCGACACGTTCCTCGAGGCCACCGTCTTCGATAAAACCGGCCAGGCCAAAAAATACCACATCGTCCAAACCAAGGAGACAAAGCAGGAGAATACCTACACCATCGCCCTCGACGGCCAGCCCTACGCCACCATCACATTCCACTGGCGCATGTCCCCCGACGACGACTCCAACACCATCCCGAGCTACGCCAATGTCGAGCGCGCCTACCTCTACCGCAAGCTCACCGGCCTCGCGCTCGCTACTTATCCTTCAGCCGAGGACGAAGCCTTCCCGGTACTCTTCGAGAAAAATGGCGCCGTTCGGGTAAGCGGAACACCGCAAGCCGTCAAGACGCTCTCTTTCCCTTCCAAATAGGCCAGCCAAGGCATCTCAAGCCAGCGCCATCCTAAGCAAAAACGACGACACGTTCCACCCCGAGTGGCACAAGACCGGCCACAAGAGACTGCCCGATCTCGTGCGGGCCAAAGCCGCCACCGAGGCAAAGCCAAAGGTCAACCCAAACGCCAAGGCAGAGAAATGCAGCCCTTGCGAGACACCCACCGAATGGGCCAGGCCAAAGAATACCGAAGTCACCAAAGCCGCCCACCCGTAACGAAGCCGCCCGCTCATAGGAGACTCTCCAAAGGCCCTCTCCAGCCACGCCAGCGCAATTCCCCGCACCGCCAGTTCCTCATCCAGGCTCGGCATTAGCGCCTCAAAGAGCAGCGTCTCGCCCGAAAAGGGCAACGCCGAACTGCAAAAACCCTGCACCGCACCCGTCGCCGTGCACACCAGGAAGCAGGCCACCGACACTCCGACCGACCCCGGCGCCTGCTTCCAGCGCAACCCCACATTCTGCCGCAGCCACGGCGAACCGGCCAGCAGTGCGCCGCAAAAGGCCAGGCTGGTGAACTTTCCACCCCAGTTCCAATACGTGCCAGGAATGTGAAGATTTCTTCCCAGATTGATCAGGAGGAAATCCACCAATAAAAATCCCAGGGCCAGCGCCAGGAATCCCCTTTGCGAATGGCCGCGACCTCCAGGGTTCATGCGCCCTATCACTAGTAGATCGCCAGCCAAAGTCATGAGAAAGTTGAGGGGACCGCTGGCAGGTCCCCCTCAACTCCTCCGCCCATCGCCAACTTGCCCTCCCGGCCGCTGATGACGCCGAAAGCGTCCTGCCATTTTTCGAGAAAGAAAATCCCAATGACCATCGCCCGTGTGACGCCATCGCCGCTCAAACTAACCCCGCCCGATTCTCTGCCCGCACCGCCGACGAGGCCGCGGCCACCTGGCATGTCCCCCGCCACGCCAAGGGTGCCGAGGACTACGCCGCCATGGCCAGAGCCGCGAAATAGATCACTACGAATCTTAGGGACACTACCCGCCACTCAGGGTAGTGATTACACCTGAGAACCATCCAGCCCGCGATTCCCAGATGGCGGTCGTGAACCGGTTGCCGAAATAAAACCTCATGAAATTTCCAATCTTTCTGCGTTCAAGACTTTTTGGATTCCTTCTCGTCGGAGTCTGTGGCGCGGATCTCTTTGCCACCACCGGCTGCGTGGTTTATCCCAACGGCCAGGTCGGTGTCGCCCCCGTGGTGGTTGAGCCGGTTGGACCGCCCGTCGTATCGGTCGGCTACTATGGCACTCCCGCCGGCTATTACTATGGAGGCAATCCGGTCTACATCTACAATGGCCGCAGTTGCTACTATAGCGGTGGGCGGCGCTACTGGTATGGTGGCGGAGGTTACTATGGAGGCACTCGCTACTACGGTGGCGGATATTATCGCGGCGGTGGCTACTATCGCGGTGGCGGAGCCTATTATCGAGGCGGTTACTACCGGGGCGGCGGTCGCTACTACCGGTAGTTGATTGCCTGCGGCAATCTTGTTAAGTTCCGGGCCAGGCTTCGTCGCTCCCTCAAAACCACTTCGCCAGATACTCCCGTAGCGCTGCCGGGTCCGGGGTCCCGCTGCGAAAAGCCACAATCCCATCCGGCCGCACCAGATAACAGGAGCCTTCGCGCGCCGCATAGGCTTCATAGGCCTCTTCATGGGCATCGACGACCACTCCCTTTTTGGGGATGCCCTGCCGGACGATGCGGATCGTCGAGTACAGGGGCGATTCCGCGTAGCCGTGATCTTCCTTCTCAGAAAACACCAGCAACTGATGCCGCCGATCTCCCGCCCATAATGAGAAAAGCCGCTGATGCTCCGTCTCGTCACCTATGATCAGCCCTTCCGCATCCGGCGCGCGTTCGCCCGCCCGCGGGCCCCGGCTCATCCAGCTCACATGTGACTCCTCGACGGCAGGACTATCCGGATATCCCACCGTGAGCATGCTCACCGCGCTCGGCATATTCTTATTGAGCCCCAGCATCCCCACGAGGTGCACCACGTGGGTCCGCAAATTCGTGGCTATGGGGTTGCGCATATTGGCCATCTTGGTCGCGGGCCCCACCGCGCTGAGCAACTTTTTGGCGTTCGCATGGCGCTCGGCATTGAAGCTCTCCAGCAGCGCCGGCTTCGCCTCGCCCTTTAGCACCATCGCCAATTTCCACGCCAGGTTCAGCGCATCCTGGATGCCCGTATTCATCCCCTGCCCGCCCACCGGACTGTGCACGTGTGCCGCGTCCCCGGCCAAAAACACGCGCCCCTTGTTCATGGTCGGCGCCATGCGCGTATTAATGCCAAACGGGCTGATCCACACGCAATCATGCAGCGTTACCGCCTTGCCAACGCGCTCACTCAGGATCGTCTGCACGTCCCCCAGCGTCAGCTTGGCCGCCTCGTCCACCGTGAGCTTGTGATGACTTACGATGACCCGCCAACGCCCGTCATTCATCGCTGCGATAAAGGCAATCCCGTGCGAGCTCAGGTAGGCCACGGCCTCGCCGGGATCCTTGTCCCAGTTGATCTTCACATCCACCGTGATCCAGGTCGTCTCCAGTGTCTCGCCATCCAACGTTAGCCCCAGTGATGACCGCACCGCACTGCGAGCGCCATCCGCCCCCAGCACATACGCATAATCTTCCGAGCTCTCCGTGCCATCCACGCCGCGAATCTTCGCCGTCACCTTCTCTCCATCGTCCGTCAGGCTGATCAGCTCCACGCCGCGCTCGATTTCCACGCCCGCTTTCTTGAGCTGTTCCGTCAGCAATCGCTCCGTCTCAAATTGCTCCAGCCCCAACATGAATGGAAACCGCGTCGGCAAATGTTCCAGCGTCACCCGGGTCATCAACTGATCGTTCTCCCCGTAAACCGCCACGCCAAAGACCCTCACACCTGCGGCCAGAAAAGCATCCGAGAATCCCAGCCGCTCAAAATGTTCCATCGTGCGCGCATGCACAATTGCCGCCCGGGATTGATTGATCGGCGCCGCCAGCCGATCGATAATTCGAACCTTTACCCCCGCTAAAGCCAGCCCTACCGCTCCCGCCAGGCCCACCGGGCCCGCGCCGACCACCAAGACGCTTTCGTTCATGCCCCCAACGAATCAAATGCCTCTCACGCTGGCAATCGAAATGGAGTCGGCTCTCTTGCTCAGGAACAGAGATCACCGATGGCCTCCTTGCATTTCGACAAATTCGTTACACTCTCCTAATTGTTCGCCTCTGGCACAACCAATCGACTTCACCCATGAAAGCCCCCCTCACCCTTCTCCTCCTTGCCTTCACCTCTGCCTTCGCCTTGGCCGGCGAGGTCCAGCCATGGCCCATGCCGCCCATGGCTTTCTTTCTGGAGCGCATGCCTTCTCCTCCTGCAACCGGAAGCGCCATGGACGTGGCAGATTTGGACTACATCCTTATTGTCCAGGCCGCCGCCACGCCGGAACAGATCGCCCATGCCCAAAAGTCCGTTGGTTTCGATATCTTCACTTTCTCGGAGGTTCTCGGCCCAAATTTTACGGTGGCCAACTATCCCCAAACCGCCGCCTTCTTTAAGCGCATGGAAGTCACCGCCAACAATGTGAAAAACCCGATCAAGGACCACTATGGCCGCCTGCGCCCCTACGAAGCTCACAAGGATGTGGTGAAGACCCTCGTCACCGTCGAGCCCAACTTCTCCTTCCCCAGCGGCCATGCCACCCGTTCCTGGCTCTACGCCCTCGTCCTCGGGCAACTCGATCCCGCGAGTCGCCTTTCCTTCCTCCGCTGCGCCGATCAGGTTGGCGCCGACCGCATCATTGGCGGCATGCACTACCAAACCGACGTGCTCGCGGCCCATGCTCTCGCCCAGCTCCTTTTCGACGCGCTCCAGAAAGATCCCACTTTCATTCAGGATCTCGACACCCTCCGCGCCGCCGAGTGGAAATCACCTCCGGCAAAGTGAAATCCCTGCTGGTATTCGATCAAATCGAATAGCATTCCGCCATTCAGCCGGAGCGCCAGCCTGATTCGCCAGCCGGCCCCGAAAACTTCGGGGCCGTCACCTTATTAGGATTCCCCCGCCGGCCGGATGTTTTGATTAAACCGAAACACATTCTCCGGATCGTACTCCTGCTTGATCCGCGCCAGGCGCTCATAGTTCGCCCCATAGGCCGCCACCACGCGATCACCCTCCTCCTCGGTCAGGAAGTTCACATAAGCCCCCTCCGAGGCATACGGCGCCGAGGCCGCGAAAAACGCCCGCGCCCAGGCCATGCCGGCCGCATCCTCCGACGCGTCATCCCAGCGCCCGTGCACATTCAGCACAAACTTCGCATCGCGATGCCGATAGGCCGTGGCCTCCGGCGCCACTCGGTTCGCCGCGCCTGCCACCTGCCCGATGAAGATCTCGCACTGCGGCGAGGGCAGCTTCCCCGCATACTCGATCAGCGTATCCAGCACCTCATCATTCAGCACCGTTAGGTTGTGCGATTTCCAGTAGTTTCGCGCCCCGGGGCCCAACAGCGGATCAAACGCCTGCTGCCATGCCTTATAGGGCATCACGCCGATATGCGTTCCATGTGGGGTGCCAAATCCCAAGAGTGACTCCGCGAGTTTCTGCCCCTTCACCACGTCGCCCACATGGAACACCACCAGGATCGCCACCTCCTTCCCATGCACCGCTTCCGGCAGGAATGGCAGCGGCGGCGCCTTGCGTAACAAACCCCATACATTCAACTCCTCCGGCGCCGTCTTCACAAACTCGCGATACCGCGTCAGCACCTCCTTCGCCTGGTCAAACGGAAACACAATAAGCCCCGCCACGATTTCCGGTCCCACTTTGTGCAGCTGGAACTCAAACTCCGTCACCACCGCGAAGTTCCCCCCGCCGCCGCGTAGCGCCCAGAAGAGATCCTCGTTCTCCGTGGCGCTCGCTCTTAGCATCAGGCCTTCCGCCGTCACTACTTCCGCCGAGATCAGGTTGTCGATGGTCAGGCCGTGCTTGCGCGTTAGCCAGCCGAAGCCACCGCCCAGCGTCAGCCCCGCGATGCCCGTGGTGGAATTAATCCCCACCGGCGTCGCCAACCCATGCGCCTGTGTCGCTTCGTCCAGATCCGCCAGCGTCGCGCCTGGCTCCACATACGCCCGACGGGCCTCGGCATCCACCCGCACCTTCCGCATCAACGAGAAGTCCAGCAGCACGCCGCCTTCGCATAACGCTTTGCCCGCGATATTATGCCCACCCCCGCGAATCGACAATTCCAGCCCCTGCGCCCGCGCAAAGGCCAGCACCGGCGGCACATCATTCGGCTCTGCGCACCGCACGATCAGCGCCGGGCGCCGGTCGATCATCACATTCCAGATCTTGCGCACTTCGTCGTAGACCTCGTCGCGCGGGCGGATGATCTGGCCCTTCACCTCCCGGCGAAGCTGCTCAATCGCCGCCGTCGAGAGGGGAGAGTTCAGGTGACTTTTAGCGCCGGCCTGCGCCGGAGTTTCGTGGGGTGTTGTCGTATTCATTTTCTTCTCTTTTGGTTGTTGGTGTAAATTAGATACCGACTAGTTAGTATGTTTTGAGGCACAAAAAGAAGCGTTCATGCCGCCGCCGAAATTTGCCCGGCCAAGCCCAGCCGAAAGTTCCGAATTGCCCGCGGGACGCGCTCGGGCTCGCGGTGGGCCTTGGCCAGGATGATCGTGCCCTCGAGCAGGCCCAGCAGGGAATCGGCCAGTTCCCCGGCTGATTGCTTGCCTGGCAATTCCTCGGCTACCGGCTTCAATTTCTCCGCAAAATCATTCGCCACCAGCTGGAACATTCCCGCGATCGCCTTTTGCATCCGGGGATTCGTATCCGCCAGCTCCATCGCGAACGAGCCCAGCAAACAGCCCCCGCTCCACAACTCCGGCGAGCATTTTTCCATGTGCTTTAAGAAGGCCAGAGCCTTTTCCACTGCGTCCGTCATCTTCGCATAGGCCCCGTCGGCCAGCAATTGCCCGCTCCGCTGCAAAGCGGCATCCAGCACGGCCAGGCCCAGGTCCTCCTTGGTCTTGAAGAAGTAGTAAAAGCTCCCCTTGGTCAACTCGGCCTTCTCGCAGATCGCGTCGACCGTGGTCCCGGTATAGCCCTGCGAGAGAAATAACGCCTTCGCCGCCGACAGGATCCGCTCTTTGGTTTGCTTGGCCATGTGCCCCGAAATAAATACCGACCAGTTGGTATAGTCAAGCAGGTTTTTCCAGACCCATCTTTCACCCTCTGAATTTTCTATCGTCTCCCCCCGGAGTCTGGCACTCTCTGGAATGGCCAAACCTAATTACCAAGGCGAGAAGCGCAGAAAAGACCTCGCCAAGCTGGCGAAGAAAAAAGAAAAACTCGCCAAGAAGCTGGAGAAAAAGCACGCCGGACCCGAAGCGACGGATTCCACCGAACAGGCGTCCGAGTAGTTAGTCTGTTATCGAAAAAGCGGGGCGCTCCTGATCTCCGCCTCAAGGTGCTTTATAGCGAGTCCAGCACATCCTGCTTGTCCACTCCTTTGTGGGTGGCAACCAATCGTAGAATGCTGTTGAGGGTGCCAATACGAAGAAACGCATGGTCAGGAACCGGAATACGCTGAGGTGAAGGATGATCAGTCTGCAGGATGATATGACTGCCTTCCTGATGAACCTGCCGGTAGCCCCAAAGGGCCTTGACGAACTCTCGCCCCGCAAGATCGCGAGGGATTTTCACGCCGCCAGTACTTCGTCCCGCACCAAATGAAGCCGGATGGACACCGTCTGCATCTGTGGCTGGTCAAAAAAATATCCTTTTACCGCCTCTCGCACGTTCATCTTAAGTTCGTCCCAGGTATTGCCCTCGGTTGCGATGCTTTCGGTTAGACACTCCGCGCAATAGCCGCCGTCGGCTTCTTGGACCACGTCAAAGACGAGCTCGTTCATAATCGCAGTCTAGCGGGTGAGAGATGTCTCCGCAAGCTCAGCTCATCGTTCGGCGGGACGACCTGTTAAGCCTTCGTATTCCGCACCAGATACTCCGCGATCTGCTCGCCGAGCTTGGGGCCAATTCCCGACACCGCCGCGATCGCCTCCGGCGCGGCCTTCTTCAGCCGCTCGATCGAGCCGAAGGTCGAGAGCAGCGCCTTTTTCCGGTTTTCGCTCACCCCGGGAATATCGTCCAGCACGCTCTCGCTCACCCGCTTCTTCAGCAGCAGGCTATGGTAGCCATTGGCAAACCGGTGCGCTTCGTCGCGGATACGCTGCATGAGTTTCAGCGCGCCGCTATCCTCCGGGAGCCGTAGCGGCAATGACCGACCGGGCCGGTAGATCTCCTCAAACTCCTTGGCCAATCCCACGATCGGCACATCGTACAAGCCCAACCGTTGCAGCTCCCCGCACGCGCTGGAGAGCTGTCCCTTGCCGCCATCCACGATGATTAGATCCGGCAACACCGTGGCAAATTGATTCGGCAGCCCCGGCGCTTCCGCCAGCCGCGTGATCTGCTCGCGCGGATTTTCCTGCGAAAATTCCGCCTCCTCGTTCACCGCCCCGGCCTCGCGCAGCACGCGGCTGTACCGCCTCCGCACTACTTCGGCCATGCTGGCAAAATCGTCCTGGGTCAGCGTCCCGCGAATGCGATATCGGCGGTAGTTTTGTCGGTCCGCCACGCCGTCCTTGAAGCGCACCATGCTCGCCACGATGTGCGTTCCCGAGATGTTCGAGATATCGAAACACTCCATGATGGTCGGCGGCTTCGGCAATCCCAGCGCATCGCCCAGCGCGGCCAAGTCCTGCTCCGGATTCACCGTCGTCGGCAGCACCTTCCGCGTAAACCGCGTCATCGGCTTCGTCGTCTGCTTCAAGTCATCCAGCAGATTCCGCAACTGCGCCGCCTTCTCAAAGTCCAGCTTCTCCGCCGCCAGCTTCATCTCGGCCTCGACGCCCTCGATCATCTGCTTCGACTCCCCGTCGAGAAACTCACAAGCCGCCTCCACCCGGGCCAAGTAATCCTCCCGCGTGATCCGCGCCATGCAGGGCGCTGCGCAATTTTTGATCACATGGTCCAGGCAATGCCGAAAATCCCGCTCCGTCGGCTCCACCGGACGGCACGCGCGAATGCCAAATTTCTTCCGCACCGCGTTCAACGTCGACCGCAGCGCGCCACTATGCGCAAACGGCCCAAAATACCGCGCCCCATCGTCCTTCCGCAGCCGGGTCAGTTGAAACCTCGGCCAGGGGTCGTTCATGTTGATCTGCACCAGCAGAAAGCGCTTATCGTCCCGGAAGCTGATATTGTACTTGGGCCGAAATTCCTTGATCAGCCGCCCCTCGTACAACACGGCCTCGGCGTCACTTTTCACGATGTGCCACTCAAAGTCCCAGATGCTCTCGATCAGCGCCCGGGTCTTGATATCCACCTTATTGAGACTGGAAGGCGTGAAGTAATTGGCCAGCCGCTTGCGCAAATCCCGCGCCTTCCCCACGTAAATCACCCTCTTGAGCCGGTCGCGCATCACGTAAACACCCGGTTTGTGGGGTGCATCGCGCAATTTTGCCTGGAGGTCTACCGCAGCCATGAGGGACTTTATCACGAACCGCGCGAAGAGCACCCCGATTTTCGCCGTGGTCTTTTCGAGCTTTGCTCGAACCTTTCCTCACAGCACGCAGAGCTGCCGATGGGTCGCCTTTTTCACGGCCGAGAGAGGAATATGTTGGTCGAAGGTGGCGAGCCGGCCCTTCCGCCTCACCGCCAGGGCGAGAAGATAGAGATCGGTCAACTGGCGGCCTCCATGAATGCGGTCGGTCGCGAAAAGGCTGGCATCGCGCAGGGTCAGTTCATCCGTCCAGAACTCGTGGTCGCTGTTGGCGATGAAGCCGTTGAGAGCCCCCACGAGTTCCTCCACCGTAAAGCGGCGAACGGCGGAGTAAGCCGGCAGGGTCATAATCCGGATCACTCCGTTCTCGGTCAGAGGGCAGCTCGCCCAACCGGAACCTTGCTCGGCGGCCCACCAGGCATGCGCGCGCTGGTGAAAGGCATGTGAGGCATCGAGCAGCGCGATCAGCAGATTGACATCAAGCAGGGCGCGCATCAGACGCCCTCTTCGTCCATAAGCTTCCCGACATGATCGAGGGTGACGACTTCGCCGGGACGCGCGGAAAAGACGGGAACACCGTTTTTCATCTCCTGCTTCCGAGGAGAGGCCGCGCCCTGCAATCCCTGCCGGGCCAGTTGGGAAAGGACCGCGCCCATGGTGGAATGCTCCCGCGCCGCGATTTCCTTGGCCGCCTGGAGCACATCATCCGCCACATCAAGAGTGGTTCTCATGCATCTGATGTTACAGCATCACTCGGACCTTGTCCAGACCCCCGGAACGAAACCTCACATGCAAACTCTCGAAAATAGCCTGAGCTTGCGCCCGGGCCGGAAGCTACTAGGTTATCGCGAATTCAATGAAACGCGTCCTTACGACGATTGCCTTCACCCTGCCTCTTTTGGCCCAGGCCGCTCAGCCTACCCCAACCGCAGCCGATGAACCGGCCCTGCAAATGACCAATCTCTGGCAATCCGTGATGGCCGGTGGCTGGGTCATGGTCCCGCTTGGCTTCCTCTCGATCATCACGATCATGCTCATCCTCGCCTTCCTCTTCTCCCTCCGGCGGGGCACCATGGTCTCCGCCCGCTACATGCAAACGGCTGATGCCCTCATCCGCAAAAAGGATTTCCTCGGCCTCCTCGCCATCTCCAATCGCCACAATGAGGCCGTCGCCCGCGTGATGGCCCGTACCATGGATTTCATCACCAAAAATCCCAAGGCCACTCTTGTGGAGGCCCGCGAGATCGCCCAGGCCGAGGGCGTGCGCCAAGCCAGCGACCTCACCCAACGCGTCGCCTATCTGGCGGATATCGGCACCCTCGCCCCCATGCTCGGGCTGCTCGGCACCGTGGTTGGCATTGTCCATTCCTTCCAGATCATCGCGCAGGAGGCGGCCAAGCCCACCATCCTCGCCCAGGGCATCAGCCAGGCCCTCATTGCCACCGCCGCCGGCCTGCTCATCGGCATTCCCGCCATGGGCGCCTACGCCTATTTCCGCGGTCGCGCCCAATCGCTCATTTCGGATCTTGAGGCCGCCAGCACGCAGTTGCTTGCCTTGCTGGGCACGACCAGCGGCAAGAATCTTTCATGAATTTTCGCGCCCGAGTTTATCCCGAGCGCATCACTTTCCAGATCGCTCCGCTGGTGGACATCCTCCTGTTCCTCCTCGTCTTTTTCATGATGACCTGGAACTTCGCCCGCAACGAAGCCGAGCTCGATGTGAAGGTCCCCTCCGCCCACGAGGGCAAGGAAGCGCACCGCCCCGTCGGCGAGGTCATTCTCAATGTGAAAAAAGACGGCTCCATCGTGATGAACCGCCGCGCCATGACGCCCGACGAGCTCAAGCAAACCCTCACCCGCCTCGCCGGCCTCTACCCTGACCAGGCTGTCGTCCTGCGTGGTGACGAAAATGTGGACTATAGCCACGTGGTGAACGTCCTCGATATCTGCCGCGCTGCGAATATCTGGAATGTGGCCTTTGCCACCAGCAAACCCGAATGACGCGTCTCGCCACAGGAGCCCTGCTGCTCGCCACGGCAGGTGCGCTGCTCGCGCAGGATGGGCAGGTCCCCGCCCTCCCCGAGGTGCGCAAGGCCATCCCCGTGACCAGGTCCACGCCCACGCCAACTCCCGCCGCCGAGCCTCCCGTCCGCCGGGCTCTTCCGGTGAATACCGACGATTATCAAAACCCCGGCTGGATGCAGAAGGTCGCCACGCCGACTCCGGCTCCCGCGCAAAAGCCGCCGCCCGGGCCCGAACCCGGGTTTACCCCATTTCGTCCCAAGGGCCGCATCGAGGTCGCTCCATCCGCCACCCCGGCGGAGACCATCCCGCTCGGCACCTCCGAAGCTCCTCAATCCACTCCCGCGCCCCAGGCGGTTCCCGCGTCGCCAAAGGACAACGAGGGAGACATCCGCATCACCCCCAGTGTCCAATCCGGCGAAGACGCCGCTCGGTCCGACCTCATTCTGGCCAATGGCGTCTACGCGCGGAAGATGTACGACCTAGCCATCCCGCAGTACGAAAAATTCCTCATCACCTACCCAAAGGCCGCCGGCCGCGACATGGCCATGTTCCGCCTGGCCGAGTGCCATCGCATGCTCGAGCACGAGAGCGCCGCGCGGCAGGGCTACGAGCGGCTCCTCCAGGAATTCAAGGAAGGCGAATTCGCCGGCGCCGCCGCCTACCGCATGGGCGACTACCTGTTTCCCGAGAAGAAGTACGACTCCGCCCTCATCCAGTACCAGCTCGCCGCCGCCCAGGCCAAGGGTGACGAGATTCGCCTCTCCGCCAAGTACGACGTAGCCCGCTGCCTGGAGCGCCTGAACCGCCCCGCCGAGGCCGCCAAGATCTACGCTGAAGTCGCCGCCGTGGAGACCAACAACCCCTTCCGCGAATATGCCCGGCTCTCCGTCGCCGAGGCAAATGCCAGCGGCGGCAAGAAGGAGGATGCCCTCAAGGGCTACGCTGAGATCGCCAATAGCAACGCCCCCGCCAATGTCCGAGCCGAGGCCGGCATCAAGGCCGCCGCCCTGGCCGCGGAACTCGGCGACAAGAAGCAGGCGCTCAAACTCTTCAAGACCGTTCTCGCTCTCCCCGATATTCCAGCCGATTCCGCCAATGGCTCCGCCACCGAGCCCGGCGCCTGGAAAGCCGCCGCCTACCTCGGCGTCCTCCGCCTCAGCTACGATGATGGAGATTACAAGACGGTCATCTCCATGGTCGAGAAGCCCCCGGACAATCTCCCCGACGATGCCAAGGCGGAGATGCTCCTCCTCAGCGGAAACTCCTACAAGCAGCAGGGCAATGCCCGGGCCGCCCGCGCCGTCTTTGATCGCCTCATCATTCAATATCCCAACTCACCCTCCATCGCTGATGCACGCTTCCAGCGCCTCATCAGCATGTATCAGGTCAACGATCCCGCCCTGCTGAAGGAGACCGACGATTACCTCGCAAAAAACCCGCCACCCAAGCAGCGCGCCCAGATCAATCTCCTCAAGGCTGAGACGCTCTTCAAGCAGCAGGACTACGCCAGGGCAGCCCCCGTCTATGCCGAGCTGCGCACCGCGCCCGTCGACAAGGACGTCGCCAACAAGGTTCTCTACAAGCTCGCCTGGTGTCTCGCCCAGAACAAGGACTACGCCAACGCGATCAAGGCCTTCAGCGACTACATCTCGAAAAATGCGGGCAACAAGACCCTGCCCTCCGCCATCGTCCAGCGCGGCATCGCTTACCAGCAGAGCGGTGACTACGCCAATGCCATCCAGGACTTCGATACCCTCATCGACAAATACCCCGGCACCACCGAGCGCGAACTCGCCCTCCAGCAAAAGGCTCTCGTCCAAGGCCAGCAGAAGGACTACGACGGCATGGCTGCCAGCTTCAAGAAGCTCCTCGCCGACTATCCCAAGACCTCCGCCGCCGGGCAGGCGAATTTCTGGCTCGGCTGGGCCGCTGACGAGGCCAAGGACTACAAGTCCGCCATCGATTACCTCGAAGCTGCCCGCAAGCTCGACCCCAAGCAGTACGGTGAGCGCGCGTCGCTTCGCATCATGGTCTGCTACTACAACATGCAGGACCGCGCCGCGCTGAAGAAGGTCATCGCCGAAAACAAGGGCATCACTGTCCCGCTCGAGATCACCCGCTGGCTCGGCCGCAAGGCCTACGACGAGGCCGACTACGAGGGCGCCGAGCGCTACCTGCAGCCCGTCGTGCAGGGCGGCAAGAATGTCGAACCCGAGATCCTCATCGAATACGCCGAGGCCCAGATCCGCCAGGGCAAAACCAAGGAGGCCGACCCCACCGTGGACAAGTACCTCGACACTGCCCGGGAGCCCGCCAGCCGTGGACGCGGCCTCATCGACAAGGCCTACGTCATCCTCGCCGGCAAAGATTTCGACAATGCCCAAAAGACCTGCGACGAAGCCCTCCGCCTGCAACCCGAGGGCCGCTGGAATGCCGAGGCCCGCCTGTTGGCTGGCGAGATCCTCTTTGCCAAGGGCGACTTCGACGGCGCCGGCAAGGCCTTTGAGACCGTTGCCGTGCTCTACGACGACTCCTCCGTCACCCCCCGCTCTCTCAAACGCGCTTCCGACGCCTACAAAAAGAGCGGCAATCTCATGGAAGCCGAGAAAGCCCAAAAGGAGCTACAACAACGCTTTCCAGATTTCCAAAAGTCAGCTAAGGTCACGAAGGATCAATGAGAATTCTCCGGCATTTCCTCCTTGCCGCCCTCCTGGCCAGCGCCGCTTGGGCTGAGGAACCCGTCCTCAAAGATCAGCCTCTTCCCACCGTCAAGGCCTCCATCAGCGTCCCCGACGGCTGGTTTGTGAAGGAAGACACCGACGACGGCGTCTCGGTCTACCACATCACCCGCGAGAAGATCCAAAGCGACAACGACCCCTTCACCGTCGGCCTCATCCTCACCGTCACCCCCAAGGTCCCCACTCGCGCCGGCATGAAGCCCACCGAGTACGCCAAGGAACTCCTCTCCTCCGGAGTCGACGACGCCAAGGACGTCAAAAAAACCGAGGAAGGCCCCTTCCAGATTCTCTCCACCGAGTACTCGATCGACAGCGAACCGAGCAGCGACGACAAAAACGCCAAGACCAGCGATGGCATGAAAATGGTCAACGTCGCCAAAGCCAACGATGGCACCGGCACCCTCTATTTCATCACCTGGGAAAATCCCTCCAAGGACGACGAACAATTCGCCGCTCTAAGGGCGAAGATTCTGGCCTCGCTGAAGTTGGATCCGGCGTTTTAGGATGAACGATCGCTCTCACACAAGCCGCTTCGCATACGCGCCGTCCGTCCTATCGCTCCGCAGGAGCGCATTTGATGTAGTCGCGCCGCTCTGAGACTGTCGGTGTGCCGCCCAGCGGGCGGTCTCCCAATGCTTTCAAACCCATGGCAATATCCATCTCGATTGCCTTCTCGCAGAAATCAAAGAATGCATCATGAGCTTCCGGATGTGCCAGCAAATGCCGCCGATCTCGCGTATTGAACGTCACAAAATCAAACGGCCGTGCATCACCGAAGAGCTTGCTGAGCCGAGGAGGACGTCTTGGATATCTTTTCAAGCCAATCCCCATAAACTCCAAAACCAATTCAACCCGCCACCGCCAAAACAACTACAAAGACCCGAACAGAATAGTAGCCCTCCGCAACCGGCCACGGGTATTCTTCCAAAGCCTGCTGAGAACCAGCCGAAGGGATATTGTTAAACAAGACTTCGCTCTGTGCGCCATTAGGATATTGACCATGAAAAAAACGGAACCAATGCATTTCATCTGTGAGGGAATTCTGTTGAATCTCGCTGGCCACCCAAGAAAACCACTCTACCGTTAGAGACTGCCTTTCCACATCCAAGCCCCTCGTAACCACCGGACTGATCAACACGCGGCGAAATTTCCCATCGAACTCCCACTCTTCGCTATCACAATGCGAGCAGATTTGACCCGTCGCTGCGGAGAGGATGACATGAAACGGCCCATTGCAGAAATTTACGATGCTATCGCCGATCGCGTCGTGCAGCGTCGAACCGAAGCCCGCACATGCTTCAGAAATGGTCTCTCCCGAAGGAAATACCACGTCGACATCAAGCTGAATTGAGAACTTAGGCGTCGTAAGGCCGTGAGAAATTTCCGCGCGAGCCTGCAAACAACCCGAATCGGCCACTATCCATCCATTCTCAAGATGACATGGCAGGTCATGCCCCTTAAACAACTCTAGAAATACCCTTGTGGCGTCTTCCGAAGTCGCCAAGGGCGAAGGGCGCTTAAAACGCTGAAAAAATCTTTGGATGAGGGCGAACGCCACAAGATTTCCTACGGAAAAATCCCTCGCGCCTGCCGCGCCGCCATCACCCGCTCCACGCCGATCGAAACCGCCGCCGTGCGATGCGGCAGCTTCCGCTCTTTCGAGCGCTTGATTACTGCCGTGAACGCCGTGTCCAGGATGCGATACAGTCGGTCCATGATCTCCACGTCGGACCAGAAGAAATTCTGCAGATCCTGCACCCACTCAAAGTACGAGACGATCACGCCGCCCGAGTTGCAAAGAATATCCGGAATCACGAATACCTCATCCCAACGCTGATTCAAAACTTCATCGGCGTCAGGTGTGACCGGACCATTCGCCGCCTCGGCGAGGATGCGGCACTTGAGCTGCCCGGCATTCTTCGCCGTGATCACGCCCTCCACCGCTGCCGGCACCAGCACATCGCACGGCATCGTTAGCAATTCAGCGGCATCCACCACATCGCCACCCGTGAAGCCATGCAGCACCCCATGCTCGGCCACGTACTTGTCCGCCGCCTGGATATCGATGCCGCCCGCATTATAAAACGCCGCCGTGTGATCACTAATGCCAACAATCTTCATCCCCGACTTGAAAGCCAGCCCCTGCGCCGCCACCGCGCCTACATTGCCGTAACCCTGGATGATCGCCGTGCAATCGGCCGGCTTGATCTTCAAATGGTCCAGCGCACGCTCAATGAGAAACACCACGCCGCGCCCGGTCGATTCGCGCCGTCCCGCCACGCCCCCCAGCGACACCGGCTTGCCCGTCACAATCTCGCCCACTGCATAACCCGCGTGCATCGAGTAGCAATCCATGTACCACGCCATCACCTGTTCATTCGTGCCCATGTCCGGCCCGAGGATATCCATCTGCGGTCCCACAAACGGAATCAGCTCCTGCATGTACCGCCGCGAGACCAGCTCAAGCTCATGCTTCGAGAGACTATGCGGATCCACCCGCACCCCGCCCTTGCCGCCGCCATACGGCAACCCTGTCAACGCACACTTCCAGCTCATCAGCACCGACAGCGCCGCGCACTCGCCAATCGTCAGGTTCGCCGCATACCGCGTGCCCCCCTTCGTCGGCCCAATCGCCAGGTGATGCTGCACCCGATACCCATGCAGCACCTCAATGCTGCCATCGTCGCGATGGAACGGAATCGTCACCGACACCGCCCGCTTCGGATAAATAATCCGCTCCCGCTGCCCGTCCGGGATATCCAGGTAGTCGGCGATGACATCAAACTGCCGCTTCGCCATTTGAAAGAAAGGATCAGAGTAAATCGGATCGTTGGGGTCTACGCCGTTTGCCATGCCAAAACACTACCCCACAACCCGCCTCGCGCCAGTAAAAGCCTCCGTCAAAATGCCAACTCAAGCCTCGCGATCCGCCAACCAAAAATCAGTCGGAACCTCGTTCAATAGGTAGGGACGCCTCTCCGAGGGGTCCGTCGATCGATTACTCTCCCACCAAAACCTCCCGCCCCTCCGGCACCGTCACCAAAGCCGCCGTGACCTTCCCCTCCTCAATCCCCAACAACCCCGCCAGCCCTTTCCGATACACCCCCATCTGCTCCCGATAAGCGTCCACCACCTTCCCCGTCTTGAAATCATAAATGGCCGCCGACTCCGGCTGCCCTACCATATCCAGCTTGATCACCACCCGGTCGAATGTCCCACGAATCCAGGCCCCATCCACCTGCACATCGAACGCCTTCTCGATCCAAAGCCGATGCGCATACTTGGGCTTCGTAAAAATCCGCCGCACGTCCTCCGCCTCAAAAAACTTCTGTAAATCCCCCTCCGGTTCCGCCTTTTCCAGCCAAGGCCCCCCCGCCAGCGCCCGATGCACCGCCGTGCCTGCCGCCGTCCCATCCCCTGCCAGCACCGCCGCCGCGCGAATCGGCCTCGCCTCATGCGCCGAGGGCAGCATCGCCAAAACATTCTCTGGCACCACGGCCCCCAGCGCATTGATCTCCGGTTGCGCCGCCATCTCTTTCTTCACCACCCCCTCCTCATGCCAAGCCGCGTCCCCCCACGCCAAAACATTAGTCCCCTCTTCCATTCCGCGTTCCGAGTTCCGCGTTCCGAGTTCAAATGTCTCATGAAGCAGCCGGTTAAAATCCCGCGCCTTGCTCTCAGTCCCCAGCTTGGAAGTCAGCAAATAGAGCCCCCGTTTTGCCCGCGTCAGCGCCACGTAGTAGAAGCAAAAATTCTCGTAGCAATCCTTCACCACGTCATCCTCCCAAGCCTGCCGCAGCACGGGATCGGCCAGGCACACCTTGCGTGGCGGCAACTCCATCGCCCACTCGATCTCCCCTTCGGGCGCCATCTGCAAATGCAGCGTCTCATCCCGGCGGCTCGGCAGCGAATCCCCTTCCAGATCGGGCAACACCACCATGTCAAAGTCCAGCCCCTTCGAGGCATGCACCGTTAACACTCTTACCGCTCCTGCCGCCGGTGTCTCGATGCCCGAATAGCTCTGCGCATAGGCGATAAAATCATCAAACCCCGCCTTTCCGCCCCAGGCCGCGTCAAACTTGGATGCCGCCTCCAGAAAATCCTCCGAACGCCGCTGGGCAAAGAGATTATCTCCCAGGTCCATTTTTCCAATCCACCCATCAATAAGCCCGTAAAATCCTAAGTCTCGCACCGCCTGCAAAGCGCCCACACGAAACGCTTCCGCGTCATCCCCCAACACCACCCGCAGCGGCGTCATCGATACATGCCGCAACGCCAGCGTGTCCCCAGGATGCGCCACCGCCCGCAGCAGCGAAATCAGCGCCGCCCCGAGATCATTATCCACACAGGGCTGAAACCGGCCCTCCGAAGTCGCAGGAATTCCGGCCCTCCGCAACGCATCCGTCACGGTGATGATCCGCGCATTGGACCTCACCAACACCGCGCACGAGAGCCCCTTTCCCAGCGGATTAATCTCCCCGATCAGACGCGCCGTCTCCTCATCGAGCACCGCTTTCTTCTCCTCTCGCGGCACGTCAAAGGTCGCCCAGTGCAAATATCCGCCGGGATTTTTCTCATACGCCCGATGCTCGCACCAAGCCGACTCCCACCTCCCCAGAACCGCCTCCGGAAGTTCCAGCTTCTCCGCCTGCGCCGCCAGATTCGACGGCGTGAAGATCCGATTCACCCCCTCCAGAATCTCCGGCGACGACCTCCGCGACTCCGCCAGCGATTCCGTGGTATCGATCCGCTCCTCCGCGCCCTGGTTGTAATGCTCCGCAATTTCATCAAACAGCCGTGGATCGCCCCCGCGCCACGCATAGATCGCCTGCTTGGTATCGCCCACGTAGAAAAACGACCGCTGCCCCGAGTCGCTCTGGATCACCTCATCCACCAGCCCCTCCAGCGCCTGCCACTGCAACCGGCTCGTATCCTGAAACTCGTCCAGCAGCCAATGGTCGCACACCGCATCCAGCCGGAAATCGATTTCAAACCGGTTCAGTTTCCTTAGCGGTTTTCCGCCCCACGTGGCCCCGCCCGCTGCCGCCAGCAGTCCCGTGATATCGAGGAACGTCAATTGCCCCGCATCGCGCACCCGCTCCTGATAAGGCTCCTCAAATCGCGCGATCAACTCAAATAGCGCCTTCGAACGGCTCATCCGCCCCTCCAATTCCACCCTAAGAATCGCCCGACCCAGTTCCGCCATCGTTGGCGCAAAACTATTAGGAAACGCGAATTGCTTGTTCCCAATCTTCAGCACAAAACTCTCCGGAATCTTCGCCGCCGGCTTCGGCTCCAGGGTGGACAACGCAAACTCCACCAGCTTCTCCGGCACATACGCTCCCTCCCGCAGTTGACGGACCGCATTGATCCGCTGCGCCCACGGCAGTTGATACTTCTCCTCCATGTCCGGAAACCGCGCCCACAGCTCCTGCTCCAGCGCCGTCGCCAGCTCGCCGAGGTTCCCCTCTCCCATCAACGCACACCCCTCCGGCCAGATCGTCTCCTTCAGCCCCCACGGCTGACCCGCCGGCGTCATCAGAAAATCCTCATGCAGATTCTGGATCTCCCGATCCAGCGCATCCGTCACCATCCGCCCCTCGCGATTCCGATTCTGCTGCCGCACCAGATCCAGGAATTCCCGAAAACCTTCTTCATCCTGCGTATGCCGCCGAAACACATCCGACAGCACCTTCCGCCGGATCACCCCCTGCAAATGCTCGTCGAGAATCGTCAACTCCCCCGCCAGCCCACACTCAAACGGAAACGCCCGAATGATCCGCCCCATGAACCCATCCAGCGTCCCCAGCGATAGCTGCGGCAGCTTGTTCACCAGTATCCGCAAATGCCCCAGCGCTTGCTCTGCATTAAGATCGAGCTGCCCATCCCGCTCCCCATCCGCCACCTTGATCAACCGCTCAAAAATCGCATCCAAAAACTCCCCCGCCGCCTTCCGCGTAAACGTCAGCGCAATAATCTTCTCCGCCGGAATCTCCCGCATCAACAACTCAATATATCGCGAAGTCAGCCGGTAGGTTTTTCCTGAGCCGGCATTGGCGATGATGCGCTGATGGATAAGTAGCTTCATGTCTCGATTAGTTTACTCGCCCGACACCTCAGAATTCTTTGGAACGATTCCCGTGCCCATTTTGGATACTGGAACAATGAATATCTTCCCAGTGTAGGGGCACTTAACCCCCTCGCCTCCTTTACATGCTCGAACATCGATATAACCATCATTCGGCGCATAGGGACTCTTAACAAACCCCTTAGCCCCATTTTTATGAGAACTCGCAGGAATTGAACTATCCTCTTTTTTCGAGCTTACCGCGGAGCAGCTCGTCATAAGTCCAAAGCATAGAATCAAAAGACAACCTCTCACTCGCTAGCCCTCCCTTTCAAAAACTCCATCGACTCCGCGCTCATCACACTCGCCGGATCCTCGCCCGCAAACATCTCCGCGTAATCATCAAACTCCACCTCCCGCGGCGGCCAGAAGACTCCCCGCGAGATATTTTCCAACACGCCCTCCGCGCACTCCATCGCCGACTTAAAGTCAGCCTCACTTAGGATAAACTCCTCCAGCCCGCTCTCCTCCAGCCGTTCCGGCAGCAGCAGATATCCCACATACGGCGCCATCCCATCCTCCGGCCATTCAAATTGCGCCAGCGCTCGATAGATCGGCAACTGCAACTCCTTCCACCGGCAATCCTTCCCATTGTAATGGTGCGCGCTCCACGCATGGTCATCATCACCTGGCCGCGTATCCAGATGCGTCTCATCCGGTCGCTTCGGCTTGGCATACGTTTTGTAATCCAGAATCCGACGCTGCCCGGTAAATTCATTCACCTCTACCCGATCCAGGCTCGCGGTGATCGGTATCCCATGCAGCACTAGTGTCCGGTCTTCCGTGAACCGATACTCTGCCGTCACCACGCGCCACCCTGCTTCGCGCTCCTGCACCTGCAGCCGCGCAAACTGCCGCAACCGCGCCGCCAGACTCTCCCGCTGCACGCGCACCGGCAGCAGCAGATGATCCCCAAAGAGATCGGCCAGGACCAGGTCCAACTGCTCCAGCAAAAATCCCTCGATCTCCCGCACGCTCCGTGAATCCCTTAGCGTCAGGTTCAGCGCAAAATTTTCCACCACCTTATGCAGCACGATTCCGTAGTCCCGCGCATCCATCTCACTCTTTTCCGCCTCCACGCCTTCCATCTTCAGCACATTCTTTAGATAGAAGCGAAAGGGACACCGCAGATACTCCCCAAACGCCGTCACCCTCAGCCGCTTCGGCGGCTCCAGCTTCGGGATCTCCAGCTTCCACGCCTGCCGTCGAGCATGCACCTGCTTCAGGGACAGCGTGGGCCCGAAGAGCTTCCGCGCCCGCTCCACTAATTCTTCATCGGGGCAGCGAAACAGCAACCGCGAGGGCTTCGATGGCTCCTCATCCGAGCCCTTCCGGCTCAGGGTCAGCGCCACCTGCCCTGGCTCCCGCACTGCGTGCAGACAGTGCATCAAGTAAATATCCCGCGCCAGCCGTTCCGCCTGGTGCGGCAAGCCCAGCTTCACTCGCACGGAATCCGGCAAAAACGCATGCCCCGCTGAAGCCGCCGGCAGCGCCCCTTCCACACAGCCCGACACAATCAGCGCCTCATTCGGCAGCCAGGCCGCTTCCAGCCAGCCATTCAGTTCCACCTCATCTGCCTTCCTTGCCTCGTAGATCTTTGCCGCCTCCAGCTCCTCGCGAAAGATCCTCTCGCTATTCCTCCCTCCCACGCGCGACTCCAGCACACCCCTTAGCACTTTGCCAATGGTAGCCAGCGCGTCCGCCTCCGCCGAGCCGCTCATCACCGAGCGCCCTTCGTACAGCATCTCCAGGAAATCCGGCAGCACCTCCAGCCCTTCGCTCACATCAAACCTCCGCAAAATCTTATCCACCGCAAAGGCCAGCAGCTTTGACCCCAGCAGCTTCTCGCGGATCTTCTCCGTATCCCCCCGCAAATACGCCAGCGCATCCGGCAGCGTCTCCACCAGGATCTCCGTTCGCATCAAATCGAGTGCCTTCAGCATCACCGTAGCCCCCATCTCCGCCTCACGCCCCAGCGCCTCGAGGAAGACCGGGTGCTCCATCAGATACCTAAGATCACTTAGCCTCTGACCGCGGCAAAACGCCAGCCATTGCACCACCACCGTCGCCACTTCATACGTCGCCAGCGACCTCCCACCGGGATTATAGGCCCGCCGCCCCACCTTCCTCAGCGCCCGCTCATGTGCCGGCAGACTCTCCGGCACGGCGACGCAAAGCCCCGCGCCACCCGATCCTAAGAGCTTGGCCACCACCTCCGCCTCCGAGACTGGATCTGCCGCCACGTAAACGCGCTCCATCACCAGCGGCAGCACCCGCCCGGTCCAGTCCTCCGCCTCCGGCCGGCCAAAGCCATCAAATCGCGCTTCGTCACACTCGGGTGCGTCCACTAGTAGCGTCACCTTTACCCCCTTCAGCCGTTCCAGATACCGCTGGACCAGCAAATTCAAATCCGGCACCCCTGCCACCACGATCCGTTTAATCCCACCCGGCACCCGGGCCTCCTTCGCCGCTCGCATCCGCAGCTCATTCCCATCCTCAAGGCTCGCCTTCTCCAGCCGCGCCACATACCGCCCGTACAAATCCTCCACCTCGCCCCAGCGCTCCTCTTCATGTCCCGGGCTCGCTGCCGCCACGGCCTTGCTACCGGGCCGCAGTTCGCCCTCGGCCAAAATCGAACACACCTCCATCAGCGACTCCGCGATTTGGAACGCCGCCTCTCGATGATCCGGAAACGCCTCCAGCAATTGCGGATACCTTACCGCCTCGGCCCGGCCGATCACCTCCGTCCAAGCCAGCAGCGCGTCCGTCCGTGAGGCGGCTTCGTCCTCCCGGTCCAGTATCAGCAGCCCCATCGGCGTGGTCAGTCGCGGGGGCAGTAGCCCGAAGCCTCGGTCCCCGGCCAGGCGCGCCAGTTCCGGGCGCAGCCGTCGCGCTGCGCCGCTGGTCGAGACCACTACCACGGTATCGCTCAAATCCAGATGAGCCCCGGATGAGGTCGCCGACTCCACCAGCCAGGCGGCGGCCTTGCCGAGCAGAGGCCTGCGCTCCGTGAGAAAAACGATCTCGGGCATGATGGCCCCGGCAACGCTACTTTGCGCCGCCCAATGCTTTTTGGAGTTCCCCCACCTGTCGCTTCAATTCGGACGGCATCGTCGTCTTTTCTTTCTCCACGCGGGCCGCGATGGCCTCGACGGTCTCCTTCATTGGCGAGAGCGCCTTCCCTCGCAGCAGCCCCGCCATGCTCGAGCCCGGCGTCACCAGGTTGTGATAGCTAATAATCGTACCACCCTCGAAGGGCTCCGCGCGGAACGTCCCCTCGCTGTCCTTCGTCTGGATCGCCTTAAGCAGCTTCCAGTGAAATTTATAGCACCCCTCCCCCGGCATCGTCAGCGTGTTCCGCACCGTGTAGTACTCATCCGGCAGAATCGGGACGTCGATCCCGTAGTCGATCTCCGCCACCGTGGGCGAAACCTGGTTCGAGATGTCGGACTTCAGCACGTTTGGCACAAAATCCTTTGCATGCTTGTAATCAAAAAACACCGCCGCCGTCTCCTCCGGCGTCGCTTTCACCAGCCGGTAGCATTTCACCTTCGGCCAGGGCTTCCCCTCCACCTCCTCGGTAATCGTAATCATCTGGCCCGACTTTACCTGTCCGAGCTGCGAGGGATTCAGGTCGTCCACGATCGCCCCGCCCCCTGCCAGCGCATTGACGAGCGAAAACCCGCCCGCCATCAAAAAGACACCCGCACCGCGAAAGACCGTTTTTGCGTTCATGGAGCCCCACTCTGTATCCGTTGCCCCCGCTCCCTGCAAACGGGAAAGTAGGCGTCTTTCCCCTGAGCGCGATCTCAGGGAATCCAGCGTATCAAGGTCACGCCTTCACCGGGGGCTCAGGGGGGCAGGAGCAATCTTCTCCCTTATGCACCACGGTGCGATGCATGTCGGAGGTCAGTACTTCGATGCGCAGACTCAGCTCTTTGATGGCGTTGGTGAGTTCGGTGTTTTGATTCACGAGGTCGAGCAGTTGCTCCATTTGCACGGCGGCGAGGTGCTGGCGCTCGGCACTGGCCTGGTGGATGGCTTCGCGGTGCTGGGCGTCGGCGTCGATATGGGCCTTGTCCCGGTCGGCCTGGCGGGTTTGCGCAAGGAGAATGAGCGGCGCGGCATAGGCGGCCTGAAGGCTGAAAGCGAGGTTCAGCAGGATGAAGGGGTAGACATCAAAATGGGTGAGACCGGTGACATTGATGGCGATCCAGGCGGCCACGATGACGGTTTGCGCGACGAGAAAGAGAGGGGTGCCGAAAAAGCGGGCAAAGGCCTCGGCCTTGAGGGCAAACCAGTCGCCGCCAAAGACCGAGCCCAAATGAGCATGCGGCAGGTGGAAGCGCAAATGATGGCTAGGCGAATGAGGAGCGGCAGATGTGTGAGTGGAGTCGGCCATAAAATGGATTGGGGCTCCAATTTCTCTCATTTCATGATCCAGGCAAGAGCGGGGGACGGGCAGAACGACAAATAGCGCGTTGCGATTCTGAGCGGCTCGTTCTATTTAAATCAAATCATGGCCTACATCACGACTCAGGATAGCGTGGAAATCTTTTATAAAGACTGGGGTCCATCGGACGCCCAGACCATCATGTTCCACCACGGCTGGCCTCTATCGTCCGACGATTGGGACGCACAGATGCTCTTCTTCGTGCAAAAAGGCTACCGGGTGGTGGCCCACGACCGGCGCGGCCATGGCCGATCGGCCCAGGTGTCCCATGGTCACGACATGGACCATTATGCGGCTGACGCCTTTGCGGTGGTCGAGGCTCTGGGGCTCAAGGATGTCGTTCATATCGGACATTCCACGGGCGGCGGCGAGGTCGCCCGCTACGTGGCCCGACACGGCGAACCAGCCGGTCGCGTCGCAAAAGCGGTGCTGGTTTCCGCCGTACCGCCGCTCATGCTCAAAACGCCGGGCAATCCCGAAGGCCTTCCCATCGAGGTGTTCGACGGCTTCCGCCAGGCCCTCATGGAAAACCGGGCTCAGTTCTTTCTCGATGTGCCGACCGGCCCGTTCTACGGCTTCAATCGGGCTGGGGCCAAAGTGGATCCCGGGGTCATCCAAAATTGGTGGCGTCAGGGTATGATGGGAAGCGCCAAGGCGCACTACGAGGGGATCAAAGCGTTCTCCGAGACCGATCAAACCGGGGACCTCGAGGCGATCACCGTGCCGACCCTCGTCTTGCACGGAGAAGACGACCAGATTGTGCCGATCGCCGACGCGGCCTTGAAGTCGATCAAGCTGCTCAAGCATGGCACCTTGAAGACCTATCCGACCTTTTCCCACGGTATGCTTACCGTGAATGCAGCTGTGCTCAACGCGGATCTGCTCGCCTTCGTCGAAGCTTAGGGAAACGCTGATTTAATCGGGAGGCGCACTTGTCCCAGCGTTGAGGCGGCCATTTGGTAGGGGCCGTTGACCCCAACGGCCAGCACGTTCGGCTCCATCGATACTATCAGGCAGGGTAACTTGGCTTCCCGTCTGGCTTTGATGAGCGTCTCCCTAGCAGGCGGGCGCGAAGTGGTTTGCCTTGAATCAAGGCAACCGAGCAGCAGCGAACCGAAGCGCGACGAAACTGCACGCAGTGCAGGGCAACGTCCGCCAGAGACTTCGCAAGAACCCACAAAGTGCGCCGCAGGCACTCAAAAATCCTTCTTTTTTCCTCATTTCTCAAAGTGTTAACAGGCCCTATAACGAATCCCTCATCACACATGCTTCGCCTCCCCCGCAAACGAATCCTCATCCCCCTCGGCCTCCTCGCCCTGCTCCTCCTCCTGCGCGAATTCGGTCCCCTCTCCCTCAATTTATATACCTCCAAGAGCACCGCTACCACCGAGACCGGCCCGCCCGATAAATACAACCGCTTCCCCTTCCGGAGCACCACCATCCAGCGCGTCACCAGCATCGGGCCCCCGGTCGCAAACGACAACCCGACCGCTATCATCCAGGTCGTCCTCCTCGCCGACATCACTCCCGCGGCTTGGCTCCCCCTTTACAAATCCGGCCATTCCACGGTCGTCGCTGTCTTTCGGCCCAATTACAACGGGTTAGCGATCGGCTCCCGCAGTTTCACCATCTCCAACATCGACCTCACCGTCATAGGGCCCTGCTCCCACCGCGCCTATGCGGACCTAATCACCAAGAAAGTCGAATCCTCCATTTCCCACTACGTCACCGAGCATCTCCAGGAAAAGGCGCCCTAATGCTTCTCACAAATAGCGCTCGCCGATTCCAGGCAAGGGGTTACCACGCTCCTTGAGCAGCGCAGTGGACCTTCGGAACCGAGGCTAAAGCCGTCGAAGCAGAATTTGACATTCCCATCAAACCAGACCAGACTTGGCTCGATGAAAATCATCAATATCCAAGCCGCGAAAACCCACCTATCGCGCTTAGTGGAACAGGCCGCAGCTGGGGAAACCATCGTCATTGCCAAGGCAGGAAAGCCCATTGCAACGCTCTCGGCTTTTCAGCCCAAAGGCGAAACGCGGGTTTTAGGCAGCCTCGCCGGACAAGCTTGGGAATCCCCCGACTGCTGGGAACCCGACGACAACTTGGAAAAAGTTCTCTACGGCGAAGCGGAATGGAACGGTCCCACCTCCAAAGTCGCAGAAGACCCCCATGAACCTTCTGCTTGATTCCCATGCTCTCCTCTGGGCTCTCACCGATCCCAACAAGATGGCTGCGGAAGCCGTCGCGGAGATCCGAGACCCCGGCAACGCCGTCTTCTTCAGTGCCGCCTCAGTCTGGGAACTCGAATTGAAATGCGCCAAGGGAAAATTGCGCCTCCCAGAGGACTGGCTGGGCGCCGCTCGGGGCACCGGATTCACCGAGCTCATGGTGGATTCAGATTCCGCAGCCGCCAGTGCCCGCCTCCCCTGGCACCACACCGATCCGTTCGATCGTTTACTCATCGCTCAAGCGCTGGAGAAAAAATTCCGGTTCGCCACGCGGGACGCCGCCGCGCTTCTTTATTCCGTGCCAGTTTTGAGGGTGTAGTTTTTCGCCAGGCTCTCCCGATTCCATGCCTTTTCCATTTTCAGCCCAAGGGACGATTGTCCTAGAGAGTCATGCCGGCATTGATTTGGCGCAGATCATTTCCGCGGTCGAAGCTGCGATTCAAGATGCCAAACCCACAAGTATGGTGCGGCACGAGGAAACACTTACTTTTCGGGCTGGTCTCTTCCGATTGGTTAGCAATTGGAACCAGCTAGTTGCGATCACCTCGGGCGAGCTACGCTTCTCGCAGGACAGCCACAAGGTGAACATCCTCTACAATATTTCATTCATTCAGCTTCTGGTTGCGACGACCGTTCTGGTAACGGTTATTTTCGGGGTCCTACCTGGAGTATTCGAGAATGGCCCTAACGTCCCTTTGGGCTTCGTCCTGCTTGCCTGGCTTTGGCTATTTGGCGGAAATTACTTTCTTACTCTCTTTCGTTTTCCTCGTTTCGTGCGAGCCGCTGCGGAGCGCAGTCAGAAGGTCATGGAATAGCCCGCGCTTCTCCATTTGCAAGCTTCGGTTTGAAAGGTCTGGAGTGTAAGCGTGATGTGAAAGATCCGACTTAAATCGCTGGCATTTTGCACAGAGGCACGGACTGACCCCTCCAGCACTTCATGAGCAGTCACTCATCTATAAACGGTCCGTCCGCATGGACTACTGTGAAAGTCCCATTTTGGTCTCGCTTGAAAACGATATTCCATTTTCTCCCCGTCTTTATTTCGGAGTTGTCGTCTCGAATTTCAAAAAGTGTCACGGTCAGAATTTCATCTGTTAAATTATACTCGATTTTGAGTTTCTGGACTTCAATTTTCTTTTTATATCGCAACCTGACAATTCGTTTTCCCTCTTCTCTTTTCTCCTCGGTAAGATCCACATAAAGGACAGACTTTTCTGCGACTCCCTTGTTTGGACGAACCAAAGGGGCATATCCGATGTATAAGCTATATTCGGCGTGGCGGTTATTTACGGTCTTTGAGATTCCCGCAAGAGCGGTTGTCATAACGCAGCCAGTACCCAGCAAGACACAAAGGAGTAATAATACTGCGGCTAAAAAATAATATTTCTTCATAAGACCATCGCGTGGCAGGATTTCCAACTGTTTCAGGTCGCATTGTGCCGGGGGTCTGTCAAGAATGGCATTGATATGGGGGAAGCGAGGCAAGCTGCGACGCCCTTCGGGGTCGTGAATATAAGGGGGAGAGAAACCGGGGATGTTGTCCTACGGGCTTAATCCCCGGCTACTGTGGCTTCGATCCTTTCAGGATCGGAATGGGTGCGCGAGAACCAGTGATTGGCG